>Ga0075472_10000758_pt1 | contig 13654 bp, 17 predicted proteins | sample DEB19_08_DNA_3_FD_77014 | JGI IMG/M metagenome (GOLD analysis project Ga0075472, IMG submission 77014) | Aqueous microbial communities from the Delaware River and Bay under freshwater to marine salinity gradient to study organic matter... | ecosystem: Environmental > Aquatic > Marine > Coastal ...
AACTTCTGGCTCTGTTGGAATGCACTTTGCAACAACAACGGCTGCACACCATACGCTTGTAAATAGATTCACAATGAAAGAAGTAATTATTCGTTACTTTGAAACATTAATGAATCTTGATGATTGCGGATTTAATTATTTTGAGCGTTGTTCTTTCTATGATGCCGTATATGGTTGGGGTCTTGGATATAACGTAGACGGTATTGTAGCAGTTTCTTGTCAATGGGGTTCTAGTTTAGACCTTGGTTCTGAGAACATGAATAATGCTCTCTACTATAATTATGATAGCCCATGGGCAGCAACAAGTCCGGGTTCGAATCAAGCACATAAGTTTATTGGTTGCTTTTTTATGCACTGTGGAAAAGTTGCCAATATTTATCAAGCATCTAGTTGCGCAATTACGTTTGATTCCTGCTATTACGAATCATGCAAGCAATATGCAACTTTAGGTAACAATACGAACAGTTCGACCGCTCCAAAACAAGTTCGTTATGAAAACTGCCACTTCAGCCGCATGTATATGGGTGGTGTTTCTGCTGTAATCAATTCAGCAGGTAGTGGTGGAACAAATGGCACTGGGTACACCGACATCGTTGTAACTGGCGGAGATGGTAGTGGGGTTACAGCAACCTATGATGTGGTTGGAGGATCAGTCACTAATTTAGTTATAACCAACCCTGGTTATGGCTATGTATCAACATCACTTCCAACTATTACTTTCGGGAAATGTGCTAACGCAACTACAACTGTTTCATGGGTTGGTGAGCCGTGGCCTAAATTTGCATTTGAGCATAACCTTGCTTCTGGAACGCTATCTTTAAAAAATTGCTATACAGATGATGCCAGTGGGCCTAATGGCGGTTGGATTAGAGCTAATAAAGGCGGATCAATAGTAAATCTGGAAAGTAATACAATGATCTCGGCTGCTGGCGATAACCAGTGGCAGATTGGATGTTTTGACAGTTCAACAACTTTAAATGGTGCGGTTGCGGCTGGCGCGTTGACATTTACCACGAATGCAAGCATAGCTCAAAACTCATATTTCGCACTTTACCTAACCAATGGCGAGATATTCTATGGCAAGCAACTTAGTGTAACTGGAACAACCGTTACATTTAGGTATCCGGTACCCTCTGCCGCTGCAAATGGCGCGACTGTGGTGCATTTGTATGGCAAGAAAGTTGTTCAAGCTACAAATGGGGCGGTGGTTAATTTTGGATATAGCACCAGTGCAGCAAACAGTATCGTCGATCATTTTAATATGACGGGTACAGGTTCTAACACCAAAGCATATAAATCAAATAGAGCATTTAACCTTACTACTGATTACAGTGTAATGGAAGAATGGGTAAAAGTAGGAACTGGTGACGATACTGCCGCTGGTGCCGGATATTCCATAGCATATACAACTGGTGTAAATGCTAATGGCGCATTGGTTGGTAAGGGCTGGCATCAATTAACTAATACAACTACCGCATTGCCTACAGCAACAGCAGCGTTAAACGGTATGTTTTATTTCCTAGCAGGTGGAGTTGGTGCAGCAGATAATTTATATATTTGTATGAAATCTGCTGCTGACACGTACTCCTGGAAATTGATAGTCACTGGTTGATAAAAAATCTGATGGCACGTATTCGCCTTCCATTCGCTGACAGTAATAACAATCGCTCGTACTTAAACACCACTGACTATTTATTGTTCAATGCTTATATTGAGCGTGGCAGTGATGGCCCAGCGATTGTTAAGCGTCCGGGTTGGAAAAGTAAACTCGCTACATCGTCTATCGTAACAACTGGGCGCGGGTTTGTTTATAGTTCTCCGCATAGCTTGTATTACGCCTGCATTGGTGACGCGCTGTTTAAGATTTCAAACGATCTTTCAACCGTTACCGAAATAATTAGAAAGACACCGACCAGTGCAAGTTATTCAGCAGCGGCAGGCGGTACGCTGACTTATGTATTTGCCGCAGCACATGGGTTTATTGCCACGCAGCAGGTCAATATAAGCGGCATAACTGGAGCAACCCTTGCAGCAGGGTATACAGGCGTCAAAACGATTGCGGCGGTCTCGACTACCAGTGTAGCCAATGACACATTTACCGTGACGGGTGTAGGCGCTGACCCTGGTGCGGCTACGCTTTCTAATGCACGGGTAAGCCCTATTCTTACCGATAGCGGCAAGGTGTACTTTGAGCAAACGAAAAACGGTACGGCTCAAGTCACTATGCTGCAAATCCCTAAGACTGATTCCTACCCTTCGCAATTATTTATGATTGCTTCGGGCGGAACGGTAACGCGGGTAACGGATGCTGACTTACCAACGGATTTAATCGGAGCGCCTGTTTCCGTGGATAGCTATTTATTCACTCTAAGCGCTGCCCAGCAACTCGTTTATAACATGGATTTAGAAGCGCCAACGTCGATTAATTCGCTGGCGTTTGTTGGCGCGAATACTTACGCAGACAACGCCGTGACACTGGCGAAGCATCATAATCAGGTGGTGTGCTTTAAGGAATATTCAACTGAATTCTTCTATGATGCACAAGTCGCCGCGCCTAGTTCACCACTCGCAAAGATTCCACAACAAACGCTAACTATTGGCTGTGCCTCTGCGGCTTCCGTGGTGCAAATAGGCAATAACATTATTTGGCTATCGCGCAATCAAAACGGCGGATTGGCTGTTCATGCGATGGCTGGCGGTGTACCGCAAAAAATCTCTACGCCTTTCATCGACAGAATATTAGCCTCGATGGAGTCCTTCGTCTTTGGTGAAAATGTTGATTCGTTCTATATCTCGAATGAAGGCCATGAGTTCTATATTCTATCCGTCACGGGAAGCATCGGCACTAATCAGGCTATTGCAGATATTGCTGTATGTGATGTGGCGGTATGTGATGTCGGCGGATCGTTAAACGTATTCAAGCGAACGCTGGTCTATGACCTTGCAGAACAAGCTTGGCATGAGTGGGGAACCTATGATTCTACAACCGGAACGCAAAGCGTTTTCTTTGGCGCTTTCTCTGTTTCCGGGCCGCATGTTTCAAATTCGCAAGACTTCACCAATACATTGATTATGGAAAAAGCAACAGGTGATATATATGAAATGTCTCCCGCTCCATTAGGCGTTTCTTATGGCACAACCTACAAAGACGGTTCGAGAACTATTACCGTTAAGCTAGTAACCAATAACGCAGATGGCGGAACCAGAAACCGGAAGCGCTGCAATAGCTACGAAATATTAGGCGACAAGAATACCAGTAGTACAACGCTTTCTATCCGACACACAGACGATGACTACCAAACATGGTCAACAGCCAGAACGGTTGATATGTCCGGCGCTCGGGCGCGTCTGTTAAATTGCGGTACATTCCGCCGCCGCGCACATGAATTGACGCATGCAGACGATACGCCATTGCGTCTGGTAGCTGCTGAGATAGATGTCGATCAATTAGGCAATTGATGCTAATCACAAACCCGCCCGTCATTCCAGATAATTTCATATTGCAGGAGTGGCTAAGACAGGTACGCGAATTTCTTGTCACCACCACAACCGCAACGCTTGATTTTCCAAACACAGCTGCAAACAGCAATGCGGATTTAACCGTCACACTAAAAGGCGTTAAGCCAGGGGATTCGGTAATCGCCACGCCGCCAAGTGCTATCGAAGCTAGCGTTATCTGGTGTGCTTTCATCTCAGCCAACGACACAGTAACCGTTAGAGTGCATACCTATGGAGCGGGTGCGGTAAATCCTGCTTCGGGTGTGTGGCGTATTACGGTAATGAAATATTAAGGGGAACGCATGACAACGCCAACAGATGTAACTTTTTCCTACCAAGCAACGGTAATCCCTTCTTCGTGGCTGAATGGCGTCAACGATTGGGTATACGGTGCTTATGGGTTGCTAGGCGAAGTCTTTGATGCCAGCACTTTTAGGGACAAGCTAGGGCTTGGAACTAGAAGTATTACGTCTAGTTCCGATATTTCGCTACAGGATATTGCGTCCGCATACGATGTGGTTGGAACAGGCGTAACCATGACAATTCCAACGTCTGGTGCAATTTCATTAGTGAGTTTTGCTGGACGTTTAACTGAGACAGGTGGAGCAGCAACTATCGGTTTATATGTTGGCATCCGGGTAAACGGTACGAATTATTGGTTTGGTCAAAACAATACAAATGGAACAACAACTAATTTTACATTAGGCACAGCAACAACTTCGACATACAAAGAATGGAAGGGTTCTGCTTCTCCGGGTGCGACCATGACTGACTTTGTTTTGGATATTCAATCAAATGGAATAACTACGGGTAGTCAGACAGTAGAATTAATTGCGGCAAAAGGTAGCGCAGGAGCAGGAACATTAACAGGCGCAACCACTACAACCAGGGCTGTAATTCAAATAATTAGCACGCAAACATAAAATGGCTAATTGGTACGATCAATATCTTCCCTCAATACAGCAAGAGAACCAGGGCGCAGTTTGGCTTCCTTACATACAACAGGGGATTGATTACGCGAAGTTAAGCGATCCCAAGAACTTGTACTATGAAGCTACGCGCAATCCAACTTCCGGAACCATAGCAGTATGGAACCCGGCTACGAACAAAATGGAAATGAAATCCGCAGCGCAACAAACGGCAGCGGAAATGTCGCAACAACAAAAAAACGCGATTATTACGGCAGCAAAAGAACGATGGCAAGCGCTTGATCCGTCCAGCCCCTTTAATAATCCTGGGCCGGCGCCGGGATATTGGAACGAGTTTAGAGACTTATTTGAAACCGCAGCGATTTTAGCGGGAAATTATATTACCCCAGGTTCAAGTGCGATTACATCTAATTTGGCTAGTAAGGGATCACAACAACAATTAAATAGCGATTTAGGAATCATTGGACAAATTGGAACAGGCATTGCAGGCGGATTAAATGGGAATGTTAATCCGACAAACAAGCTAGCAGAAAATGCTGTTGGCTACAACCCAACTATAGCCGATTCTATTTGGAGTGAAAGCGCCACACCAATAAGCAATTTCACTGCTAACGCAGGAATAAATACCATTAATGGTGCAGTGAAGGGCGGATTAACGGCAGGATTGCAAGGTAATTCTTTAGTTAATGGTGCGCTGCAAGGCGGTGTTTCAGGTGGCGTCAATACGGCTGTTTCGGGTGGCTTAAATGCCGCATTAGGAACGGGCACAAATTCAGCATGGGATAAGGCATTAGGTATAGGCGGAAGCATGCTGAGTAACGGCATAACGTCTAACCTGTTCAAACCATCAAACAATTCTAGCAGTTCAAATATCTTCAATACTGGCAGCAATAATGGGGGCAGCATGGCAACCAATACCGAAACCAACGACCCGAATAGCTTTAACCTGACTTCATTCGGTAGTGCGCTAGCGCCATTCCTGAGCGCTTACAATTCATGGAATCAGGCCGGGAATACCAAGGACGCTTACAACCAAGCAATTAACCTGATTACCACGCCGAGCGCAGATCAGCAGAAATATCGCACCCAGCTATCCACGCTTTTAAGCAATCCGGGCAGCATGACAACCAGCCCGGTGTATCAAGCCATGCTCGATAGTGGCACGAATGCGGTGAATCGCAGCGCAGCAGCAAGCGGCATGCTCAACAGCGGAAATCGTCTAAGTGACTTGATGAACCAAGGGCAAAAGACCGCCGCGCAATACTATTTCCCACAAGCTAATTTACTGACCAGCCTGTCCGGTGTGCCAGGCGATCAAGCCGCGAGGGCAACCGGGGCAAGCGCATTGATTAGCGGCCAATCTGCGAACAATCAATTGCAGAACCAAATGCTTGATTCGCTGATGATGGGCATGGGTGCGCAGACACCAGCGCAGCAGCTTATTGCTGCAATGACTGGGAATAAAGACAACAAAGTAACTAACGCAACTTCCCCGCTTAGTACCTTAGTAACGCAAGCCAAGAACTGGTTTAACGGGCCAGACAATACCACCGACTACAGCAATTATTCGACTAGCCCGGTGTTCGACAATAATCTGAGTTGGTCTAATCTGCTAGGCGGCAGTAATGGCACGAATTACACCACGCCTATTTATGATCCTGGCGTCAATCTCGGCGGCAGCCAAAATGACTACATCAACAGCCTGCTAAACGGCAGCGGTTCACTTAACAATATTTCGTGGTTCTAAGGGGTAATCATGGGCGCTTATGATATGCAAATCGGGCCTTCGTTAAGTGACCTGATGAACCAACGCGCTATGCAGCAAGCGCAGATTTTCAACGCTGGGCAAGATGCGCAGATGCGTAATTTGCAACTACAACAAGGACAGCAGGAGTTCGAGCAAAAAAACCAGTTGCGAGATTTGATGCCAAAAATAATGAATGGTGATGATCCGCAAGCCACGCTCAAAGCTTTATTGAGTAGCGGTAATCCTCAAGCGATTGCATTAGCCGGGCAGATTGCGCCGGTTATGGCGGCGATGCAGAAGGATACCAAGACAAGTTGGCAAGATGGCGGTGATAAATTGTTCCAACTTGATGCTTACGGCAATCCTACAGGAAAAACCATGCTAAAAGGTGCGCCGCCAAAAGAAAAAACGAATTGGTCAGAACCTTTTAATATGGGAGGCGCAACGGTGCAGCGCAATTTGGACACAGGCGAAATTAGGCAAGCCGTTGCACGTGCGCCAGTGACAAATATTAATAATCAGCCAGCGCCAACAATGACCGAAGTCATTGATCCAAATAATCCTAAGCAATTAATCAGAATTGACGCACGACAATATCGAGGCGGATCGTTAGGTGCGCCTGGCGTACTCGGTATTAGCGGGAAAGAGCCGGGAGCAGCAAAAATTGCCGATCAGGTTGATGCCGGGCGTGGAACGCTCGAAACGCTGGTGACGCAATTGAAAGACTATTATGGCCAATTAAATACAAACGGCGGGATCACATCAACGAAAAATCGTGCTGGAACAAACTTAGGCGCAGGAATTGCATCTTCTGGAATTGGCCAGTCAGTAGGGAGAATGCTGGGCACTGCTGACCAATCATTGCGCAATCAGATTATTCAACAGCGCCCATTATTGCTTCAGGCCATCAAGCAGGCAACCGGCATGTCTGCGAAGCAGATGGATTCTAATGCAGAAATGAAAATGTATCTTGCTGCTGCTACCGATCCCACGCTTGACTTGGAAGCGAACTTGTCCGCGCTTGATATGTTGAGCAAATTGTATGGTGGCGGAAATCAAAATACGCCTGCCAAGCCTCCCGCGTTACCAAAACAGCCAACAAAACCCGGTGTGGTTGACTTTGGGAGTCTGAAATAATGGACGTCCGCTTACCTGATGGGACCGTCATCAACAACGTACCTGATGACATATCAAAATCAGACCTTACCGCGAAGCTTGCGAGAAACGGCTATGACGTGTCGAAGTTGCAGGAAACTACACAACCTCGCCAAGAAGCGCCAAGCGGATTTGTGCAAGGGCTGAAAGATCCGATCACGGCAGGGGCGCAACTCCTGACACATGGAATTGAAGCGATTGGGGGAAGCGGCCTAGTGAATGCTGGAAACAAACTGAATAACTGGCTTGCAAGTAAAGGCGTACCAATTGCGCGTATACCAGAAGGCGGCATGGATAAGTTGGTTTCGCAGCAAGAGTCAGAATACCAAGCGCAGCGCAAAGCAGCGGGGGAATCAGGTATTGATTGGGGGCGTATAGGCGGCAACATCGCCAACCCTGCCAATTTGGTAGCTGCTGCACGCCTTCCACAAGCCGCGACACTTGCAGGACGTGTCGGTATCGGCGCGTTATCCGGTGCCGGATTTGGTGCCATGCAGCCAGTCACAGAGGGTAATTTCTGGGAAGAGAAGGGTAAGCAAGCCGGTATCGGTGCGGCTACTGGTGGCGCATTGCCTGCCGTTGCTGGTGGTATAGCGCGGATGGTTAAGCCCAATGTACGCCCAGAAGTCCAGTTAATGATGAAAGAAGGGATAACACCAGGCCCTGGCCAGATCATGGGTGGCGCATTCCAAAAAGCAGAAGATAAAATGACAAGCTGGCCGATCATCGGCGATGCAATATCAAATTCTAGGGGAAAGGCGCTTGATAACTTCCAGCTTGCAGCTTACCGCCGTGCCCTTGCCCCAATAGGTGAAAAACCAAGCGGAATAGTAGGGCGCGAAGGGATTGCAGAAATACACTCCAAATTGTCGGATGCTTACGAAGCGCTTATTCCGAAAATGTCATTTAAGGCTGATGGCGAATTTGCAACAGGTATGCAGAATTTAGATTCGCTGATTGCCGGTTTGCCAGCCAAAGAACAAGACACATTCCATGCGGTTATGAAACGCGAATTATTTGGGCGCATGACGCCGCAAGGGTTAATGTCTGGCGAATCGTTGAAGTCTGCCGAGTCTGCGCTTGGACAGAAAATTAAACAATTCGGCGGCTCTCAGGACGGGTATCAGCAACAATTATCCGACGCTTTCAAGGAAGCGCAAAACCTGCTCAGATCGAATATTGAACGAAATAGCCCGCAGGTTGCAAAAGAGTTGTCCAGTATTAACAAAGGCTGGGCAAATTACGCCATCCTACGCGACGCAGCGTCAAAGGTTGGAGCAAAAGACGGAATGTTCACCCCCGCACAACTCGGGTCATCGGTTGCCGCTGCTGCCAAAGTCGGGAAAGGCGCGGCGGGAAAGGCAAGGGTATCTGAGGGCAACGCATTGATGCAGGACTTAACGGACGCCGGGCAGAATGTGCTATCCAGCAAAGTGCCTGATTCTGGAACGGTTGGACGGCTTGCGGGTGGGCTGGCAGTTGGCGGCGGGATGGGTGCTATCAGCCCAACGGCATTAGCCGCTACAGGGCTGGCTTCGTTAGCGTATCTTCCTGGTGGGAAACAGACCGTCGCGGCACTTCTTGCAAAACGCCCACAAGGGGCGGCAACGCTTGCCGAGCTTATACGCAATGGCGGGAATATCGCCGCGCCTGGCATCATACCAGCGGTTCAGCGCGGGGAATAGCCACAACCCAATGGCGACATTGGCCGCGCTGACGATAACAACCCGAAATAATTGTTCGTCGTTCATTATCTACTCGTACACTGCACGCCCATAAAAGTGTTCTGGCAGTTTGTCGTTACGGCCTGTCTTGGCTGCTGACTAAGCAAATAATTCAACGCCGCTGCGCGTCTGGATTCCTGCTGGCTTAGGTTCGATTGATGTAGTTGCAACATGCAATTCTTGATTTCAGGCGTACCGCGCACATAACCAAGCGCCAAGCATTGATTCCCAAGGCCATCTATATAGGCTTGCTGCTGTTCTTCTTGCCGCTGGCGTTGTTGCTCCTGATGCCTTTCCTGTTGTTCTGCCATTCTCTGCTGGAAAGCTTCGTAGTTCGCGCAACCAGGCAGGAATGCAAGCAATATGACTAAATAACGCATAGCGCACCAAATTATTCAATATGGCTTTTAACTATAGCACATTGCCTCTATTTGCAAGGGAAATCTATGCTCGTTATCCCAGTTACAAAAGCTGAAATGCTAGATAAATTCCAGAAACCGTACTATGGATATACCCAATTTCAGGGCAAATTGCAGCCAATTGTTTACATCCGGTCTGATTTGCCTAAACGTGTTTATGAATCTGTGCTAGTCCACGAAACACAACACGTTAACGACAATGCTTTTCTTGACGGGCGTGTTTGGTATTGGGAATTCAGGGCATACAAGGCCCAGGCAAAAGCGGATTTTATTGGCATGTTGCAAACTGTATGGATGAGCTTAACAGACCCGGAACGTATCAAACTCTATCTAAAACGTGTTTTTATCAGATTCTAGGGGGCGTGAGTGGATGAATGGCAAAAAATCCAGCTAGAGGAAGAATGGCGCAGTCGCACGCTCGATCAAGTACACGAACACGGGAGAAAACTGGCTGTGATCGAAACCAAACAGACAACCTACGAACAGACGCATAAAGAAATTATCCAGGCACTTGAAGAAATTAAAGGGGAAATGACCCGCTACAAAGGATTTATGGGCGGCGTTGCCTTCCTGGCTTCAGGTATTGCTATAGCCTGGAATATCGGTAAAGACTGGATTATTCAACACTTCAAATGAAAGCCTTTTGCTGTCTGATTCTCGCTTTGTTTCTTGTGGGATTCTGGGCGGCTGGTGCTTTCGGTTTGACTCTCAACACTAAGCAAGTCAAAGCCCTTGCGGCAACTATCAACCAACTCGAAGCAGAACGCGACGAAGCCAAAGCACTAGCGGCTGAATGGCGCAAGAAAGCGCAAGAGCATGGATGCACTTAAATCAGAGGCTTGGCGTGCTGAATGCGAAGCGCGGTACGTATGCAAGCTTAAAACCAAAGCAGAGCGGCTTGAATACCTAAAAGGCGTAGAACAAAAGCGCGGCATAGAAGGCGCTGACAAATTGCGCGAAGATGTAAGGAGGCTATGGAATGAACATACAGACGCGCGGCGAGCGTAATAACAACCCAGGCAACATCGAGCGCAATTCTACGATGTGGCAAGGAATGTCGGACGCTCAACCCGATAGTCGATTCGTTAAGTTTGACGAGCCTGCATACGGTATTCGCGCACTGGCCAAAATCATGCTCACTTACTATCACAAGTATGGATATGTCACGGTTCAGCAGATCATAGACCGCTGGGCCCCACCCGAAGAAAACGATACCAGCGCGTATGTTGCGCACGTTGCAGATGTGCTTGGTGTTGAGCCTGATAAACCGTTTAACGTTGATTCACCCGCTAATCTTGAACTGCTTGTCAAAGCCATCATTGCTCATGAAAACGGGCGGATTGCATATGATGACAAGACTATTCAGGACGGCATAGATATGGCGCTTGCGTAATGTCTGCTTGCACCAAATGCCAATATTTTAATTGGTATATCTTGGTTGAGCATAACACCTCTAAAATTTATGATGAGTGCGAGTATTACCCGGATATGGCCGGGAAAATTAAATATCCGACAGAATGCCCGAATTACAAAGAAGCAGAGAATTATGAACCCGATATGGATATTGATTAGCTTTGCAATGGTGGCTAACGCTTGGGCTTGTGAACCGCCTAGAGACAAGTACGGAAATATCAAGCGTAGCGCTTACCAAGTGAAGAAATTTAGAGCAACGCACCCATGCCCGTCAACCGGCAAGACTACGGGAACATGCCCAGGCTATGTTGTGGATCATGTAATTGCCCTATGCAATTGTGGTGCTGACAAGCCGGAAAACATGCAATGGCAAACAAAGCGCGAATCTTTAGTAAAAGACAGATATGAACGGAAACTATGCGGGGGTGATTAATGGATTTAAAGAATCTTGCGAGTGAGTTTGCAAAGATCGGTTTACCGCTGCTTGGTGCGGCTTTGCCTATTCCTGGCGGTGCTGCTATTGGAGCGGCTTTGGCTGCTGCTATCGGGGAGAAATCAACCAACCCGCAAGACATACTCACAACGCTCACGACAAATGCAGAGGCGCTTGAGAAGGCAAAAGAGTTCGAGTCAATGCACCAAGAAACCATGCTAAAACTGATGCTGGAAGCCGAACAGAAAGCCAATGATGCGGTGACTGACCGATGGAAAGCAGACATGGGAAGTGACTCATGGTTAGCCAAGAATATCCGCCCAATGGTGTTGGTTTACCTGCTTTCGCTCTATGCCATCTTTGCCGCTGCCTCTGGCGCTGGATACAACATTAACAAGGAATATGTAGCCTTGTTAGGGCAATGGGGCATGCTGGTGATGTCTGCTTACTTTGTCGGCAGGACAGTTGAGAAGGTGAAAGGGGCTGCGTAATGCCTACACTATCCGACATAGTAAACGCGCTAAAAGGTGCGTATGAAGCTGAAGCGGCAAAGTGGGGTAATGGGCCTAAATTGGCGGATTTATTGAGGCGCGATCCTGCAACTAAACCGATAATGGATTATCCCAGTAATGTGGCGCAACGTGCGCAAGCTTTAAGCGGATTGCTTACCGGGCGAGAGCCTACTCCACAACAGAAAGGCTTATTCAGTATTCCAGATGTGACCACGCCACAAGGGGCGCTGGATATGGCACAAAATGCGCCTATGGGGCTGCTAGGCCATATTGTTTATCATGGTTCCCCGCATAAATTTAACGCCTTCGATATGAGCAAGATAGGAACGGGCGAAGGTGCGCAGGCTTACGGGCATGGGTTGTATTTTGCGGAAAGCCCGGAAGTGGCAAAGAGGTATCAGGCAGCATTGTCTAGACCTGACAGCGCGGCACTAAGCAAAGCCGATGACATAGCTGCATGGGCGCATTCTTCAGGCGGTGGCGACAAAGCGGAGTCGTTGAGGTATCTGACCGATGAGATTTCTCGGCTTGATGCATATGGCAAGTTCGGCAATAAGATTAACCGTGATGACTACATGCAGGCGCTTGATATTCTGAACCGTGGAAAGGCTCCAACGGGCGGGGCCATGTACAAAGTAGACATCCCAGACGAAGCCATCCCCAAGATGCTGGATTGGGATAAGCCGCTTAGTGAGCAACCAGAGTTATTATCTAAAGTGCAGCAAATGCTCAATGATCTAGGCGAGCTTTACCCTTCAGTTGGAAACGTCCTAGCAACTCCACAAATATTTGATGGGCAGCATTTATACCAAGCTTTTATAAATGATGAAAGATCATCGGAACGTGCAGCGCGTTCAATGAAGGCGATAGGTATACCCGGAATTAATTACCTAGACGGCAGTAGCAGAGGAACCGGACAAGGTACAAGTAACTATGTTCTATTCGACGATCAACTACCACGTATTCTAGAAGTAAACGGACAACCTACAGGCTTGCAGCCTTGGGGAAAATAGGCGCTATTAAGCCCCTAAGAGCCGAACGGAAAACCATTCCAGTGTTGCCACACGCCGCGCTTGTAAAGTGACATGATATTTTAGTCGATAGGTCAGCCTGATATTGTGTTCTTAACCACTCGGCCAAGTCAACGTCCAGAAATACCCAGCATTTACCCGGCTTCGCGCCCGGTAAACGCCCAGCCTTCGCCATGCGTCCGACCGTGATCGGGTGCATGTGCAAAAACTCTGCAGCTTGGTTTATGTCTAGCGTTTTCAATATATGCGGTTGGTAGATTTTGATTTAAAACTAAGTAAATTTAGGCCGTACTAAAAACACAAAGAATATTGATTGTTAACGGTATTCTTGCATTTTTAGGATGCTTTTACAGGTAAATTTAGGTGCCCTATTTCACGTTCGGCTTCATCATCGTGGCAGCGTCCCATCAATCGGCTTGCCGTAGGTGTTTCCTTCTGCCCGCTGGTTAATAACTTTCGTTTCCAGACATCGCTCACAAAAATACCTGTCACCGTATATGCGGGAATGCGCACCACTTCCCGGTAGTGGTCGGTCAGAAGCCCAATACACCGCGCCTTGGTAATTCCATTTATGTTCACAATTGCTCATTTTCCCATCTCCGTCTCAAAGGCCGCCGAACCCGGCGTTCAAGCGGATGGCGCTAAAGCGCCCCCGCTTAACTCTACGTTATACATCTTCTTGGTTTACCCATCCGAACAATCCCGCACTCTCACCGCAACAAGCGCATTTCATCCTCGGGAAGCTGCTTTTTTCTTGTTCGTAAACAACTAACCATGATTTATTATGGCAATT
>Ga0075472_10000760_pt1 | contig 13615 bp, 14 predicted proteins | sample DEB19_08_DNA_3_FD_77014 | JGI IMG/M metagenome (GOLD analysis project Ga0075472, IMG submission 77014) | Aqueous microbial communities from the Delaware River and Bay under freshwater to marine salinity gradient to study organic matter... | ecosystem: Environmental > Aquatic > Marine > Coastal ...
CCCCAAAACCCCAAAACCCCAAAACCCCGCAAGGTGACTGGGGTTAAATATGTATATGCGTTGTTTATTGATGTGCAATTATGCAAGTTTCTAAATCACTTAATCAAACTGACTCTGCAGTCTCTTCTCCCTCATCCCTCTGTTGCATGATCCGTCGGGAGGTCCAAGTTTCTCTAATCCCACCTCCTGCCAGTGCGATGGTATGAGTGAATGGCGTTGGCCTTCTTTGCGAGGAGGGTCTCATTGCCAGTCAGGGGTGCTTTGTTTCGCTCGCTCTTTCAATCGTCACGCATACAAAGCAACGCTGTGCCCCTTCTGATCCAGTTGTCCTGATGGACCTTGCTCGGCAAGTTGAGCATCAGCACGAAGTTGGTGGAGTGGCCCGTCGTCGACAGCTCGCCGCGTCTGGCGCTTGTCTTGTAGAGTGGACACTCAAAGTTTTCGCTCGGAGACAGCTGCACATCGTTGTCCTATTCGATCGGCTCCAGCCAAATCACAGGGAACTCGACGAGCGGCACTTTAGGGTCCGAGTCGGAAACACACTTCATTTTGAAGTCCCACTTGGCTCCCTGCATGAACATGCCGTGGATATTGACACCCACTTCGGGAGACTCGGAGATTTCGGAAGCCATCAGATCTAGCACGTGAGTCTTGAAGCCCAGTGTGTCGATCGGCTTGCCCGTGGAGCGTGCGTACGTCTGCATCGTCGCAGTCATGAAGCCCTGCGGGAAGAAGAACGAAGCAACCCAGAAGGTCTTAGGCGGGCCGCTGTAGACCCAGCTGCTGATGAATACAATACGTTCGACCAAGTCTTTGACCCACGAGGCCAGCGGCTTGAGCGAAGGATAGCCGATGTTGTTGTCCATCCAAGCAGGGGGCACCTTGTTAAGAATGAAGGAGTTGAAGATCTCCTCCAGTTTGGAGGACATGACTTCCGTTCCCTTGATTGCGTTGATGAGAGACTTCAGGTTTCGGTTGACTTCCTTCAAGAGCTTGTTGAAGCGCTCCATTTCCTGCTTGACGAAGACGCCAAGAGAAATCATGACGTCCTTTTCAATTTCGCGCTTGGTTTCTGGGTGAGCGTTGCCCCAGTCCATTGGTTCGGGCAGCATATTTAGGAACTCTTTAGTCTTGTTCTCGACAATTTGCTCGGGCGTGGCAGCCGTCTTGCTTCCTGAGACTCTGGGCTACAGCAGCAAAATCGTGTCGATGAACAGATTTGCATTCGCCGTTTCGTAGTCGATGTTCGCGTTCTCATGTAACCCAAACACTTCAGGACTTTCGTCCAGAGGCAAAGTCTGGATGTAGTTCAGGCAGTCCTCGAACGGGCCGTCAGGCGGCGCGAAGTAATGCTCGAGGGCCGAGAACTTGTAGCCTTCCTGCATGATTTCGGCGCAGAAGTACTTCTTGAGCATAGCGTTCATCAGTCGCACGTCCTACTTGTCAGTAACTCGGCCACCGTAGTTTACTTGCGCCACCAGGTAGTTGAGGGCCACATAGGGCACCGTCTCCTGAGTTGTCAGGTACTGCTTGAGTTGCTTCTCGCTGATGTCGAAGTCAGAGTTCATCCACTGGTAGTGCACGTTCCAGCCAATCGGCCCGTACTTTCTCCGCTCCAAAATCACCGAGTGGAAGAAAGCCAAGGCAAACACCAGCTTTTTGTATTGGAAGGACTTGGGGAAGTCGTCTTCGTAGCGTGCGGCGCCCAGGTCAGTGAACGTTCTGAAAATGCCTGCCTTTAGTCCGCGTGGCGGCTCCTAAGTAACCTTGATGCCGCTTTGGAGGACTGGCACGGGGAAGGACGGTGAAGGATTCGAAGTGAGCCACAGTCGGTACTCTGGGTGCATTTGACCAGCGTCTGCCTTTTCCTGAATCATCTCGAGCTTGGGCATCCAGGAAGTGAACAAATGGCAGTTTTGCAGACAGATCCACATTCCTGAACGAGATCCCTCGGAAATCAGTTTCTCTGCGATCACATCTTGACCCTGACCAAGCGAGATGGCCTCCAGCTTTTTGTCCATGCCTTTGTTCTTCGCGAGAGCCGCCAGGTAAGCGATTGGGTCTGCGCCAGGCGATAAAACGAAGATGATTGGCGTCGTGTTGCCTGAATCTTCCAGAGCTCCTTCCAGGTCGAACGGCGGACTCTCAATGTAAAAGGGTCCCGCCTCAACTCTGACGAACTCTTTGACAGAACCCATGAGCTTGGTGGGCTTGAGCACGTTCAAGATCATGGTCTTCTGGAAGCTCGAGAGTTTGGCCTCGAAGATGGCGGGCATGTCGATTGTCCAGGGCGCTTCCGACTTGGCAATGTCCTTCCAGATAAGCTTGTCACCGATGTCCTTGAGGGAAGCGACGAGGCCTCTGAAATTGTCGTGACACTCTTGCAGGCCCACCAAATTGAACCATTGTTTGTCGTCAAGGAAATCGCTGCACTCGTTGGGTTTGTCGCGGAAGTCGCTCGTGGTTCCGCGCAGGAAGTAGTTCCACTCCTCCAGCGATATCTTTTCGGCGCGAATCAGGATTTGAGCCGTGTTCAGGAACGAAAAGAGAAGCTTGTCTCTTTCGAAGAGGCCGCGACAAATGGCGAGGTAGAACGAGCGCGTGATGTCATCTATCAATATCGCAAGCCGCCGCTCCACTTCGTCAGCCTGCTCCGACTTCTCCAGCCGCATCTTGAAGAGCAGCGAGAAGAACTCCAACGAGTACTGGTACATGTCGTTAATCAGTGATAGATTTGCGATCACGAAGTACAACACACTGCCTCTTCGAGCCACAGGTCGGTACTTTTCACGATTGAGAGTAATCTTTTCAGCGGTGATCTCCGCCTCAGCCTTACGCTCTCCAATTGCGATGGCCGTCTGCTTCGACTGATCAAGCGTGAGGATCAGTTCCTCGTCCTCGAGGATATCTTCACCTGCCTCGGATACCAGCTTGAGGATTCTGCTCTCAGTGTCTTTTAGCTGGCGGTTGCAATCAGCCAGACTGATGATGTTGTTGTCTTTCTGCAACTCGAGTTCGGGCCTCTCGACTTTGATGACCTCCACGAGCAGCTGGTCTTCGAGACCCTGTGGGGTCACAGTGAAGTTGAGCAGCGTCACTTTAATGCAAATCTCGGGCAAGTAGTGCGGGTTGGGCAGCTTGGTGGTCATGAAGAAAAGGAAGTCGTTGTGGTAGCTGATCTCGCTGCCGCCAAGATTGATAATCATCTGATTGTTCTTTTTTATCACGTTCTTCTGCAGCACGGGTTCCAACGAAGGATCGAGCACCTCTCCGATGTTTTCGAGCAGCACAGAGAAGCCCATCTTAATGGCAGTCTCGATCTAGACCAAAAACTTTGCTGTAGACAGTTTGATCACCTTCAGATTGTTGTCCTTCTCCTTGTTCTTTATCCACTTGTTGCCCTAAGTCTGCGGGTCGATGATCAGTGGCCACCGACTGTCTGGGTAAGTGGTGATGATTCCGTTATCAATCGACAAGTCGTCAGCAGGCAGGCCCTGAATGTTCCAGGTTCGGATTCGGAGCGAGTCGCCCAAGATCTTCTGCAGCGTCCAGTCGGACGAGAACATCAAGTTCTTCTCGCGCAAGAACTTGGTCCAGTGGCGTAGTAGACGCATTCGATAGTCCTGAGTGAAACAGCCAACGTAGCAAAGGTAGCCAGCAGCGAGTACCGTGTTGCCCAACATGTTGCGCTTGTCTTCGCCCAAGTCGCCAATCGCGGCTTCCCAACGCTTTGACTCGTCAGCCAGACCAACAACCAGTTTCTCAGCGCGCTCCAGCTGCAGCTCGATTTTCTTTTTGTCGCGCGACAGTTGGTCTAGTTTCTGCTGCGCCTTCGAGTACTCGGACTGCAGACGGGCGAGCTCTTGCTTGATTTCGCGCAGGTTTCCCTCCTTGATGTCCAGCTCTTTCTTGACCACTGCCAACTGCGCCTCGGCCTCACCAAGCGCAATTTGCTTCGGCTCTACAATTTTCTTGACATCGGAGTACTTATCCATAGCTTTGCACCACATGCAGATGGACTCTGCCGCAACCGACTTCTTCTTGATTTTGGCCGGATCGAATCTCTCGTCTGCGATGAAGTTCTTTTTCAGCTTCTTCAGCTTCGCTTCTTTGATGTCGTCTTTGTTGTAGTCCTTGAGTCGCTTGATGAAAGCCTTCGGCTGGCCCATCATTTTTTTGGCCGAGTCCCAGCCCGCCTTCTCATCGAGAAGCAGGGCTACGGCGTTCATTACGAGAACCAAGTCGTCGGGTGGCTGGGCATATCCTTTCATTTCGCCAATGTCTGACTCTTTGAGAGTGTCCAGCGCCCTAATGGCTTTTTCGAGGGCGGGCATGGCAACCGAAAGCTCGGCCTCGCAGTCGTCTTTGATCTCTTTGACCTTTTTGAAAAGCACTTAGGCTTCCTGGGCTTCGCCTGCAACTTGCTTCTCTTTCTCCTTGGCGATCTTGTCCTTTTCTTGCAGCTCGACGACCATCTGCTGAGTGGCGCGCTCGCTCTCTTCGATTTCGGGCTGCAGCGTCTCCAAGTTCTTTTTAAGTTGTTCGACGATGATGTTGGTTTGCTCGAGACGTGTGAGGCCGTCGGAGTACTTTTTGATTTGAACGGGGATCTTGTCCCGCTGGTTCTTTAACTCCGTCAAGAAAACCTTGACCAGAGCCAGGTAGGACGTGGGCGTTACGTAGTTCTTCCTGCGGAGCTCTTCGTAGAAGTTCACTGACTCGTCGATCACCTTCATATGCAGGTTAACGGAAGCGTGCGAGAGCACTTCCAAATCATTTCTGATGTCAAGTTCGTCCGCCTTTTCCTCGTACTTGCGGAATGCCACAGAGTACAGCGCGTCCCCAGGCCACGCATTGTACCAGTCAATCGTGGCACAGTTGATGATGGAGGGGAATTGGCGACAGCGGTCTCTGAAGGAGTCGCCCACTGGTGAGAAGGCAAGCACGATATGGAGTCGTTCGCGACAAAGCTGCACGAAGTAGGCGTAGATAGCTTCCCTGGTTTGCGGCACGCCGGCGGCTTTGGCTCGGTCTGCCAACTCGTCGTTGATGGCCACTTTTTCTTCGGGCAGGAAGAGATTGGGAATCTCGCCGGAGTTGAGCAGGTTGTTGATGTCTTCCAAAAAGGACTCCTGCACGATTTGAGTGTCCGAAAACAGGAACTGGGTCGTCTCCTCTTCTAAGGCGCACTTGCGCAGCAGTTCGCGAATGTTCTCGTGCCAGTCCTTCTCGGAGTAGGACTTGGTGATCTCGATCTGGAACGTGTGGATCCTGTTGAAGGACGCAGCAAACATGGCCATGGAGCGACGCCCCGAGCCACCAACACCGACGAGCATGGCGTTGCCCCTCTGCTGGCGGAGAATACGCGCTATTCTGCCCAAATGCTGGATGCAGTCTGAGAAGAAGACGAGGTCCATGGGCGAGTTCTGCATGTTGTAGACGGCAAGCAGGTCTTGCAGTCGCGGTATCAGCTCCTGCACTGTCCCCAGCTTCTAGTAGCGCTGTTCGCCCTGCTCCCCAAAGTCGCCGAAGATCACGTTTTCGAAGTCGGGCAAATCCCAGTCGAGTTCCAAGTAACTCTCGAAGCTTTTGTGCGAGTCTTCAGAGAACTTTTTGCGGTCCCCTTCATCGACGAGTCTGTCGCGGAAAACGCGGTAGGTCTCACAGATGTACAGCTTGACCAGGTAGTCTTTGTCCGTCAGGTCTTGCAACTCGCACATCAGCATGCCCTGCACAACCTTGCTAAGGTCTCTCAAATTGAAGGTGTAGTGGCACTTGGTGGGCGTAGGCAGGAAGTCGTTGATCACCTTTTGATAGATCTCGACGGCCGCCTTGATTATGAGGTCGGCCGTTGAGGCGAGCGAACTTTCTTCCTTCTGACTGAGGTAGCCCTTGAGAATCTGGGAGAAAATTTGTTTCATCGACTGGGCAGATAAGTCGGGCACCCAAATCATGTTGAAGTGGCGGAACAGTCGAGGTGTCACTGGATTTCTGCCTCCGCTTGGCGGTGCACAGGCTGCCACGAACTTGGTTTGGTTCACGTGTTTGAAAAACAGCTTATCCACGTCGTAGTAGCCGCCCTGGTCAATGATTTGGCGCAGTAGCTCGCAGGGGGGCTGCGAACCGTACCTATCGAGTTGCGGCATGTTCACGTCGTCAATGAAGAAGACCATTTTCTTTCCAGCCTTGGGCTGCAGCATGTTTTTGCGCAACGCGTCCAGATTGCCTTCAACTGCGTCCACCAGGTTGGTCGTCGTCGTTTTGCCAGAGAAGTTGATGAAGGCGGAAAGCAGGTTTTCAGGCGCGTTCATCAAGAAGTTCTTGGTGATCACAGACTTTCCCACGCCCGTTTCGCCCATGATGAGAGCATTGCGGCCATTCATCAGAAGCTTCTGCTGCAGGAACTTGTACTTAACTGTGTCGTTGGTGGGCACCAGGATTTCGAAGAAGTTTTGCTTCGGGTTGAACACGTACTGCTCCAAAATCTGCTCGTCCCACCGCTGGAACTTGTGCGTCTTGGCGTCAATGCCCTGCTCGTAGACGTCGACGTCGGTCATGAAGTCAGTGGCGTACTGGCCGACCTGCTGTTTGAAGTGGACGTTGAACTTGTTGCGGTCGACGTCGTAAATGTTTGCTCCAATCGACCAAATGACAGAGAAGGCCACGTAGTTGTTCACGACTCGCTCGGCCTCCTCCTTGTTGATCTCTAGCTTGACGGCCTCTCTGTTTAGGAAGATTTGGACAAAGGCGAGACACGAACTGACGAGGTTGGAAATTTCGGACGAGATCGCCATTTTCATCAAACTCACTTTCGGAATCAGCTTGTCCAAGTAGGCCTCAACCATGGTGCCAATACGGGGCAGGTGCTCCTCGCTGATCACATTTTCCATCTTTTCGATCCAGGTCTTGATCAAGCAACGCCAGCCCAAATGTACCGGCTCCAAATAGACCATGCCGCAGCGGGAGACAGTGGCTGGGGACGCCACTTTGAGGTCGTTGACTTCAAACATCATGGTGCAAGTGTCGGGCATGCGGATGCGCTGGCCGTTGTTAAGGCAAAGCATTTTGTTGTCGTCGAGCACGGTGTTCATGTTTTCGATCCAGAGCGCATCGACAGGTCCGTCGAAGCAAATCCAGCGCTTCCAGTGTGCGTTGTGGCCTTCCATTTCGTTCACTGCGTCCTTAACCAGTTTAGACACGATGCCTTCCTTCCACTCGTTCGTGAAAATGTTCGTCTCGCCGAACAGCTCGCCCATTCGCACAGCCTTTGGATTTAGCGTCTTTATTTCCACAGGTTTGTACCAGTCGTCTAGCTGCCCCTCTTCGTGCAGCGACTAAAGAGCGGCTGCCAAAATATGGGCGCAAGTCGTCTTGCCCGTGCCCGTCGAGCCCACCAGCATGTTACCATGGCGGACAGTCATGGTTTCAAGCAGCTGGTTTATTTTGTTGTTGAACTTTTCGACGACTTGCAAGTTCTGCTTCTTCAAGTTCTTTTCAATAGCGCTAAAAAGCAGCTCATTCTTGTTGTCGGGGTCCTTGGAACTGGGGAACAAGTCCTTAATGATGCCCCGGAAGAGAGGCAAGTCGTGCTCGAGGAACTTGGGCACGTTAGAATCGCGCATAGCCCGTATAAGCAGCTGGTCCTCTGGCTCGTTGGGGTTCTTTCGGCGTAACTTGCCGGCCATGACCAGCACAGACTTGACTGCGCGCATGCCGAAGTCGTAGTGGTCCTGCTTCGACAGCTGCTCTGACGACAGCGAGTAGAGCTTGACCATCTTTTTGGAGAGTTCGTTGGCGGCGGCGAACCCGTCAGAGAAGAGGAAGATTTGCGCGATCAGTCCGTAGTCCGGAATCATCATGGAGATGGGGCGGAACAGCGCATTCAGGTTGTCTGGCAGCTCCGTTCTGCCCGCGTAGCCTGGGTTCATCGTGATAAACACGCCGAAGCGCAGGTTGAGCGGGATCAGTCGGTCGTCAAACATGAGTTCGGCCTTGCGCTCACGCACCGCATTCTGGATAGTGAGGATCTGCTAGGCAATGACTGAGAGCACTTCGATGAAAATGCGGTTGAACTCGTCGAAGCAAGACCACGCGCCTCCCGAAGCCAGTCCTGTGAAGAATCGCGCCATCATGCGCACATCCAGGCCGTCGCCGCAGTTAAACACAACGCACTGGATTGCCAGCGCCTTCGCCAGGTCCTTCGTCGTCTCAGTTTTGCCCGTGCCTGCTGGGCCTTAAGGGTTGCCGCCGTAGTTCGAGTGAAGCGCACCAGTCAAAGTCATGTAGCACTTGTCCGTCAGGGGCGTGATCACCAGACGTGGACCGTTGCCCAAGTACTCGTAGCCGTAGCGGAACCTGGTGTTGGTCTGCTTGCAGAAGGCGTCGAAGTCGGTGTCGTCGCCTTTGTAGGGCTCACCGTCCAGGTCGGTGAGTTGCTCCCAGTAGTAGCGCAGTTACGAGGTCCACAAGAAGTCGTTGAGACTGTTTACCTGACTTTTGATCATTTGTTCCACAATGAACTGCGCGTGCACGTCCAAAACAAGCAGAGCACCAAGCTCGAGGCGTTGCAACGAGTTGAGATCGCCTCGCACAAGCCGAATCATTGCGTCCAACTGGGCGTTGGCCTTTTGCTGCCAGTCTTTGAGCGCAGTTTCCGAAACCCCCGACTGAATCTCGGACAAGGCTTCAGTCACACCAGCCGTCCACATGACCATGTCAATGGTGAGCACGGGCTGAGCAGGGAAGTTAAAGAACCACTCATCTCGCTGCGTGATGTCCTTCGGGTAGTTCTTCCAGGCGGCCTTCGTTTGATCGTACAACGACTGCGTCATCATGCTCTCAATTTGCTTGAGCCAAAACTCGACGGGGCCGACTGCCATGACTGACTCCGAAAACTCGACGTACTCGCCTTCGGGGGACCACATGCCGATGATTTCCTTGGAATTGGAGTTCTTGTCGCCCGTGAACTCGATTTTCTTCATGGCGTCGAAACACTTCATCAGGTGGGGCTGCACGGCGTGTACGTTGCGCGTCTGGGACAGAATTTCAATTAGGTCATCGTTGGACAAAAAGTAAAAGCGGGGGAAGGCTCCGCGCTTCGTGCCCAAGTAGTCTTCGAGTCCCTTCTGGATTTCTTCAAGCTTTTTGTTGTTTTCCTAAAACTTTTTCAAGATCGGCCCGCCGTCCGCTTGCAGCATGACTTTCGCGTCCTTCTTTGCCTTGCTCATGTGGTCTTTCCAGAACTTGTCCACCTGCTAGAACTGCTTCGTTTCTGCCTTCAGCTACGTCTGAATGTCTTCGGCATTGAAGATGTTTTCGAGGTACATCCACTGCCGCTAAAAGGTCAGCCACTCGTCGATCGTGTCGCTGATGTAGCCAAGTTTTCGCTCCCACTCTTCGACCTCCGCCCGAATCTCGTTGACGTAGCGCGAGCCCATCATGCCGCTCACTGTCATTATGTCGTCCTCCAGATCACTGATGACCTCCTCGACTTCTTTGATGATAAAGCGGTCCTTGGTGTCTCGGTACTAGACGACAGTGAATTCACGGACTGCCCATCTGTCCTTCACGACTTTCATTTGCCTGTTTAGGTCGGCTTCGCCTTTCGCCAAACCAGCAATTTCCTGAATGTACTCTTGGTGCTCGAGGGCGTTGTCCTGCAGCATTCTTGTGAGAGTGAGGTCGCGCGTGTGCATGCCTTGCAAACTTGAGTCCATTCGTGCGAAGATACGGTTCCAGTGCCTCTGCTCCAAATCCTTGCAGCCAAGAGCCTCGATGAGAGCGCAGTGCTCCACGACCTCCTTCACCTCTTGCTCGAACGCGAAGAGAACGTCGTCCTTTTCGCCCTTCTTCAGCTTCATCTTCGCCATGATATTCTCCGACTCGTAGAATTTGACATCTTTGACGATTTTGATGGCGTCCTGCTCTTCGAAGTTGTCGTCGTACCATCTCTTCTGAGCTTCCGAAAAGTTGTGCCGGTTGTTCCACAGCTTGTACCGCCTTTCGTAGCGCTGATCGAACACCTCCACTTCAGGAATCTCAACGCGGTGCTCCACTTCAAGCACCTGCTCGTTTTCCTAGTACTGCTTCACTTTATTCGAAAGCCCGTCGAACTTCTTGCGGATCTTGGCGAGCTCCGTAAGCGCGTGCTACGAGTTGACTTCTGGCTTGGTGAGCAGGTCGCTGTCCAGTTCTTCGATTTGCTCTCGAATCAGGGTCTTTTGCTTTTCAATCTCCTGCTCTAGCTGCGCCAGGTTGGTTTCGCGCGACATCTTTGCCTTGTCCTGAGCTTTGTTAAGCTCGGCGTTAAGCTGCTCGATTTGGTTTTAGATCTGTTCGATTTTGGTCGCCAAGATTTGCACAAAGTTGCCCGACGTAGGCAAGGAGCTGGCCTGCTGCTCTTTGTCGCGGTTCTTCTGAATGACCACTTTCATCGCTTCGAGCCGCGACTTTTTCTCTTCGCAATACTTGATCGTCTCTTCGGCCTGCTTGAGACCCCGCACAAAGTTGACATACGTCTCCAAGTTCCTCATGTCTCGCTTCAGATCCTCACCAATCTTGTCCAGCTTCTTCGTCACCTCGGAGGCGACTTCAGAAGCGATTTTGAACAGGTGGTGTCTCAAATTGTGTAGTTCCTTCTTCACCTTGATTTGAAGCGTGTCTTTCAGCTTCTTGCCGTCCGCTCGGATCAGACCCGAGTTGATTTGCTGCTGAATGTTTTTCTGGATCGACTGCTCCCACTTGCTCCACGTCTCGAAGAGACTCTTGATGAACTCGAGGTCCTTGGACTCCTCCTCTTTGGCCTCGAAGTCTTCAAAGCGCCAGGTTTGCTCGAACTCGTGCACTTTGCGGCACTGTTCAAACTCATCGGCCCCTTTTTCTAACTTTAAGAAGTCGTTAGTCAAGTGCTCTTCGATCTGGCGCTTGAGCACTCGGTATTTGAACGAATTGTCCACAATGATGGAGAAGCGGGGCGCGGTGTCGGTGATGAGCCCGTTGATAAACTGTTGCAAGTCAGAGTGCAGGTTGATCGGCTGGATATCCTCGACGGCCGCCTTCATGTCCAGCAAGAGTTTGTCAATGCTTGTTTTGAATGTGCTTTTGTCTGGCAAGAAGCTCATCCCTGGTGTGTCAAACTCAACTTGAGTGATTATTGCGTACTTTTTGGACGAGTTCTCCATTTCGTTTAAGATGAATTCGGCTGACTCCTAGTTGATTCTAACTTGAGCTTCAACAACTCGGTAGTCTATCAGTCGAATGAACGTGCCAAGGTTCTTGTAGTTGTTTCTTGCCAAGTGGAGCACTTAGTTTTTAAGGTTTCGCTCTTCTTTTTAGATGACGATGGACTTTTTCTTTTCTGCCTTGCCCTTTTTGTTCTGCTCGATATCCTCTTCTTCTCTCAGAGAACGACTATCGCCAATCTTTTTTGTCAGGTTTACTAATGCAGTCTTGATCTCTTCGTCGACTTTCGTGCGGTAATGTTGCTTGACCTCGTCGTGGTGTTACCTTTGGGTGTTCATGAACACGTCTAGTTCGTAGGGTTAGGCCTTTTTCTCCACTTAGAACGTCAGTCTGCTTTGCATTTCATACAACACTTTGTTTATGTTCATAAATTCGGGCAAAAAGTCAGGGCGGGCGAAAACTAAGTTTCGTGCTAGGTCTTGCCGTGTCCTGTTGTAGAGACGATAGCGGACGTTGCCCTTCCAGAGGCGGAACACTTTGCCAATCAAGTAGTGCTTGAAGAACTTCATACTTGTTAGCACGTTGAACATAGTTGACTGCTGCATCCACTCAGGGAGTGACAGGAACTCAGTGGGGACATGTGCATTCTTCGATTTTTTTACTTTGCTCAAAATTTAGCCCTGTCTGTCTCGGAAAACCTGGACCACGCCTTGCGCGCTGACTGTAAAGTACTCCAATTCGAGTTCCTTCGGGTCTTGAGTCTGAGTCACAACTAGGTCGTATGGGCGGAACTCTGCCGGACCCACAGGCTTTCTGTTGCAATTTAAGAACTTGATTGGCATGTTCGAGCCATACTTTGCAAAAAAGGAGATCGCTTGCTCGCCTGTTTTGATTGAGTTACGGAGATGCCACATTGGAGTGCCTTTGGACCCAACGTAGTTTGCTGCTCGTAGCTCAGCAATCTTATTGCTGTTCTCGTCCTCTTGCTACTCGATAAGAGCTTCAAACTCTTCATATCTTAGGTCGTCTTCGCCTTAGTCTTAGGTATCATCTGCTTCCCGACCGTACTCGTCTTTGTCTGTCGGCCTTCTGCCTCCCATTTCCGAGCGGTTTGTGACATTGTCAATTTCGGCGCCATACTCGTCTTCCAAAATCTCGTTGCCATCCATGTCGTAAACAACTTTTTGGCCTCGACCCCGCATGTCATACTCCATCTGCATTTAGGCGGCGCGCTGTTTGTCCTCGTGCGAAAGTTTTGTTCCCTGGTTTTTGGTAGCGGCGCCTGCTTCGGGCACTTGGTTGTTGAGCTCAAACGGAAGAGAGAATTCGGCAAGTTCAACGTTTGCGTTGAAGTTGTACAATCTCTTGAAGTAGGATCGGTCTTGTCGTTGCGCTTACGACTGGTAACTGCCCGCAAAGACATTTTATGAGCCGAGCGGTCTGGCCTGCGACATCTTAGTCTAAACAGAGCAATAAATTGGTGATTGATGGCGACTTTGAGAGGGGGAGTCTTACCTTGTCCGTGTTCATGCTTGCTTGGATTTGAATTTTCAGTAATTGTAACTGCTAACAAAGCCAATGCAAAATTTAATTATAAATCAGCTAAGTCTGCCGCCCTTTTATAGCAAGTTCTGTTGTGTTTTCAAATTTAAGGTTCAGCCTCGAGCAAATTCATACAATTCAAAACTCAGACGTCACTAAGAGCAGTGTCTCTGTGGCAGCCCGAGTTTGTTTGGAAGCTTGGCCGCAATAAAACAGTCCGTACCGAGGAGTAATTTTTAAACTTGCTTTTGGGCAGAGAGTCCCAGCATTTCAAATTTCAACTTCGACAGAGATTTTCACAATCGTGGCAACGCTCCGACTTCTTCTGTCTGCTGTCTTTTTTCAACTAGGCATTGAAGCTGAATTTTAATTGATGGAAAATCTCAAAATTAAGGATTATCAGTAAAACTGTGCCTCCAGGGTGGAACAACACGTAGGCTGAATTAAGGCAAGTAGTCTGCAGAGAACTTTCAACAAATACTCCAAGAAACAAAACAAAAATAAACCAAAGCGGGGGACAAAGACTTTCCTGAAGATCCCCAAGAAAAAGTATCAGAACGCGAAAAGAGAGACCATGAAGACGGCGTTCATGGCGTCGCCAGTCGCTACAGCGAAGACACAAGTTTTAACTTTGGCCACGACGAGCGAAAGCGAAGCGCTCTTGCGCAGTCGCAATTTGCAAAAGAGCATTTACACGTACAATGCGCTCCAACCCTTTGCGCCTAATCTCACCTGAGACTTGGTAAGCCTTCGGCACGTGGCAAAACGCGAAGCTTAGAATTAAGAAAGCGCAGTCAAGGCACAAAGTTTGAAAGGTGATGCATTTTTAATCAACTTCTTATCTTTTAAACTTGCTGAATTCAAGTCAAAGTGGGGTTTTGGGGTTTTGGGG
>Ga0075472_10000761_pt1 | contig 13607 bp, 7 predicted proteins | sample DEB19_08_DNA_3_FD_77014 | JGI IMG/M metagenome (GOLD analysis project Ga0075472, IMG submission 77014) | Aqueous microbial communities from the Delaware River and Bay under freshwater to marine salinity gradient to study organic matter... | ecosystem: Environmental > Aquatic > Marine > Coastal ...
CCCCCCGATCCAGTCGGGTTACTCAGTACATCGCAAGTCGATCCGTTTCAATGACTTGCTTCAATACCTCTGGTCTCGCCGGCTGCCCTTCCAGGGAGTTGCCGTTCGGGTCATGGGGTGTTTTTCGCGTTTCACGCGCAGAGTCGGGGGGTGGTCGCTCTGTTCTCTCGTGGCTGGAAGCTGTCCCAGCCTCGTCTGATTCGTTCTTACGTGGATGACTTTGAGTCGCGCAGGACCATTAGGGAGGTCCGTAGGCACTCGGGGTCGAATGAACAGCAAAAGGAGAGAGAGATGAAGGGCTTCGCTATCGGTATGTCCGTGGTGGGATCGCTGTCGGCTTTTGTCGCCGCTGGTTCGGCGTCGGCCGCATTCGTGGGCTTCTTCGTAAGCGCCTCGGATGTCACGCACGAGGGTCACGCGCTCACCGTCTACACGCTCACCGCACGCTTCGATGGACCGACCGACACGGTCGTGCGCGCCTTCAATCTGGCTGCGCTGTCCGACGAGGCCCTGAGCGGCTACTGGCACAAGGACAACAGCAGCGTGCAGGACGCGGCCAGCGTCCTCTCGCAGCAGTACGGATCCTGGGATCCAACCCAGTGCGGCTCTGCCACGCTCAACCGGCCCTTCGACTCGTATCTCACTGTCGGCGGCATCGCTCGGGTCGCGAACTCGTCTGCATCCGACGCTTCGTGGTTCGACGGCGGCAATGCCGACAACCGCGGTTGGGCCCGCCCCGACCTGCCGAACAATGGCGTGCTCGCCTGGATTGACTCCGCGCCCTCCGCTGGCCAAGGTCAAGTCGGGAACTCGATCTATGTCGCAAACACGGATGTCCGGCTCGGCCAGTTCGTCCTGAGCCAGGGTCACGCCTACCGCGAGCTGAGCCTGTCGATCGCCTTCAACGATGGCGTCGGCGGGGCGACCGAGATCGCGACCGGCGGCTTCGGCTTCGGCGTGGTTCCATCGCCCGGTGCGATCGCGCTGCTCTCGATGGCGGGCTTGATCATCAACAAGCGCCGCCGCTAAGCCAAACGAGTTACTCCTGTACGGTTTCCAACCGTCCCTTCGCCGCGCCCCCTGCGATTTCCGCCGCAGGGGGCGCGGTGTTTTTCGACTTTTCACAGCGGGCGGTACGGGGTTGCATCCTGCACGGCGCTGTTGGATGTGTCAGCGGGATCCGCCGTAAAGGACCCCGAATCGGAAACCCCGTTTCAGAAAGGAACCCGTCATGCTCCGCTCCACCCTCGTTGCGCTCCTCGCACTCCCCGTCGCTTCGGCTGCACTCGGTCAGGAATCGGCGATCACCGGCTCGGCTCGTCCGGATGTGGTCGACGGCCGCCCCGGCGGCAAGCTGGCCTTCACCGCAAGCGGCCAGGCGACGGATGTCGTGGTGATCCGCATGGCCGACGGCACGATCTTCGCAGAGGCGACGATTGCCGATCTCCTCGGCGATCCAAACATCGGCCAGGCGGTCCGCGGGAAGAGCCTCGCCGCCCCGACCGACCTCGCGTCGCAGAAGCCGCTCGACCCGATCGTCGTGACCGATTCCAAGAAGCCCACCCAATCCAAGCCGGCGCTGATCAAGCCGATCGCCACGCTGGACGCCGCGATGAAGGTGGCGAAGTCGATGGATGGCTCGGATTCGAACTGGGTCGAGCTGGGAACCGCGACCATGGCCGGCGCCTCCAAGCCTTTGGATGACTTTTCGGTGATCAAGGGCAACGCGAACGCCGTCGCGATGAAGGCCGTCGCGGCCGGCAAGCCGACGCTGGATGTGGCGGTTCTCGAGGGTTCGAAGCGCCCGATCGTGCTGCAGGCCTGGCCGACCGTCTCGGGCAACACCGCGACGAAGGCGCTCGCGGATACGGATCAGTTCGCGGCCTATGTCGTGATCCAGAACGCTCCCGCGAAGTTCCACGGCGCGACCGTCGCGATCTATCGCGAGAAGGCGATCCTCGATCTCGACCGCGTCAACCTCCGTTGAGCGCACCGCATCTTTCTTCCCGACGCAGCCGCGGTGATCCGCGGCTGCGTTTCTCTTTCATCGGGCGGGCCCGGCTCGGGCAGACTCAGACGACTCCGCGCACGAGCACATGCACGACGCCATCGCGCCGCTCGACCTTGCCGCGCACGCAGAGCATCGCCGCATGGCGCACGCGCGGCCGCAGGCGCTCGTAGACCTTGGGACGGAAGATCAGGTTGGCCACGCCGCTCTCGTCCTCGAGCGTCATGAAGACGATTCCCTTCGCGGTCGATGGGCGCTGGCGCATGAGCACGAGGCCTGCGACCGCGACGCTGCGACCGCTGGGAATCCGGCGCTCGTCCCGAAGCCAACCGCAAGGCACGGCTCCCGCTTTGGCGAGCCGCTCGCGCAGGCACGCCATGGGATGACGCTTGAGCGAGACCCCCGTGGCATCGAGGTCCTTGGCGATGTCCGCAAGTTCCTCGACCGTGGGAAGGTTGGGCTCGCGATCGGGCTCGGACGATGACCCAGCGCCGGCGCCATTGGCCTGTGTGGCGAACGACCAGAGCGGACGCTCACGATCGCGCAGGGCGAGGATCTGCCATGTCGCCTGCTGCCGGTCGAGCCCCATCGAGGCGAAGGCGTCGGCTGCCGCCAGGCGCCGCAGCGCCGATGCAGGCACGCTTGAAGCATCGTGCAGATCGGTGATGCTCGAGAAGGCGCCATGGCGCACCACGGCATCGATGATGCGATGGGCATCGTCGATCTCAAGACCGCGCACCATGCGGAGCCCCAGACGGACTGCAGGCTGTGATGGAACATCGAAGTTCGGCGGCACCTCATCGCCATCGCGTGACGGCGCGCAGAGCGGCTCCTCATGCGGGAATGATTCAGCTCCATGGACCGCGACGCTGCGCCCCTGCGAATGCAGGCGGACGAACTGGCGCTCGGGAAGATGCTCGGCTGCGAAAGCATCGGCTGGTGACGCTCCCGTTCGAAACGGGCGCCAGGATCGCATAGGACTTGCATCGGGATGCCCTTCCCAGCGCTCGATTGCGTGCATTCCCTCGGTGCGCACATACGGGTGCCGCACGCGCATGCGCAGGTACGCCTCGTCGAGTTGGCGCTGCGTGCGCCGGCATGAGCGCTCGACCATCCGCTCGACCATCCGCTCGACCATCCGCTCGACCACGCCCTGCTGCGCGGGATTCGCTGGATGCACGGAAAGACGGCTACGGGTCATTTCGGCGGCGAGATCGATGCCGCGCTCGAGCGTGACATCCCACCTCGAGCAGTGCACATCGACCGGGCGCACGGCGACACCGTGGTCCTTCGCGTCGCGGATGATCTGCGCGGGTGCGTAGAAGCCCATCGGCTGGCTGTTGAGGAGCGCAGCCGCGAAGGCCGCCGGATGGTGGCGCTTGAGCCAGGCGCTCGCATAGACGAGAAGCGCGAAGCTGGCGGCATGCGACTCGGGGAATCCGTAGCCCGAAAAGCCCTTGATCTGCTCGAAGACCTGGCTTGCGAACTTGCGCGAGTAGCCGCGGGCGATCATGCCGCTCTCGAGCGCCTCGCCAAACTGCGCGATGCGGTTCCCCTGCCGCTTCCACGCAGCGATCGCACGGCGGAGCTCGTCGGCCTGCCCTGGAGTGAAGCCGGCTGCGACGACGGCCAGCGCCATCGCCTGCTCCTGGAAAAGAGGAATACCGAGCGTCTTGCCAAGCACACGCTGCACCGCCTCGTCGGGGTAGTCAGGGAACTCCTCGCCGTTCCGCCGTCGCAGGTACGGGTGCACCATGTCGCCCTGGATCGGACCAGGACGAACGAGGGCGACCTCGATCACGAGATCGTAGAAGCGGCGCGGCTTCAGACGCGGAAGCATCGACATCTGCGCTCGCGACTCGATCTGGAAGACGCCAATGGTGTCTGCCTTGCAGACCATGTCGTAGGTCGCAGGATCCTCGGCAGGGATGGAATGGAAGCGCAGGAGTTCAGGAGCGGCGACAGGGTCTACGCTCATGCTCTCGGCGGTGCTGACGGTCCCGCTCGCGGTTCCGCTCGCGGTGCCGCTCGTGGTGCCGCTCGTGGTGCCGCTCGTGGGGGACGGGCTGACCTCGGCAAGATCCGAACGCGGCGCCGGTGCATCGGGCGTGCGGAACGGCGATGCCCCATCCGCAAGCGCGATGCGGTCCGCATTCACGAGATCGATCGCCTTGCGGATCGCGGTGAGCATGCCGAGCGAGAGGACATCGATCTTCAGCATCCCAAGTGCCTCGATGTCGTCCTTGTCCCATTCGATGATGGTGCGGTCCTGCATGGCCGCGTGCTCGATAGGTACGGTCTCGAGCAGCGGACCGCGCGAGATGATGAAGCCGCCGACATGCTGGGAACGGTGGCGCGGAAAACCGAGGATATCGTCGACGAGGCGCGCGTAACGGATGACCAGCGGCGATGCAGGATCAAGGCCTGCCGTGCGCATGCGCTCAGCGCTGCGTGGTGGCAACGGTCGAAGGGAGCGATCAAGCATGGCGCCATCGCGCAGCCGTGGCCTGCTCGTGGTCCCGCTCGTGGTCCCGCTCGTGGTCCCGCTCGTGGTCTCACTCGTGGTCCCGCTCGTGGTCTCACTCATGGTCCCGCTCGTGGTCCCGCTCGTGGTCTCGCTCATGGTCTCACTCATGGCGGCGCTGGCGTCGATCATCTCATCGCGGGTCAAAATGTCCTCAGCATCGCCACCGGTCAAGCCGCCGCCATCCTGACCCCAGCGATCGACCTCGCGCGCAAGCCGTTCGATCGCGTCGGGCGCGAAGCCAAGCGCCTTGCCGACATCGCGCACGGCGCTTCGCCCGCGGTAGCTGATGATCTCGCAGACAAGCGCAGCGCGGTCGCGCCCGTACTTCGCGTAGATGTGCTGGATGACCTCCTCGCGGCGTTCGTGCTCGAAGTCGATGTCGATGTCGGGCGGCTCGTTGCGCTCGCGACTGACGAAGCGCTCGAACAGCACATCGACGCGATCGGGATCGACGGCCGTCACCCCGAGCGCGAAGCAGACCGCGCTGTTGGCGGCCGCGCCGCGCCCCTGGCAGAGGATGCCGCGCGACCGCGCGAATGCCACGATTTCGTGCACAGTCAGGAAGTACGGGGCATAGCGGAGGTCGTCGATGATGGCGAACTCATGCTCGAACTGCCGCGCAACCTTGGGCGGGACTCCGCGCGGATAGCGTGCGCGGGCACCCTGCCAAGTGAGCGACTTGAGGTACTCCATGGCCGTCCAGCCCTTTGCCGAGAGTTCGGGGGGCACCACTTCCTCCGGGTACTCGTAGCGCAGGTCGTCCAGCGAGAAACACGACGCGCGATCGAGCATGCGCCATGCAGCCGCGAGCGCCTCGGGGCGGTCGGAGTAGCGGCGGAGCACCTCGTCGAGCGGCTTGAGCCGCCGTTCGGCGTTCACCGCAAGCATGCCGCGCGCGCGCTGGATGCTCGTGCCCTCGCGAATGCATGTGAGCGTGTCGAGCAGCGCCTTGCGCGACATGCAGTGCATGCGGATGTCGCCGGCGGCAACGGCTGGCACTCCGAGCGCGTCTGCAAGGACACAGGCGCGCTCTGCGGCGAGCACGCCTTCGCGGTCGTCGACCCGGTGCATGGCCACGGCCAACCGCTCTTCGGACAGGATGGATGCCAGACCCTCCGCAGCCTCGAGGAACGGCTGATCGGGTACGGCGGGCGGCGACAGCACGGCGAGCAGATCGGCACCACCTTGATGTTCGTGCAGGAGGGCGATGAACTCGTGGATCGTGCGAGCGCACTTCCGTCGATCGCGACGGGATTCGCCGGGGACTTCATCTGCGCCGATCTGCCGATGACTGAGAAACCGGCACAGTGCGCCCCACGACGCGCGGCTGCTTGCATAGAGGGCGAGTTCGATTTCCCGCGGCGACTCAGCCGATGCATCGATACGAAGACGCATCCGTGCGCCATGCGCAAGTTGGAGACGGCGTCCGGCCTGCCGCGAGCCGTGCATGCAGGAGCCGCCTGCGTTGTTCGATGCGGTGTTCGTTGCGGTGTGGGCGCGCACCGCACCGCCCACAGAGTCGATGTCGGTGAGCGCCATGCCCGCGTGACCGAACCTGATCGCCTGTTCGACCAGTTCCTCGGGATGACTTGCCCCCGAAAGGAATGAATGGTTGCTCTGGACAAGCAGTTCACCCCAACGGATCTCGCGAGGCCATCGACCTCGAGGTCCATGGTCTCGAGGTCCATGGTCTCGAGGTCCATGGTCTCGAGGTCCATGGTCTCGAGGTCCATGGTCTCGAGGTCCATGGTCTCGAGGTCCATGGCCTCGAGGAAGCCCATGCATCGAGTCGCGAGACGCACCATCTTGCGCCACGCTGCGACACAGGCGCGCGGGATGGGGAACATGCTTCGGTGGTGGTTCGTCTGGCATCACTGGATCCGGGAGTGCGGCTGTTGACGACGGTGAATGGACTGCTCACAAGAATGCGCACGAGATTTCACGCGGGATTTCACGCGGGATTTCACGCGGGATTTCACGCGGGATTTCACGCGGGATTTCACGCGGGATTTCACGCGGGATTCCATGCGGGATCTCGCATGGGATCCCGGCTTCAACGGCCTAGCTCCACAAGCCGAGCACCTCGAGCTCGACGCCTTGCTCGAGCGATCGGCGGCTTCCTGAGAACCATCGGTCCGTGCGTTCGCGTGAGGAGGCGCCATGCAGCCGCTGGATCACGCCGTGCTCTGACGACGACCCATCGGGTGTAGCCGCTGGCATGGCGCGTGGTGCGGGCAACCGCTCAGGCCATCGCACAAGCAGCCACAGCCAGCCGTCGCTCGTCGCGACGGCGATCCTCGAGAGGACACCTGTGGGATCCATGGCCGCACGGGCACTTGCGCGGCCAGCAGGCGGATCACACCAGGCTGGAAGCAACCGCTCCCAGCCGTCGATGGCGCAGATGTTCCAGCGGTCATCACGCCACTCCATTTGCGCAGCATGCGCGGACGAGGAACCATCGGAGCCGTCGCGATCATTGCGACCGACGCTCGCCGGAAAGCCGGCACGCCAGAGCGTTCGCGCTGCAATGGAACGCGCGATGCCATCGGAGGCGTCGCCTGCTCGAAGCACCGCGCGCTCGCTGCGCAGCAGGAATGCGCTCGGCCGATGAGCGCGCGCGCCTGTCTGCGACGGCGCAGGATCTCCGGCGTGAAACAGATCGCTGGCCCGCGCGACCGAGGCCGGACCGAGCCTCGCAGAAACGAGGTCAAGCCATTCGGTGAGCGCCGCCTGGCCGCTGCAGGCTTGCTCGCACTCGCTTGATGGACCGACAACCCCGGCACGCACCGTGGGATCGCAGAGACGGGCCTGACGGAAGCGCAGGAGCGTCGCGCGATCGACCCTGCACTCGATTCGCTCGACGCCGTGGTCAAGGGCGATTTGCTCAAGCCGCGCCCGCAGCACCGACCAGACATGGCTGGCGCGCACGGCGGGCTTCGCCAAGCCGAGTGCGATGGATGAGACCATGTCGCCGTGACGTGCGGATGGACGCGCGGATGGACGCGCGGATGGACGCGCGGATGGATGGATGCTTGGAAGCGCATCGGTCGAGAGATCGGCAGGCAGATCGGCGTGCGTGAACGACCATGTGGCGGAACGCAATCCCTCGCGCCGCCGTGCGAGGCGCACCATGAGCTGCTCCACCATTTCGCTGCACACCATCGACATCACATCGGGACGGCTGCACGGCGCCTCGAAGATGTGCTCGAGGATGATGGGCTGATGAAGCTGCAGCGGAACCAAGAGTTCTGGAACAACACCCATCGCTTGGTCGAGCCGAAGCAGCACATCACCTGCAGCGCGCAACCCGCCTGTCGCCGGCGGGCACTGCACGCTGTGCTCGCGGATGCACTGCGATGCGGCGGAATTCCCGTGGAGCGCTTCGCGACCAGCGGACCTGGCTTCGGAAGCGCCATCTGAAGCTGGCGCGAACAGCATCGGCGTCTCCGACCATGCCGGCGTCGATGCGACATGCCGTGACCGACGCGATGCATTGCGTGGGCGGCGAATGGGTGTCGCGCTCGCTGGTTGCGCGGGGGCACCTGCTGCCTGAAGCCCGGTGAGGCGCGCGGCAATCCCTGCGCGGCCAAGTGCTGCAAGCTGACCTACGGCGTGAACCTCGACGGCATGCAGCGAGTCTGCGGACGAACTCGCAATCCTGAGCGACTCGATCGGCAGGTCGGCGAGGAACCTGGCTTCCGAGCCCTTGGGCACCGCGATGCAGCGCGCGCGGCCGATTGCCCGCACATCCGCAGCAATGCGTGGCGTCGCCGACACACGACACGATCCGCCAAAGCGCGCAAGCGCAGTCGCAGCGCCGATGGTCGAGGCTGTGGCCATGCGGACACGGAATCCGCACCTTCGGAAGCATGCCTCGATGCGCCGCATGAGTCCCTGCTCGCTGGAATGAACACCTCGGAAGAGCGCCGCGCAACCCGTGAAGTCACCCACAAGCCAATCAGCGGATAGCGCCTGACTGTCATCTCCCGCATCGGAACTTTCCTCGTTCATGCTTCGCCGCGCAGACGCACGCGCGAGCAGCGCCTGAAGCTCGGGCGGCACCGAGACCACGGGAATCCAGCGCTCGAGGCAGCGCCCGAGGCGAACCAGCATCCGCGCAGCCATCGCACCGTCCCGCTCAATGGCGACGAACCGCTCGCTGATGGCCACGATGCGCTTCACGACTGAACGCGCGGATGAATCCTGAGCGTCCATGCGCATCCGCTCGATGCAGGACCTCCATGCGACGGCGTCCGCCGCGTGTTGCGGCGGACAGATCGCCTCGGCTTGGCTCACGGTCATGCCGATCCTCAGCCCCTCGCGGACCGCCGCCTCGTTGCATGCAACGATGGCATGACACGCGACCGGATGGGCGCGGCTGCGCCTCTCGACGATGACCAGTGGATGATGGACCCATACGGGCGCATCCTCTTGCCGGGCGATGGCGCGGCGCAGCAGCGCCGAATCGAGGTCGATCAGCCAGTCGGTGAAGAAGACGCCGAGGAATCGCCTTGGCGGATCTGCATCGGAATTGAGCGCAGCCGTCATGCCGATCGCGCACGCCAAGACCGTGCGCCCTCATCGAGACAAGCCATCCGCATCGCGGATTCAGCCGCAAGCTTGCGTGCTGGCTCCACATCGTTCAGTCCTTGTCCAACGCGAGCGTGACAAGCACGCCGAGCTCTGCGTGCATGCGCGCGGACCCTCACGAGTTCCCAGGCGGCATCCGCGCGGGCGCCTGCGACGGAGCGCGGCATCACGATGCCGATGCAGCCCCGATCCGACGCGGAATGCGATCTTGAACCGTGGCCCCGACGACTCGGCGCTCCGGCATCTGCCTGCATACCTTCATTTTCGCATGCAACCTCGCATGCAGCCTCGCATGTAACCATGCCCTGAAGCCCGAACTGACGCGCCGACATCAAGCGCAGTTGCCACGCAAACGCCACGTCGTCACGCGCGCCGCACTCGATGTCACGCGCGCCGCACTCGATGTCACGCGCGCCGCACTCGATGTCACGCGCGCCGCACTCGATGTCACGCGCGCCGCGCTCGATATCAGGCGCGGCGACACCCGCAATCCAACGCGCCGTTGCCGCACAGCCCACCGACTGTTGACGGTTCGAAGACGATGTGACCACAAGCACGCACGGCCTCGCCGTGTAACCCGTCACTCGACCTTGCGCGCCTGCCGCATCGACAGCCAACTGCAGCCTGCGCCACGCGAGCGTACTGAAGCCCGTGCCGTCGACGATCACGACCTGGGCCGCACCAATGCGGACTGCCTGCTCTGCACACCACAGCCGGTTGCACGCACGAGCATCCATCTGCAGGCGCTTCACCGTGCCGCTTCTGGCGCGAACATCACTGCGGCGCTGGCAGGCATTGCGGGAAAGATGCCCATGCCGGACAGGGGCAAATGCGAGCTCGCTGTCACGAATGAAGATCGAATGGCGCAGCAGCGCATCGCGATTTCGCTGCGAACCGGCGCGTTGCAAAGACGCTCCCCTGAGGGATACCGCCATCTGCAGCGATTGCGGGACCGGATGAACTCGATCGCCGATCCATGCCACACAGCCGGATGGTCCCTCCGTCTCCTGAAGCCCAGATGCATGGTCATCTGCATTCAGAAGCCAGTTCGCCAGAAAGATCAAGCATGCATGAGGCATGACATCGCAGAGCGGGCGGGCGTCGGCGCCGACAGGTTTGACCACCGATGTGCCGATCTCATGCACACCCCCCTGCTCGAAGCAACGCAGCAGAGCGAGTTCGTCGGAACGAATCCCGTGACACACGCTGTTGCAACTTGCGCTGCCGCAACTCGCGCTGCCGCGTATCGCGAGCTCGTGCTCCGCCTGTTCAGACCACGAATACGGCCTCAGCGGTGGCGGCTGGACGGCATGCACATCGGCCGCAGCCGCAAGCCGACACTCCGTCTCGCGCAGAAGCGAACGCGCGCGCTCGAGACGGTTCCTTCCAAGATGGGCTTCCGGCTGCGGATCGCAGTCGCCTGCGCGCGACCGTCTTTCTTCTTGCATGATCATCGTTCGATCTCCCTGCTGCGCGTTCCGTTGCGCATTGCCCCGCGAAAGCGTGGGCTTCCATCGCACGCGCCATCGCGCGCGCACCTTGCAACTCTTCAGGCTCCTCGATGAACTCATGAATTGCTCATGACTTGCTCATGACTTGCGTTGCGACGGCGCCACCGCGGCATGTGCTGCAGCACTCTTCGCACGCCCATTCGCGACCGAGTTGGCTCCCGAATTCTGTTCGGGTTTTGTTAGTATACTCGGCGGAGCCGCCTTGCCTAGTGCATTCGGTCAAGAAAAACCAAAACGCACTTTCGCCCGCCATGCGCCCGCCATGCGCGTCAACCGTCGGCGATGACCGAGACCACGGCGCTCATCAGCTCAGGGATCTCAAACGGCTTCTGCAGGAACAGCATGTCGCGACGCCCGCCACCCGCTGCAGACAGCGTCGGGTCGGAGCACATGAACACGACGGGCAGCCGCATGGCGAGATCGGCCTCGAGTTGCGCATGCAGCCGCTGGCCCGACATCGACCCAGGCGTCATGCCCGAACCATGTTCCGACACCAGGACGCCGATGCGCGAATCCCGGGGACCTCGCGCCCGCTCGCGTGAGACGCGAAGCGCGTCGGACGCACCATCGCACTCGACGACCGAGTGCCCCATCGAGCGCAGCATCTCGCACAACATCGGCCGCAGGACAGGGTGAGGCTCGACGAGAAGGATCGTGCGCACCGCCGCCACCGACTCGGCAGGCTGCGCACGGTCGTTGGCGTGCGTGGCGTCAAGCCTGGCAGGAAGCGACAGCGTCACGCGCGTGCCGCGCCCGACATCGCTCGAGACATCGACGCTGCCGCCGGCGCCCGTGATCACACGCTGAACGACCGCGAGCCCAAGGCCAGTGCCGCCGCCCGCAGATTTGGTCGTGAAGAACGGCTCGAGGATGCGGCCGAGCGCCTCGGGTGGGATGCCGACGCCCGTGTCCTCGACGCTGACCCGCACCTGCTCGCGACCGTCGGGCATGGTGACGCCGACGGCCTCGATGCGCACGCGCCCGCCGCTCGGCATCGCGTCGCGCGCGTTGACGAGCAGGTTCAGCACCGCCTGCTGGAACGCGCTCGGGTCGAGCTCGACGGCCAGCCCGCGCGCGGCCGCGAGATCGACCGACACGACGATCGACTTCTGCAGGCTTCCCCGCGCGATCTCGACCGCTTCCTCGATGGCGGCGCACACGGGAAAGCTGCTGATCGCCTCGGTGCGCGGCTTGCCGAGCGAGAGCATGTTGGTCGTGAGCATCTTGGCGCGCGTGGTCGCGAGCTGGATCGCGGCGAGCGACTCGATGGCGCTCGGCGACACACCGGGTTCGGTCGCGGCGAGCGCGGCGTGCCCGCGGATCGCGGCCAGCAGGTTGTTGAGGTCGTGCGCGAAGCCGCCTGCGAGGAGCCCCAGCATCTCGAGCCGCTGTGCGTTTCGGAGCCGCTCCTCTGCGAATTGCTGCTCGGTCACATCGGCAATGGTTCCGACGAGGCGGGTGGGCTGGCCGCGATCGAACTCGACCGACCGGCCGCGAAGCCGGATCCACCGCGCCGAGCCATCGGGCCGGTCGAAGCGCACGGTGCACTCGAATCGCCCAGTCTCGCCCGTCAGATGGGCGCGCCACGCCTCGGTCAGGCGCGCGCGGTCCTCTGCATGGATCGCGGGCAGCGAAGCAGGATCGCAACTCGGGAGGTCCGACGCTCCGACGCCGAGCACCTGCGTGGCCGCGCCGCTGTACCGCGTCGCACCGCCCACCGAGTGCTCCCACCACGCATCGGCGGTGGCGTCGAGGATCTGCCGCAGGCGCTCGCGTTCGGCCGTCGACACCGCCTCGCGCGCCACCCGGTCGGTGGTCTCGCGGATGGTCGCGTGGAAGAGCTCGCGCGGCCGTTCGGAGTCGAGGAAGACGCAAAGCTCGATGGGAAACCTGCGGCCGGACTTGTCGATGGCGGTGATGTCGATGCGGCGCCCGATCACGGGTCCCGCGCCGGTCTCCTGGAACTTCTGCATGCCGCGCATGTGCTGCGCGCGCAGTTCCGGCGGGATGATGGCCCCTGCGAGAGGTCGTCCGACGAAGTCCTCGCGCTGGAAGCCAAACAGCACGAGCGCGGCGCGGTTGGCGAAGACGATCGTGCTGTCGCGGTCGATCGACACCACCGCGTCGGGCAGCGATTCCAGCAGGGAGCGCTCGATGGCATCGGTCATCCTCCGCATCGTATCGCCCGTGCACGACCGCGACGAAACGGCGCCGCCCGCGGCAAAGCCACGGGCGGCGCACAGGGAGGGGCTTCGGCGACCGCGACGGTTCTCCGCGGTTCGTCCCGCCGTTCAGCCCCAGTTCGAGAGCAGGATCGACATATCCGCGCCGTCGGTCGTTCCGTCGTGGTTGAAGTCCGTCGTGCCTGCGAGGCCCCAGTTCGAGAGGAGCATCGTGAGGTCGGCGCCGTTCACCATTCCGTCGGCGTTGGCGTCGCCGGGCACCGCGCTTCCCTGCTGGTTCGGCACGGTCACCTCGACCTCGACGAAGCAGCACGGGTGGAAGGTCGCCGAGTGCAGGCCGACGATCAGGATGATCGTGCTGCCCGCGGGCTGCGAGGTCTGCACCGTGATCGGACCGACATTCATCGTCGCGTAGATCGGAAGCGACGGGATGTTGATGAGCGTCGGCGTGACCGTGGCCGTGTAGCCGGGCGCGACAGCGACCGACACCCACTCGCCGACGAATCCCGGCGGATTCGAGATGTTGGTGAAGTTGGTCATGTTCAGGCTGACGGTGAAGTTGCCTGCGCCGGGGATGTCCTGCACATCCGCGTCGTAGTCGAAGCACGAGCAGTCGGGGAGCACGATGCAGATCTCCTCCGAGCAGCACTCGTTCTTGTAGCTCGCCGCGAGCGTGGCGAAGAAGCAGACCTGGTCGCCGGGCACACCGACCGGAATCGGCACATTCACCACCATCGACGCGCCGGGCGCCAACGGCGGATTGAGCACGATCACATTGTTCGGCGCGA
>Ga0075472_10000763_pt1 | contig 13571 bp, 22 predicted proteins | sample DEB19_08_DNA_3_FD_77014 | JGI IMG/M metagenome (GOLD analysis project Ga0075472, IMG submission 77014) | Aqueous microbial communities from the Delaware River and Bay under freshwater to marine salinity gradient to study organic matter... | ecosystem: Environmental > Aquatic > Marine > Coastal ...
CGGAACACCCGCGACCTATCACATCGTCGGAGGTGGCGGAGGTGGTGGTGGCGACGACACTTTCCGAGGTGGAACGTGTGGCGCACCAGGTGGAGGCTCTGGCGGTGGTGAAGTAACCGGAGCAGGAAACGGCTGCCGTGGTGAAGTTCGCATCATCTATGTGGACAGTGAAGTAGACGCGACCGGAGGAACTGAAACGACCTCGGGCATCTACCGCATCCACACCTTCACAACATCTGGGACATTCACCGTCTCGTCCATTACTGCCGGAGCTGCACTCCCTAATCCACACAACGTCATATGGCTCGACTAAAAGCAGCGCTTCCCTTCATCATTCTGTTCGCCGTCCTCGGCGTGGCTTTGTACTTCATAGAACCGAAATCGGAGACGAAACCAGAACCGACCTTTGGCGGCCCCCTCACCAATCTCGACTTCGACAGCCCCGAAGCCCGTGTCGTTCGCTTCCTTGCCAAGATGGAGCTGCAAAAGAACGACCCGATATGGAACGCCAGCCCTACCGTTCAGCGGGTGAAGAACCCCGATGGCTCTGTGAACATCGCCAAGGTGCGCGAGCTGTTCATTGAACGTGGGCTAGCTACCGGCGCACAGTTCGACACCGTAATTGCCTTCCTCGAAAGCCGTGGCCTCATCACCAACAACACCATCACCGCAGACGGCATACAGACCTACCAGAACATCAAAGCCGCCAAAGAACTACTCAACGCCCAAGAAGACCTGCAACGCTACGGCCGCTCACAGCCTCTATGATGCGCCTCGTTGTCTTCATCCTGCTCCTAGCTCTCCCCGGCAACGCATGGGCGGCGTTCAGCACCTCTGACGACTTCGACAGCTACGGCACCGGCGACCTCACCGGAGAGAATGGCGGCTCTGGATGGGGAGGTGCATGGTCCGGTTCAACTGCCTACGACGTTACGACTGCCGTATCCCAATCAGGTGCTAACTCTGTCATCTACACTGACAATGGTGTAGAAGAACAAATCGCCCGCTCATTCACAGCTATGACCTCGGGCATCATCTCGTTCTACAACCGCAAGACTGTAACCAGCACAAACGCTGACACGCCTATTCTGTGGTTTACAGAAGGAGCAACACCCGACGTAACCAACCGCGTAGGTGGTGTGGGAATGTCCGGCGTAGGCGCCAACGCTGGCTTCTTTGTTCAATCCGGCTCGACTGAAAGCCAAGTTCAAGCATACTCCGCAAACACTTGGTACAAGGTAGACATCGAGATTGACTGCACCACCGACCAATACCGCGTCTCAATCGACGACGGCGCTTTCTCTTCATGGTACAACTTCCGCACTACCGAGACACAGATTGACGGCCTCATCTTCTACATCAACCAGTCCGGCTCTACTTCTTACTCTGTCTACTGGGACACCATCGCAGACGGCGAGGCCGTCGCTGCTGCTCCAGCAGGAACCTCCACCGTCCGTGTCTATCAAGGACGTATCCACACCATACAGGGGCGCGGAGTGCGATACTGATATATGCTTATCGTATGACCAAACTACTCTGCTGGCTCTTCGGGCACGATTATCACTACTACTACGTCAAGGCTGATGGGTATGAATACCAGTACCCCTCGGACACTTGCAACCGCTGCCATGTCTAACTACGGCCTCATTGTCGAACCGCGAAAACCCGAAGACTGGGTATTTGGCGGCGGCAATATCAAGGGAGATGTTCTCGTACCAGACGGCCAATGGACGCCGTGGCTTCCTTCCGAGGAACTACAGAACCTCTACGGTGTAGAACCCTATGCCTGTGCTACCTTTGGCACCTTCAACGCCATTGAAACCCTCATAAAGCGTCAGTACGGCCAGACTGAGAACTGGTCGGATCGCTGGACGGCTAAGATGAGTGGAACTGAATTTAGGCGCGGCAACTCCCCCCACACCGTAGCCGAGTACATCAGAAAGCTCGGTGCGGTACGCGAGATCGACTGGCCCTTCTCACCCGATATCCGCACCTTTGAGGACTACTACAAAACACCCCCCGCTTCTCTCGCCCGCATAGCTGAGAAGTTCACCTTTGAGTATCGTTTCTACCACGACTACATCGACGCCTCACCCGAGCAGATGATCGAAGCCCTGAAATACACCCCAATCGGCGCATCAGTGAATGCGTGGTACTACGACAGCACCGGACACGCTGTAAAAATGGGGCCAGACGATCACTGGGTGGTTATCTACGGCTACAAGTTTGGTGACTACTGGATGGCCTATGATACATACTCTCAAACCACGAAACACATCGACTGGACGTATAACTTTGAAGTGCTCAAAGGCTACCAGATCACCCGCGTGCCTGTTACGGACAGAAACACTATTGCGGCACTCATCGCAGACAAGATCAGACTTATAAGAAAATTACTCAATATATGACCATCGAAGAAATCAAAGCAAAGATTGCAGAGATACAAGCGAAGCTCGCTGCATACGTTGCGACCCGCCCGCAACCAGCTAAACAACCTCCTCCAAACAACCTCCTCAACACCTTCTGCCTTGCTATTCAACGCCACGAGGGATGGTTTACCGGCTCCCGCTCCTTCCGCAACAACAACCCCGGCAATCTCAAGTTTGCCAATCAAGCAAAGGCTATCGGCAAAGACGACAAAGGCTTTGCGAAGTTCGCCACCTACCAAGACGGCTTCCAAGCTCTAAAGAACATGATCGTCAACGCCGCGACCGGCAAATCACGCGTCTACTACCCGGACATGAACCTCTATCAGTTCTTCTCGGTCTACGCGCCCGCCGCAGATCACAACAACCCGAACCAGTACGCCGAGGCAGTAGCCAAAGCCCTCAACGTCAATGCTGCAAGCTTTACTCTCAAGCAGCTTGTCTAGAAGTCCCACACCTTTCTATGGACTATGCACCATATAGCACTCTGCGTCACTCCATAGTCCCGCGCCAACTCGTATTGGTTTCGCAATTTACTGGCGTATTTGTTTCGTATCTCAACAACTTTCTGCCGATCAAGAATGGCCATGCTGTGCTTTTCAAATCTTCTTACAACAAGACGCCCCTCAAGCTTCGCGTGGCGCATGTTCGTTCTGCGGTCACACCACTCCAAATTGCAAACTCGGTTGTCCGTCTTATTGCAATTCTTGTGATTAATCTCACCAAATCCAACTGGATTGGGAATGTAGGTAGTCGCAACAAGCTTATGAGTAAATATCGTTTTACGTTGACCTTCCTTCGTCAGGAAATGTTGGCTGTACCCCTTGTAATGCTTGCCCGCCTTCAACCACTTCCCGGCTTTAGTGCTACCCAACTTAGGGTAGCTCCAAACCTGACCATCCTCCGTTATAGCGTATAAACCCTCATATCCCGGTATGTCCTTCAACATAGATACAAACACTGTACGGGTAGCCCGCTTGGTAGTAGGCAACCCGCACAATGACCAAGCTACTAATGCTTGGCAGTATAACATGTCCCACCACTCTACCCGTTCTTGGGGCTGACCGGCTAACGTACCCTCGTCTGCCAATCAGATCAATGGACGCACACAACATATAGTCCCACGATCTGTGTCGGCTATTCTGGGAGCTGTGGCGAGTGGTGGGGCGTGCGCCTTACATGCTAAACTTACTCTATATGTCCAAGACATATTCGATGGCGATAGTATCCCTGCTGGTAGCTGTGCTGCCTCTTGTGGGCTTTGAAGTGACCGATACAGGTACACTTGAACAAGCTATCGCAGCAATACTCGCCCTCGGCATCGCGGCAGATCGACTACGAAAGGGTGATATCTCCCTTCTTGGTCTCCGTAAATCCCGATAAGGCAAAGCCCATGCCGCTGTGTCGCAGCGGCCAATGGCGAGAAGAGCGCGTTCTTTGACAGTTGATTGATAGAGCGGAGCGAGTGGACATAAGACGATAATTCTATGTCACAAAAAGACGACACCACCTTAGCCCTTGAAGCAGCAGAACGGTACATTAAGGATGTAAAGCAGTTCCGAAAAGAAATTGACGCCAATATTCAGAAGGCCGAGAACATGCTCGAAGTCTACCCCGTCAACCTATTGCATGTATCCTGCGCGCGAGAAATCTCGCTTGTTCGCACGAAATTGCAAGAAGCAAAGATGTGGGCAGGTAAAATCCTAGAAGAGCTAGACGCCCCGTTCCCACCAGAACTAGCAGATAAAGCCGATTAGACACGATAACGGTCTATTCGCCCGTTCTATCAATCACCTGTCAGAAACCGACCGACGAACCCCAGCGAAAGCTCGGCATATTGCATTCAAACGTGCGCTACATAGTTTCTTGGCAATAGCCCTCGCACTCACCGGAACGATGTATCCGGCTTTTGCCGTTGCTCCCCTCCTGCTCTACCAGCGGTCCGAAGCGCAATCGCTGCCACAGTCCCCCGCCCTACCCCCTCCAGAAGCCCCAGAATTGGCGCAGGAGGCCCCTTCCGAGCCGGAGCCGACCCAAGTATCACAAGCCGAGCTATGTAGCTGTGTGAAGCTAGCCAGGCGCCACATCCCCGCCCTCCCACCTATCAGAACCCCCGGCGACATCACACCCAACACAACCCCCTTCGTAGGAGCTGCTGTCCTTCTAAAGTATGGAGCCGTCCACCATATCGCTGTCATCACCGCGATCAATGAAAACAGCTTCTCGATCATAGAAAGCAACTACAAGCGCTGTCAGATCACCGAGCGGGAGATCAGGTACGACGATCCGCGTATCCGTGGCTTTTGGAAGCCCTAAATATAAAGAGCCGCCCAGTCGCACAGGCGGCCTCTATACTGCTATCCCTTGCGGGCTAGTTTCCTCATACTAGCACGCTCTTTATTCAAATCTCGCGCACACTTGATGCAGTATTTCCAACGTGATCCCGGATTGTCTCGGTAGCAATCAATCCCACAGACCGCACAGAGTATCTTTTTCATACATGGTGGGGATTTTTAAGCAGAACCCCCCAAACTGCTCTCACCTCCTAGAATAACCTGTGGAGGCTCGAACGCGGAGTTCGCGGCACACGGCTTCTAGGAAAATCCTTTGAGCCGGAGTGAGCTGCGGCGGGAAGGCGACGCGCAAATAGTACGACATTGTCATCTCGTGTGTTCAGAGTGCACTCCTTCGAGCAATGCTGCTTTCGTGAGTGCGGTCTTCGCCACACAAGGATGCCAAGTGGTGCATGACAACAGGCGCAAGTTCCGAGCATCTTTTCCTCCTTCTTCTCACCATGGTTGATGGGAAGAAGAGGAAGGGGGACGGGTGTCCCCCCGTAGTGCTTTAGAACTGCAAGGAGAGCTGTCTCGGGTCCCCAGGGTCAGGTGGGGGAGCACACTTCTTGCAAGTACACTCATCCGTCCACGCGGAATACCGGAGGGGATGCGCGACGCGCTCCAGCTTGTCGTTGTCCTTCATCCAGACCTTGCGGCAATCGTCAGAGCAGAAAAACCGCTCGTCGATCCTCACATGCTGCCGATTGAGACTGACCAACCGATCACAGAGAGGATTGGCGCAACGCTTCATGGTCTACCTCCACAAAGATCACGCAGAGCCGTTGTGCTCTGCCGTTGGCGGGTCTTGTCCTAGTCAAGAGCGAGGAGACGTTCGCTGAAAAATGGTGACTAGGAGGAGATAACCTTGCGGGGGAAGGTGCCCGCCAACGGCAACGCGCAACTGCATTAATTCTATCACCCCCTTATTTGTTAGTGTCCTCTGCCTGAGTGGTGCGGGCACCCTTCAAGAACTTGGCGATTTCCTGTAAATCAACATGAGCATACAGCGGCTCCGCGTTCCTGCTGTAGTTTTGTCCGACCCACTTATAAGTCTCCTCTGCCATAGCATCCCTCCCCCTCCGCTCTCTCTCGTCTCCGTAGGCGCGGGCCAGCAGTTTTGCCTCGGCCATTATGAACTCTCGAATAGGCCACATTCCTTCTTCCTCGTAGTCAAAGCGACCGAGGAACTTGCCGAACTTATCATCTAGCGCTTCAACCATCACCTCCAAGTCTTTGTCGTTCATATCACTTGATCCCATCCCACATCGCAAAGGCTGACTTCTGTACCTCTGCGATGTTGAAGGACTTTAGTTTGTAATAGGCGAGCGTTTTACCGTTTACCGGCCTGTGCTCACGTTCCAGCTCCCCTTCCTCGAATAAGTCTCTCAAGCGGCGGGCACCGTTTGATGCGCTGTATTCCGTATGTGCCGCCACCAGCCGTTCAATCTCCGTACTTGCAATCCACTGTTGCGGGCGGCCTTTGAAATACTTATGTATCCGATCTTTTAAGCTCTCCTTCATACGCTACATGACTATTCCTTTCACCCGATCCATCTCCTGCTCCCGCCACACCGACACCAGCTCTATCCACTCGTCAGGGTTTAATTCCGCGAGCCAGTTGTAATAATGCTCTGCCGTGGCTTCTTCGTTGAAAGTATCAACGTGCCACTTCTGTAGAAATTGTGTGAAGTCCATACCTACCAAACTACATCTTCGCTGGTAGCGGGCTTCTCTTCGCGCGCCTTCTGCTCAAAGACGTAGAACTTCTCGTTAGGCACCATGTTCAGTTCTACTGTAAAGCTTTCTGGCTTGTCTCCCTGCGCTGGCCAGTGAATAAGCTCACCAACTTGCTTCCAAGCTTTCTTCTGCTCCCCGTCCTTCGTGTAAACCTTTGCCGAAACGATGTTGTACTTTTTCATATTGTTTTATTTAGTTGGATCAACTTCTGCTTCTACCTTTGCCCAAATCTCGTCACCAATAACGCCAAGATTTGCTAATTGGAACTCCTTGCCTGTCACCTTCTTCACCGATGCGATTACCTCCGTCTTCGTGTCGTTCGGCTCTCCCAAGTGCCCCAGACCAATTTTAATTCGGTCTATGGCTGCCATCTGGCGTTCAGTCAGTCCATGAGCCGTTGCCGCTGCTTTCGTCGCGCTAGAGGCCGTTTTTGGGGTTGTAGCGGCCTTTGAAGCAGCGTTGCCGTCATCGTCCTCGTCTACTGCCAACCCTAGAACCGACGAAAGTGCATAGCGTCGGGCATAGGTGATTGCCGAGCCTTGCTCCTGCGCCTTCGTGCCCATGTGAATAGGCATCGTGGCCTTCATCCACTCCCCGCTCTCGTGCATGAGGATGGTGGTCAGTCCTGCCCCGTCTGGGAACTGTGAGAATGTGAGCTTGTTCTTAGCAAGCGGGTCTTTAATGCTCTCAATGATGTTCTCAAGCGTCGCGTACTTGCTCTTGAAGAATGGATTGCTCGCATCCTTCTTGATCGTCCCTACTTCATACTGAAACTGTCCTAGTGCTTTTGCAATCTCTCCGATAGTGTTGCTTGTCTCCATACGCTATTGATTATCGCGCGGCTCCATCACCTCACCCGCGTCTGCTTCCGAGTAATCACACCACCCATTCTTCATCAACTCCCGCTGTGCAAAACTGTCTCCTTCTGCTGCATCCTCTAGCAAGTAGTCCAGCGGGTACACCTCGCCACTTACCACCTCGATGTTTTTATCTTCTAGTCTCATATGCCGATGATCTTACCCATAATCCTTTCAGCCCACCCGTCCAACTCCCGCACGTTATCTTCTATCTCCCCCGCCTCACCATTCAACCTAGTCCTGACTTGTTCTAGTGTCTCGCTCATACGTCTCCATGTCTCTAGTCTCGTAATATCCCCGCTCCAACTCCCCGAACGCTGTCTCGTCCATACCTATCTAAGATACCCCACACAGAACCCCACAATCACCGCTATCCCCACCATCCAGATACCGTAGGCAATCCATCGAATGACGATCATTCCCACGCTATCGTCGTTGTCCATCCAGTCCATGTTTATTTCTTAAATTATTAATGGCCTTCCACCCGTACGTCGCTGTGAGCTTATGACATTCCTTGCATAACGTCCGTCCGTTTTCTACGATCAGCCGCAATTCAGGATATAAGGCGAATGGCTTAATGTGGTCGGCTTCCAGTCTTCCGCCTTTCTCTTTGCACTGCACACAGGTATAGCCGTCCCTCTTGAATACTTCCTGTCTCCACAGGCGATACTCCAGCCGCTCCCTCTCAAGCTTATTTTTCTTCGCAACGCCGCCTAACCAGAAATGACTGCCCGACCCTCGATATCGCTCACTTCTCTGTTTCCGCTGGTCTAGCGTCAGCTTTCTTCCTGTAAAGAACTCTCGTGCCTTCGCGGCCAGAATGTCTTTTTGTTCCTGTGTAAACTCCCTCGAATGGTTTTCCTTCGCCAACCAGTTATTTCTGCACCCCCAAGAGCAGAACCTTTGCTTTGCCGACGCAACACCGTTCTTGCTTCTTACTAGCAACGTACTGCGGAAAGGAAACTCCACTGGGCACACTTCACATTTTTTATACCCTGATATCTCCTTTCGGCGACCCATACATTACATTGTAATTCCCTTAGCCTCGCGAATAAGATCGATGTAAAGCTGCACCTGTGCTTTGTTATTCATCGCCGCTGTCCAATTCCAAGCGCACCCTTTGAGCTTCACAGAACAATCTACGAAGAACTGCTGCGACTTCTTGAGATCAAGCGCGACCTCCAACACATCCCGCTCGGTAATCTCCACCCCGTACAACTGCGGCCAGTAGTGCTGCACCGTGCCGATCTTTATCTGCATCGGCCCCCAGCTAATGCAATCCAAGTCTCGGTTGAACTGCTGAATACACTTGCCATACATTGACTTTGAAGGGTCAAACACTTTCAGTATCTCGCCGTTCTCCGGCGTGTACTTGCGGCTCTCTCCATTCCACACGATGTCAATGAGCTTGGCTTCCAAGACCTCAACCGATACTGCCTCCTTTTTTTCTACAGTCTTCACCTCGTCCGCAAACACATTCTTTGCGGTCACGGTGTTCTCGGGCATGTACGACCCCACGCCCACTGTCCCCATAACCCCTACTAATACTCCCGCACTCGCTTTCCGTACCGGCGTCATCTTGAACGCTGATCGGAACTTCCCGCTAAGATCACGAAGCTGCATATGACTTTGATTTACTTCTAAGTCGCTGCCCTCGTATATCAGCGATAGGGTAAGTAAAGCATACCCTGTCTTATATGCAAGTGCATACATGGGGATAGTCTACATTGCATATTTATATGCGTGTGATAAACTGGCTTTATATGGCTGAAAACCAAGAAAAGTTCGTTGTTATCCGTATCAAGGAAGCAACACGCGCTCGATTAAAAGTCAAGGCAGCACGGGAGCGCCGCAAAATTTATGAAGTAGTAGATAGCCTCTCGAAGTAGACTATGCCCTCCTATGATCAGCAATTGCTTAGATATGCCTTCTTTGTCTATTTCAGATCCCAAGGCTTGTCGCTAGCAGAAATTGGAGACCTGTATGCCATCACTCGCCAAGCCGTCAGAGCGCGGATCATTAGGGGTGCGCCTATTGAACAACCCCCAATTCACGCTGCGTTTTTAACACTACCATTCCACCACAGAAAAGGTCGCGGGCGTGCTCGCGCACTGGTACGTCATAGAGATAATTACACGTGCCAAGACTGTGGCTTACAACGAACACCTGAACAAGTCTCAGCTTTTAACTCTAAAAAGAGCACCGCTAAAGGAAAAATAAAAAGCCTCGATGTTCACCATATCAACGGCCTGTGTGGCAAGAAAACCAGAGCCTACGACAGTACAACAGATTTATCTAACATGATTACTCTTTGCCATAAGTGCCACTACAATCGACACGATCATCGCAAATACGGTAAATACCGCACTATCCACAATTCTTAAATGCACACCCCTTCACTTGTTATTCAGAATGGCTTATACTTGTGGTATGGCACAGAATACATTTAAGATGTTGTTTCTTGCAGTAGCGGCGGCGGCGTATTCTGTGCCAACAGTTACCGCTGTCGCAACTATAGGAAACAACTAGAGCCGTCCATCCGGGCGGCTTTGTTCATTGAGGTGTGGTGATTGGAGGGTAGCGGGTGTGACAACACCGAGCCCAGAGATGGGCTGCCGAGCGGCTAATCGATACTTTGAAGTAGAACGCCGTCCCTTAAGTGGCGCGAGCCAGCCGAGAAAGCGAGTAGCAGCGTTGCAACTGGATTGCCGCAAGCAATCCGCGAAAGCGAAGTGAGCCCAATTTTCTAGAACTTCTAGATCACGGCAATAGTCTGGTAACGGTGCCCTCCAACCACTACATCTCCAAGCTCATTCACAGCAATACAAGTGCATTCAGCGCATCACTTTAAACTGGGCTGATACCCTCTCGGTGCTCACCACGAGGGATTTATTAAAGGTGTGCAGAGTGACAGGCCAAAAGCCAATCCAGCACTTAAAGAAAAAAACGCCGAAATAAATCTCTCTTGGTGGCCGACCGAGAGGAAACGAGAGTTGCATGGGCGCGAGGGACCAACCGGACCACCCCACAACAGACATCGCGCAAAGGTTCAGCGGGCGTCGCTATCTATCGAGCAAATCTAGACAGCGGCAGCGAACTACTCTCAGACATCTCTGACTTCTGCGGAAGCTAAGGAGCTACTGTCAATCGTATTGCTGGTTCATAGCATAAGTTACCCACCTTCGTGTCCCACTGATCGCCGGGATACGGGCATGGTGGGAAAGTCTGTTTGCAAGAGAGCCTGTGTCCTGCTATCCAGTGCATCTAAGCGGCGACGCGAGCAAAATGCGAGCAACAAAGAAAGCAGCCATCCGCTAAGTCTTTGATTTCTCTAGTGTCGGGGCATAGCTCAGCCTGGTAGAGCACCTGCTTTGGGAGCAGATAAAATCCCTGCTCTAAGCTCCTCTATCCGAAGTTAAGACACTGAAAGCATTGATTTTTGCGGCGGCGCGCTCATCTTTCTTGCTCATAGCCCCTACCGTCTATGACAACGATTGGCGAGCAAAATGCGAGCAAAATTGACAGACCTTGGCATCCGGCAGATGCCGACCCCACCAAGCACAACCTACGTCTGGGACAGTACCCTGTCCGGCTTCGGTATTCGCCTATCCCCCAAGGGGAAGCGCACCTTTACCGTCCAGCGCGGCAAGAGCCGCCAGAGGATCACTCTGGGGCACTGGCCCGCACTAAGCCTGTCCGACGCACGTCTAAAGGCCAAGCGCCTGCTATGCGAAACGCAGGACGCCACGCCAGCATCTCTCGCCTTCACAGACGCGCTGGCCATCTACCGCACCACACACATGAGCACGATGCGGCCCAAGACACGGACAGAGCAAGACCGCATCCTCAACTTGTACTGGAAACCACTACATCAACGACACCTCCGCACCATCACACGCACGGACATTTCCGAGATCCTAGACACCCTCGCGGACAAGCCTGTGATGGCTTTTAACGCCCGCTCTGCCCTTAGAACCTTTATCAACTGGTGCCATGCTCGGGACTACTGCGGCCCCTTTCCTAAGTTCAAAAAGGCTAAATCCACAGCCCGCTCTAGGATACTGACCGATGATGAGTTACGCTTGATATGGCGGGCTTGTGAGCAAGCGGGGGAGCGAACAGTTAGTACAGCACTCGTCTATAGCGCAGACTGTTCGGAAGTCAGCCTGGATGGCCCCGAAGAAGCTGTATCTCCCCGCCTGCCCGCAACCTTCTCCCGCATAGTTCAACTTTTAATACTCACTGGTCAAAGAAGAGGCGAGATAGCTAATATACAAAGGTCATGGATTTCTTTTACAGCCCATACGTCCAAGGATTTCTTCTCGGAGCACTCGCCTTCCGTTTCATTGACTACTTCTTCACCTAACCTATGCACCCTGACGATACCCAAGGAATACACGAAGAATGGGACGGAGCACAGTATCCCTCTTGGTGCTATAGCGGCCTCAATTCTTCTCCCGATAGCCCAACAACTTCACCAGACCTCAATTCTGTTTCCATCACGCCACAGCTCCTCGACACCCTTCTCAGGATGGTCAAAAAGCAAAGCAGCCCTCGACAAAGCTAGTGGGGTAACTAACTGGACGCTCCACGATCTACGCAGAACATGGGCGAGCCTTGCAGCACGCTGGGGCATACCGGAGCACATCGCAGCCCGCTTGCAGAACCACCGTACTGCCTTCCACGCCAACCCTATCCGAGCCATCTATAACCGCTACGAGTTCCAAGATGAGTGCAGAGAGGCGATGCTGGCTATGGAAAGCCGCCTCTTGACGCTCCTAGAGGCTGACACTATCTGCACAGGTTAGCTACAGCCCCCTGTAGCTGCGTCGCGACGCTCCCCCACAAGGAGACACGCGATGCAATACGAACGGTTGCTTAACAGGCGGCAGGTACGCGATCTCGTCGGCTTGTCCTACGCGCAGATTGATCGACTGGAGATGCAAGGTCGTTTCCCAAAACGGCACGTCCTGCTCACCGACATCAATGGGCGTCCGACTAGGGTGACATGGCGAGAAAGCGAAGTGCTGGCGTGGATCAACCATCGTTGCCCGCCCTCTTCATGAGGGACGAGCAGGGGGGACGGGTCCAACCGTCTCCCCACTCACACCATCACACACCAATACGGTCAAGCTAACGCTTGCCTTGTCATGTATTGGACAGTGTGGTGCAGAAAACCACATACAATTCCGGCACTTCCGCGTCCTTTCTCGTGCCTCGAAAAGGACGACCGCACGCCAAGGGCGTTGCCTACCCGCGTCCTATCGGACATCGGCTTGCCGCGCGGTCGTCCTTACGGACAGACGGAAGGCCGGACACTTCACACTTGTCCTATAGGACGTTACAACTACACGATACAATTAAAGGGGTTGTCCTTTATCGGCGGTGAACTAGAAAGCATCCTCCGACAGAAGGCTCTACTTTCAGCGGCTCACCGCCCATACTATGAATGGACTGTTTCTCGGTTTTAATGCGACCGTTCCCGTACCAGCGGGCAACTTTTTATACATACACGACACGCTCCCCAATTTACCGCCATATTCAAGGGTTTTTGACCCTATGGCGCACTCATTCAATCCCCTCAAAGGGATCACCTATACACAAGCCCGCATACTCGCGGATGTACTCTACACCGCCTATCCACAAGGCGAGAACACACTCACGGTTAGGAACGGCCGCCGCGAGCTGCTACAGGCTATGCTTACCACTACATCGTTCAAAAAGATCACCGGATCACAAGAGATAACGGACATGATACAGGACATACTCGTGTCCCCTGTCCTTTACAACGTGTTCTGCGGTTCCAAACGGACATTTTCCTTCAAGGACAACGGAGCCATCTTTGCCAGAATAAACCGCGCAGAACTTGGTGATTTTGACGCTCTAATACTTGGCTTAGTCCTCATGTCCTTTTATAAAGGACAACTCATTGTCCCTGACTTTGGCTTTTACGGACGCGAAGCACACAGCAATCTTATAAGACAAGATAGATTACTAGCCGGTGTCCGTTACCTCGATGAGTTACCACTACGGCTTAAAAGACATGTCCTATTGATAAAGGACATCGAAGCACATGGTGTCCTTTACGAGGACGCCATCACCCTTGCAGCATACCGAGGGCTGACACCACACACTATGGGGTATCAAGCCTTCGTTGATGATGCTCTGGCAGGGTAGCGCGGTCGGCTTGCCGTACAAGGGGCAAGCCCTTGACG
>Ga0075472_10000764_pt1 | contig 13571 bp, 13 predicted proteins | sample DEB19_08_DNA_3_FD_77014 | JGI IMG/M metagenome (GOLD analysis project Ga0075472, IMG submission 77014) | Aqueous microbial communities from the Delaware River and Bay under freshwater to marine salinity gradient to study organic matter... | ecosystem: Environmental > Aquatic > Marine > Coastal ...
AACCGCACTGGAATACGACGGCAAACTCAACTCGATCAAGTTCATCGAGCAGACGGCATCCGCGAAGATCAACGTCGCGTACTACTCGCGAAACCGCCCGTCCGCATCCGCCACCTGATGAGGATTCAATGGCTCGTTCCGTTTCACGCATCGCAGCCGACGACTTCGAGATGGACGGCAACGAAGTCAGTTTGTCGCTGCCGTTCGCCGTGCCGCCCACTCCACCGCAGCCGCCAGAACCAGAACAGCGTTTCATCCCACCACCGAGTCCGGAAGCCTTCGTGTCAAATTGCTACGAAGGTGCGTCTCACTTCTTATACATCGAGAGAAAGCCATCGCGACTCTTTCAGTACCACGCGCAACCGTCGCCAGGCGACCTGAAACGGATCGATCAAGGCCGCCTGCGAGTCATCTCGTTCACTCCGAATGGATTGATGGAGTTCCGGAGCGACGGCAGCGTCCAGCCCGTCGAGGATTTCCGATGCTGCAACGAGTTCTCGACGCGATCCAGAACCACATCGACGAGCACGGTTTCTCGCCGACGTGGACGGAGATCAGCGAAGAAACCGGAATCGTTCTCCGCGATCTCAACGTCGCCCTTGCCGAACTTCGACGACGCGGACTCGTCAGTTGGCGAGCCGACACCTAGCGGAGCTTGACGTTGCACACGCCGCGAGAGAAGGCGTTGCGTCGGCTGCGGACAATCCTGCGAGAGTGCGAGATGGGCACGGACGACTCGCTCATCTCGCGAGCGCATGGCATCAGCCTGCTGCTCGTTCAGCAACTTGCTTCTCTGCTCGCTTCTTTTTCGTCGCCTCGCGACGCTTCTTCTCCAGCGTCGCCTTGAGCCGCAGCATCAACTTCTCCTCGTCCGTCTCCTTGCCACGGAATTCCTGCGGCATATAGAGTTCGTTGCGAGACTTGATTCGCGGCGACTGACGCAGCACTTCTTCATTCAGGCGACGTGCCGCCAGTTCCTTCGCGCGTTCCGGCTCGCTGACATCAGTGATGCCGAGGCCCGTCGTCAGTCCGAGCGTCTTGACGGCGATATCCTTGCGATCGTCCTTGATCTTGCGAACCGTCGTCATCCAGCGAGACAGCGGACTGTTGCCGAGCACCGAGTTCGCCATGCGGCCAATGCCAGTCTCGCCGCTGAACGGAAACTGATACAACTCTTCCTGCGGCCGGCCGGTGAACAGGTTCACGCCAGTCATCGTTTCCGTGGGCAGTTTCAGGTACGGAGACATCTGCGATCCGATCTTTTGAGCGAATCGCTTTACGGTGCCAGTGAGCGTCGGTGTCGTGGCGAACCATTCGAACGGCGCTTCGTGAGCGAGTCCGAGGCTGGTGATGTACTGGCCCGGCGTGCCGGTGGGAATCGTGGCTGATTCACCAACGTAGTCCGGCAGGAACTCGCCGGTGTCACGAGCCGAGTTCGACGCGCGGATCGCCTGTGCCATCCGTCCGCCAGGATGCTCCACCAGCGTCTTCGCCACGTTCTCCGCGATTCCGCGACTGAACGTCCAGAACGGAAATGCTCGCTTTAGGAACACCTTCTCGAAGTTCGTCAGATGACTGTAATCCACCTGAGTGAACGCCACACGCGCCGCCGCTTCCGCAGGACTCAAGCCCTTTTTGAGCCCGCCAAGGAATCCGCTGATGCGGTTCAATCCTTCGATGTACCGGCCGACTTCTCCGTGGGCCTCGTAGAGACGCTTGCCTGCGAACTTCGGCGACTTCGGATTCAATGACTGTCGGCCGGCGCCCGCGATATCCTTCGCAGCGCCGGTGATCTCCTGCCACGCCGACACCGGCTTGCGCGGCATCAACAGCGGTTCCAGCGGAGCGACGCCGGCCTTCGGAAAGAGTTCCGGTGGCGCATCCGGCAACGTCGGCAGGTTGCCGTGGAACTTGTCGCCCCACACATCGAACGCCGTGATGTAGCCCCTCAATGCCTTCGTCGCTTCGGCGTCCGTCATGCCCTTGAACGCCTTCAGTTTCGACAAGCCTTCCACCGCTTCGTTGCCCGTCACCACCTTCCGTGCCATGTTCGCGATCGGAAACGCTTCCGTGGGCGACACCAATCCGTTGAGAATGTTCTGAATCTGACCGGACGCCAGGTTTCGCGTGTGGAACGCAGGAAACGCCGTCACGCCGACCTTGAACCAGTCGGTGAACTTGTCAATGATCTTTCCGACGTTGCCGATCTCTTCCGGCGTTCGCCACGTCTTCAGCACCTTCTGTGCTTCCTTGACGATCTTCGCCGGCACGAACACGTCCGCGATGCTGCCATCGCCAAACTTCTTGGCGAGGTTCTGGCTCTGAAACTGTGCCGCCGCAGGCAACATCCGCTCGATCGCCTTGGCGTTGGCGGTGTTCGATCGCACCACCGCCTGTAGCGCCGCCTGCATCGGAACATACTCCGGATTGCTGGCATACTCCGCACCCTTCACGGCGGCATCGGAGAACATATCGTGGACGCCCGCCGACATCTGTTGAGCGCCCGTCATGTGGACGCGAGACGTCCGCTGGGCTTCAAGGTACGAACGATCGTAGATGCCCTTGCCCTGTTCGACGTGACGCGGATCGAACGTGGCGAGTTTCTGCTGGAGCGACTTCGCCTTGCGGTAGTCGGCCACCATTGCCTTCTGCTCGTCCGTCAGTTTGCTCTTCGCCAGTTCATTGAACTGATCGCGAAGTTCGTCGTCGCGAGCCACCGTCTCGATCATCTCGTCAGTCGGCTTCGTCCACCCCTTCTTGTAGGTGATCGGCTTGCGTCCACCACGAATGAACTCCTGCAACGCACCAAAGTCTTCGAACAACTGCGGACTCACCAATCCGGAGTCCAGAACACGTTCCTTCCATTCATCAAATCCGAGCCTGACGAGTTGTGGATTCGCCTCGTCTTCGGCACTCAAGATCGCCTTGCGCAACCCCTTGTACTTTCCTGTTCCACTTTTGTTCATGAACTGCATGGATCGCAGAGAGTCGTCAAGGAAGTCCCACATCTGGTTGTGCGACGTCGCTTCAACGCTCGCCTGTTCCGCTGCGTCGCGAACCGCACGCTCCAGCGCCTTCGGATTCCAGCCAGACTCCTTGGCAACCTTAGCGACAGTTTGCTGCCAACCCCTCTTCGCCTTGTACGCCGTGGATCGCGATTCCGCCTGCTTCACCGCCGCCATCACTTCCTTCAGTGACGGCTGTTGCAGGAACTCGTTGAATCCATCTTCGCCGCCTGTGCGAGCGTAACCCCACAGTTGCGTCAGCAGTTCTCCTGTCGCATCCTTGCCCTTCAGTCTCGCAGGACCGACGAACCGAGCGTCCTTGGAGAGTGCGTCGATCACCACATCGCCGCCCGGAATATCCATCAGCGCACGCGAACGCGGACGCAGCGCATCCCACTGCATCTTGAATCGCTTGCCGCCACCGAGAATGTCCGCCCGATCGCCTTCCGGAAACTCAGCCTTGTTGCCCGGCCGATAGCGGTAGCGAGCGTACTTGTCTTCGATGTTGCCGATGTCCACGAGGCCCATCTTCCGCACGTCGCCGTGCAGGGCCGCGTCGCCTGCCACATTCTTCTCGATCAGATCGCGTGCCGCTGGCGACAACTCAGGCAGGTTCTCCACGCCGAGATTTCTCAGGATGTCCGCCGCATCATCGCCAAGCGTGTGCTGCGCGATCGCCGACAACTGGTAGGCAGCGTCACCAAGTTCCGGTGCCGCCTGAACCGCCTGTTGCGTCCGCAGCGTCTCGTCCATGCCGGCACGCCGGATTCTGCCGACTCGCGGAGCCAACGCTTCCTGTGCAATCGGATCGACAGCGCCATACACGCGACGGTCCAGCAGACTACGCACGAACGCGCCAGGTTTCGATTGTGCAATCGCGTCGCCGATACCTCCGAGTGAATTTGCTACTAAGCCCGACAGCCCATCACTCGACGTTCCGAGGACAGCAGCCGGCTCCATGAACGGCAGGCCGACGCCGACGTGCCCGCCCACCTTATCCGCCAGCAGTTGCTCCATTGTCGCGCCGGTACGCTGCGCCGTTTCCGCCAAGGCGTCCGTCGCCTGCGTTCGCCGCACGTCGTCCAGTTTGTTGACGATATCGCCCACGGTGTTGCCGACGCGACCACGCACGCCCGCCTTGATCACGTCGTCCGTGAGCAGCCCGGCATCCTTCAGGGCACGGCCGCCTTTGCCAAGCGCCGACGCACCAAACGTCAGATATGTTGCCGGATCAAGTGCAATCTCCGCAAGGAAGCCGCCGACATCGCCCACCGCGTCCATCGGATCGTCGATCGGATGGAATCCGTCGCGGTTCTGTTCTGTGATGCCGTACTGATCCAGCAAGTCGCGTCCGCTCACCGCGTTCTTCGGATCGGTGATGCCGAGCGTGTCCGAGAACGGAATCAGGCTCAACGCTTCTTCTGGCTTGCCACCGAGCAGTCCGCGAACGGCGCGTCCACCCAGCGACTTGTCCAGCGTCTCGCCGCTCCACTGGAGTCCGCCGACGCTCTTGTTGAGCAGCGAGTCCATGAGCGACTGCGCTTCTTCTTCCGGAAGCGGCGCGTACGCTGGCTGTCTCGGTGCGGCAATGCCGCCGACGTTTCCAATGGCGTCGATTCGGCGAAACAGACGCTCGATAGGATCATCCATGCGGAGCGATGACATTCACTGTTCCATTAGAACGGAAATCCATACGAGTAGGCGTCATACCCAAACGTCGGATCAGGCTGCTGGTAGCGCTGCGTGTTGCCACGGAATCCAGCGACCTTCTTCAGTTTCGAGAAGTCGCTGAGCCGCTGAGCGGACATCGGAGCGCCAGCCTTTGGTTCATCTCCACCAAACAGCATCCGCTTCTTCTTGGAGAACTCTTCCGGCTTGTCACTGATACCTGGGAACAGTTTCTCCACCGCCAGATTCTGCTCCCACTCAGTCAGTGGCGGATTTCCATTCACTTTTCCGCGAACATCCGCGATCTTTTCGTTCGACTCGCGGTTCAACTTTCCTTCGTTGGCGCGGAAGTCCATTTCCGCTTTATCCTGTGCCAACTTCGTCGCGTTCTCGGCGTACCATCGCCCGGCCGCAGCGCCATAGGTGCGAGCGATTGCATTCGCCTTCTTGATGATGCCGTCCATGTCGAGCGTGCTATCCGACTTGCCGCCGTTCATCGCTTCCAGCAACGCATTGCCCTTATCTCGCACCGCCTGACTCTTGCTCGCCAACATTCGCGGTACGTTCGACTCCATCCGAGTGCGACGAGCCTGAGATAGACGATCCGCCAGATTCGTCACGCCGCGACTCTCCAACGCCGCCTTGCGCATCGCCGCGATCTCGGCACGCCGCTCCGGAGTCACTTGTGTCAGAGAACTCACGGCGTACTTACCGCCTTCGCCACGCAGTTCCGCCAGACGATCCGCGAGCGCCGAACGATCCATCGGCACCGGAGCCTTGGACGCCGGTGCCTTCAGGCCCATGCCGCCGACGCTCACGCCGCCCATCGCCCATCGTGGATCGACGTTCTGGCCCATCACGCGGTTGCCGATTGCCGCGTCCGCCATCGTGTCGGCCATGTCGCGAGCTGCCGCTGGATTCTGGTACGTTCCAACGCTCGCTCCGAGTTGGGCACGACGCATCGCCAACGCATCGCGAAGACGCTGCTGCTTAGCCGCCGCCTGAATCTGCGGAATCTTCGCCTGAAACGCCTTGTTCTGCCCGCGCAGTTGGTTCAATGCGTCCTGAAGGCTCGCCGTCTGTGCCTGCGACGCCACCACTTCCGGACTCTGACGCGCCAACTGGCGGCCAGCAATCTCACGGCGCAGTCCGCCAAACGGATCGTCCTGCATGTACGCCGTCGTCAACTGCAGCGCCGACTGATCCGCAGGACGGTACGGATAGTTCGGAAACTGCGGATCGCCAGCGCTCAACAGACGCCGCATCCGGCGAGTGTACGGGCCGTCTTCCGGAAGACTCACAGGAACATCATCGGTCCATGCCATCGCAGGCTCCGTGTCAAATTGAAACCAAGGTCAGTACGGATTCGGCATCACCTGCGGACGCATCAACATCCAACGCTTCATGCCTTCCGCCGACGCAGGCGGACCTGGCACGAACGTCGGATTGGCTTCGCCGCCGTACAACTTGTGCATGTAGTCGCCCACCGCCGAACTGCGAATCACGCCATTCCGCCGCAGCAGACGTTGAAGTTCCGCGTTCCGCCGCATGTCGGCCATCAACGCATGTTGCCGAGACGCCGTGTTCCGCGTCGCAGCGCCGTCCATTGGCAGCACCATCGCCATGTCCGACTTCGGCATCATCCGCAACGCCAGTTCGTCCAGCGGATTTCGCGTGTTCGGTTCGTAGTATTGCATTCCGCTCATAAAGCCCTGATTCGCCTGCTGGCGACGATACCGCTCCATCTCTCTCGCCATCAGCGCCGCGTCCGAGGGCGGCATCGGCATCCCCGGATACGGATCGCCCACCGGAAACTGCGTCGTGCTCGGAGAACCGATGTAGTCGATTGGCATGGCTCACGATCCCATAGAGACGAGTGCCGACAGGATCGGCGACAGCATGTTCGACTGCGAGTTCTAGTAGCCACTCAACGCACCAAGCCGCTGATTGCCGGCAGCCAGATTGCCCTGCTGTGCCTGAAGCGAGTAGTCCGCGTTCGTCTTCGCCGCCTGCATCGGAATCTGCATCCGTGCCTGCGTGTCGGCGAGCATCTGATTCATGCCGATCCGGTTCTGGTACGATCGCAACGCAGGAGACGACGGCGACCAGCCGCGAGAGCCAAACGACGTCTGCGCGTTCCGCATCGCCTGATTCGCAGACTGTGCGTTCGCACCCAACGCCGAGTTCAACATCTGGTTCTGCTGCTGATCCGAGATCACCGGCCCTGTGCTGATCTGGTTGCTCGCCGCCTGCGAGTAGGCGTTCTGCGGATTGCCCGGTGCCGACGACTGGAGCGAACTGAATCCGGACTGCGTGCCGCCGCCAATGTTGGCGTTCGCATAAGCGTTCGCAGGACCATAGGCCGTGGCGTTCTGCTGCTGTGGCTGCGGAGAAATCTCCGACCCATTTTGCCCAGGCAGAAAAACGCCCATCGTTGGCGCGCTCCCGTAGGCTGCACTCTTGTTTCCTCCGACATACTGCTGGAGATAGGTTTCGACTTGGCCGGAGTCTGGCGAGTATGGCAACGGAGCACCCTGCGGCAACCGCCCCTCCGCTACAGCGCGAGCGTAGTTTTGATGCCAGAAGTCGTCCGGATTGAACCCACTCGGACGAGATGCGCCGGGCGGCTGCGATGTCGGTGCCGGAGCGCCCAACGGTGCGCCATACGCTGTCGGCTGCTGCTGTCCGCCGCCCATGTACTGGCCGAGGATGCCGCCGAGCAACGGAAACACCGAGTCGAACCGCTGCTGGCGGAACTGCTGCGGAATCAACGCCTGTTGAAGTCCGTACTGGCCCTGAAGGTTCGTCGCGCCCAACTGCGTCTGTGCATTCACGTCCGTCTGGTAACGGTTCGCGGCGTTGTTCATCGCGGCGATCTGTGACTGGTTGGCGTAGTTCGCCATCGCTGCCTGAAGTTGATTGTCGTAGCCGTACCGCTGCGATTCCGTCTCCATCTGGGCGCGCTGAAGCGCAGCCGCGTTGTTGAGTCCGGCGAGCGACTGATCGCTGGCCGATCGCATCTCCTGAATCTTCTGATCGGACATCATTTGATTGATGCCCTTCCAGAAGTCGCGATCGTAGCCGTAGTTCCGGCTGCTGATGTCAGACTGCTGGAGCGCCGCCTGCTGGGCGCGTGCCGCGTCCGCATTCACCTGATCGGCGGTTTGCGTGCCGTAGTACGTCTGCGGACGCCCCATCGACAGCAGTTGAGCCATCGCTGACAAAGCTGACATGCTTCCACCTCGTTTCGGAGGCGGCTCGGTGCTTCAATTCTATCGCCGCCGGATGTATCGCGTAATTGAGAAACCCCACCCACAACGACTGGATGTTCACGAAATAGATTTCGTCGACATCCAACTTCGGTGCCAGTCAAGAGAGAAACCCCACCGCATCGCGAGCTACCCGTTTCGCGACACGGTGGGGCGGTCCGAGGAAGCCGTTTCCGGACGTTCCAAGGCAGCGAACTCACCATTTCTTCAGCGGACAACTCGCCACTCGCCACTGTGCCTTGATCTTCATGCGGCATCCGCACTTCTTGCAGGACGCCGACTCCGCATCAAACAATTCACACGTCGAGCAGATCGATAAGCGTCGTTCTGTCTCGGACTTGGTAGTTCTCCTGAATCCACTCAGAACAAACGCCTTCACAGTCTTCAGGAACAGGCGAACTTTTCTGAAAAAGTCGGAAATGCGATCCATCGCGCCGTGGCGGTATTCCGTATCTATGAGCGACAACGCGGACCTTGGCAGCAATTTGGTACGCACCCACAGGCGAATGTAGTCCGCACGCATTTCTTCCGGAATGCGTCGCGTGTCGCCGCCTGTTTCTCCACGGCAAATCTGCCGCAGCCTGCCCGGAAGCGAGTCGCAAGGATCATCCATGAAACACCGTGCCGTTGCCTTCCTGTCCGCCATTCCTGTCGCCGCACTCTGCATCGGCGTCTGCTTCGGACTCGCTTCGCTTTGGAATCGCGCCGTACAAGTCAACGTCGAAGGGCAGCCGCTCTCGTCTCCCATCATTCGCTGTCCGCACTGTCGATCCGACAACACCGTCCGCCTGCCGCAACCGCACGACTCAGGTTTCACGCGAGAGTGCCGCTCCTGCATGAGCCGATTCACGCCGTAACCGTGATCGTGAAACTGCCGCCTGTGCCGCCAGTGTCGCAGCACGAATCGCTCGTGACGACACTCACGAACGTCACTGAGAACGGCGAACACGTCTTGCTCGACTCGACGGCATCCGATCCACTGGTAGAACAGAGATTGCTGTTGATGCTGATAACAAGGCCCGTCAGTTTGAACTGGTTGGTTCCGCTGTCGCAATACATGCTCATCGTGATCGACAGCGTACAAGACGCCGATGGTGCCGCTGACGTGCAGGACCAGTTTCCTGTGCCGCTGTTATAGGTGAGCGTCACCACCTTGTTGTGGATGCAGCAAGCGGTATCCGCCGCCGTGATCGTGGCGTACAGCGTCGTCGGCACTCCAGTGCAGGTGCAGGCATCCACTCCACAGCACGGCATACACGAGAAGTCATACACGTCCGTCGCCATCAGGCTCGATCCACCAGAAGGCCATGCTCGAACATCCAACTCTTCGTCGTCACCGTCAGTTCGCACGTCCCTTCATCGAACGACACACTCTCCACCACAGTGAACGTGCCACTCAATCCGTCGCCAGCACTACCTGTCTGAAAGATGTTGTTCACGTTGACCACCTTATGAGTCGTGAACGCCAGAGAACGATTGTCTGTTGATGTTCCACCACCGCCGCCATACTCGCCGCCCGCCTGAGTCGGCTGTCCGGATTGGTAGTTGAAGCCAGGATCGATTTGATCGCCTTCCTTGCCCGGCGACTCCGGTGGCGCATCCTTGCCAAGATTCGGCAAGTCCTTGTACTGGATCGCCTGATTCTGGCCGTAGAACAACCACGCCTTCTCGGAGTCGATATTCGCGCTTTCCAGCGGAATATAAGCGTTCGCAAGTACGTTCTGCGATCCAAGGCCGATGCCGATCTTCACCACCTGATCGGCTTCATTGCTGATCCGAATGCCCTGCGTCTGATCGTTCGGGCCTTGGTTGATGATGTTGATCGCCGGGCCGTTCGTCTTGTTCAGGATCGTGATCGGACCATTGATCTCGATCGGCTGTGCCGAATTGAACGTCGCCGCGATCTCTTCCACCGCAGGATGGACGCCGGTGTCCTTGCGAACGCCATCCTGATCCTTGATCTTCGCGCCCCAATGACGCGACATCAGACGCGGCCACGCATCCTGAAACAGACGGCGAAGGCTCATCGGCTACGGCACCCCAAGAGATTCAGTTCGTGCAACACGATCCGCTCCTCGTTCGGCACGAACTCCAAGCCCACCTGCACATGCCGCACGCCGTCCGCACGGAACTCCGTGAAACCATCGTTGTAATTTGCCACGAAGCCCGACGACTTCGTCAGATCGACGACGTAATCCGGCGATCCTGATTCGCACGCCACTCCGTTGCCATCGTCGCTCGATCGCGTGTACTCCGCGTCCACTGGCGTCTCAGAACGATCTTCGTACTTCCGGAACACCAGCCGCCCGGTGTCCACAGGATCGTAGGCGAGTTCGATGCCGCGACGTTCATTCTGGCCCGTCTGCACCAGTCGATAGCAGCCCGTCCGGTAAAGACACTGAATACCACCCACCTGATACACGCTCGTCGTGTCCGGCTTCTCCAGCCACGGATCAACCACCGTCAGTGTCGTGCTTGACACCGCCGAGATGATTCGCACCTGCCCTGCGCCTGTGCCGGAAATGATCCGCACCGGAACATCCACGAGATTGCTGGAGAACGACGCTGAGGAATCCGTGAGCGTCAGGATCGTTGAACTCGTCACCGTGCCACGCACCGTGCCGTCCGCTGGATTCGCACCGTCTAGCGTTCCATACGGAGCCAGAATCCGATGCCCGGTGGAACCGTGGAACACCTGCGGCACGCCGTTGATCTCGCCCAGACAGGACGAGACGATCGGCACGCTGTACTCCTCGATCCACCATCGCTGAAGCCGATAGTGGTAGCACACCGCATGACGCGGATACCGATGCGAGTTGATGCAGACGAACCACTTCACCGTCTCGGCCATCGGATCATGGACCGCGTGGAAGTAGTCCGTCCGCTCGAAGTTGATCCGCACCTCCGCGTCAATTTGACACAAAGGCTGCACGACGGCACCGATCGGCTCCTGATTGTTCCCTTGGAACATCCAGAAACCTTTGCGATCCATCATGTACGCCGCGTCGTCCACCAGCACCCAGCAGTTCGGAAGGCACCCACGCGACGCCGCCCGGAACGGAAAGCCGTCCTGAGACGGATCGTTCTGGTAAGTCATCCGATAGATGCGAGACTCGAACAGGATGTAGAGTTGGCTGGAGAACGGCATCAGGCCGGTGACGTCGCCGAGGCCCACTTCTTCCGGCAGCGTCAACGCGAGATTCAGATCGAACGATTCCGGATACGCCGCCTGCGAGAAGTAGATCGTCCGCCGCTCATCGTCGCCCGGCTTCAGCGAGTAGTAGGCGAAGGCGTCCGTCGTGCCCGCGTAGTTCGCCGTCAGCGTGATCGTCTGCGTGCTCGTGTTGATCGACTGCACCGTGTACGTCGTCGTGTTCGATGATCCGCGAGGATAGAACTCCCAGCCAACCATCGAACTCGTCCAGTTCGTGTCGATGCCGGTGACACTCGCCGAACCGTTCGTCAACGCCACCGCACCTTCGCGGTAGTCCACTTCGCCCGCCAACCACAGACGCGAATAGTGCTGCGCCACGAACCGCTTGAACGCTGGCGGCTCCGCGTTCGCCGTCAGATTCACATCGTTGCCGTCCGAGTCGATCAGCACCACCGCTTCCGTGAGCGCATCGTCGTCGTTCGTGCTGGAGAACGACGTTGACACCAGGTCTGTCGTCTCCTTGTCGACGTAGAAGACGGACGTGTTGCCGTCCTTGTTGCGGAGAATCTGCCGCGTCACCACACGCGAGTCCGTCGGCGCGTCCACGCTGGTGTAGTCGATCTGCCCGGCACCCTTCTTCGCCGTGCCGCCAGACGTGTAATCCGCCACGCCTTCCGATCCATCCAGCGAGAATGTGTTCGCCGTCAGGTTCGTCACCGTCCACGTTCCGTTCGCGGCGTAATTGCCAAGCACGCCGGTGATCTTCACCGTGTTGCCGGTGCTGTATCCGTGGCTCGTCGCCGTGATCACGATCGGCGTCGCGTTCGTCGCTCCAGTGATCGTCTTCGTGGAAGCCGAAGGCGTATGCACCGTGGAGATCGGACTGACATTGCTCACGCGGCCATCAGCATCCAGCCACCGCTGGTAGGCGTAGATGTCGCCCACGATCGTGCCGCTGGTGCTCGATCCCACCGTGACGCTTGTGGACGGCGCTGGCACGCCCGCGTACTTGATCGACGAGGCGTACCCATCCCAACGCTTCGCCGGCGACGCACCATCCACGATGTAGATGTCGCCAGTGGCGCTGATCGCCGCACTCGGAATCGGAAAGCGTGCCGTCATAGGCGAGGATTCTTCAACCGCTCGTACTGTCCATCTTCCTGTCGGCCGATGATCCAGTTCGAGTCAGGACGCGGATACCAGAACAGTCCGATGTAAGCCCCGTTCGCGTTGCCCCCCGCCACCACCTGAAACTTCTCCACGCGACTCTGCACGTTGCCGCTCACCGTCCACTGGACGTAAATGTCATAGAAGCCTGTGCTGAAGTCGCTCGACAGCCGCAGTTCATACCGGAACACGCCCGTCCGCGTCGGCTTGTCCACCGGCGGCATCTTCAGGCTCGATAGCACCGCCGTTCCAGAAGCGTTGTAAACCGTAATCTGCGGCGCTGCGGACGGAGACGCCGGCAAGTCGCTGGTGTCGCGACACTGCACCACGATCGGCACAAAATCCCCAAGGCGATATCGCCGCATCTCACACCGTCTGAAAGACGCCCTTGGCTCCGCGTGTGTTCCCACCCACGACGTAGGTGCAATAGAACGTGTAGGTCTCGTTCGCCGCCACGCCCGTCAACGCCGACACATCCAGCGACAGACGACGCAGGCCCGTCTTCGAGTCATGATCCGACGCACCCATCGAGCCGGTGCCCACCGCCGTGCCCGATGAGTTGTAGACCGTGTACGCCGGCGTGCCTGTCGGTGCTGTCGCCGTGCCGGAACTGTTCTTGCACGCCACAAGAATCTGAAATCCTGTGGACGCGGCGCTCACAAAGCCCAAATGCCCTAACTCATCCATGCGTCACCAGTACGTCAGTGTGTCTTCGGCGGAAGTCTCAAACGACACAAACCGATAGCCGCGACGAGACTTCAATCGCCCGGCATCTTCGCTCACACAATTCGTCTGCTCGTGCGTCGCACCAGGCGGCAGATCGAAGACATCCACTTCGTACTGCAACCCAGGAAAGTCTGTGATCGATACGGCAGCCTTTGGTACGTCAGCCACTGTCGTCTCCGATCGGATAGTCCTGCGCCCGCAGATACGTCCGCCGCAACCGCCTTGGCTCGAATCCGCGATTGTCGGCTTCCAGCGCCAATCGCAACGCTTCCATGTACACCGCCTGCTTCGCCGGCACGTCGTCGCGGTTCATCATCATCGCCGCGTTGTATTCGCAGCACTTGTGATAAGCCGACAACATCGCCCCATCTTCCACGTCGATCCGATCGCTGATCCGGTACTTCTTCGTCGAGTAGGTGCTGGTGAACGCCGATGTCACCGTCAGGCTCGTCGCGCTCGCCACCGTGTCAATGATCCGTTCTTCCGTGTAAGGATTCAGGCCATCCACGCCAGTCGGAGTCTCCGTGCCGCTGGTGACGCGGATGATCGAGCCTTCCATGTCGCTCGTCCATGCCGTAAGCG
>Ga0075472_10000766_pt1 | contig 13562 bp, 10 predicted proteins | sample DEB19_08_DNA_3_FD_77014 | JGI IMG/M metagenome (GOLD analysis project Ga0075472, IMG submission 77014) | Aqueous microbial communities from the Delaware River and Bay under freshwater to marine salinity gradient to study organic matter... | ecosystem: Environmental > Aquatic > Marine > Coastal ...
CGTGATCGCGGCATCGCGCGCCGCGCGCGCATCGCCGGTCGACAGGAACGACTGCGGCATCACGAATGCGAGCCGCCCACGCGACGCGAGCCTACCGAGCCCCGAGAGGAGGAACGCCGTCGCGAGGTCGGCGTATCGGCGCACAGCGCCACCGGTCGCGGCGGCGATCCGCGCGGCCTCAGCCCGCGACGCAACCGTGCCCTTCTCGAGCTGATTCAAGAACGGCGGATTGCCGAGGATGAGGTCGTAGGTCTCGGGCGAATCGATTGCCAGCGAATCGGCCACGACAATGTGCTTCGCAAGCGCCTTCCGAACACGGCTGCGTGTCGCAGCGCTCGTCCGCGCCGGCAGCAGCTCGAGCAGCGCGGCGCGCGCGAGCTTCACCGCGACAGGATCGATGTCGAAGCCGTGGATGCGCTTGGCCAGGAATGCCGCCATCGGCTCGTGCAGCTGGGACGAGAGTGTCCACGCCGCAGCCACGAGGAAGTTCCCCGACCCGCACGCTGGATCAAGTAGCCGCCACGAATCGGTCGGCGGCTTCCATCCGTGCGTCGCTTCAGCCAACGCGTAATCCACCAGCTCAGAAGGCGTGTAGTGTGAACCCTGCGCCTTGCGCTGAGACACACCACCTCTCGAGCGCCGTGCCGCGAGCTCGCCGAGATGCTCGGCGACGGCCCTCGCGCGCGATCGGGTGGCGGACTTGCTCACATCAGGAAGGTAGCCGCTCCCGACGCGCGACGGTGGAACCCGGCGGAAGCGATGTCGGCGTCGCGTCCGCCTCGTCATCCTGGAGATAGCGGTCGATGGAAACACGGGTGGCCCAGCGCGACTTTTCGTCGCTCTGCAGAAGGGCTACCTCCCGCCACCCAGTGTCGGTTGGAGTGTTCGGTTCGTGCGGCGCCGAGGGCATCGCGGCGAGTACCGCTGCAAACCCGAGGCCGAAACCGATGCCGATGCTGATGCTGATGCCGATGTTGGTAGCTCCACGTCTCTGCGACCGGTGGCCCCTCCCACCCGACCCCTCGCTCGTCGCTTCGTCCGACATGCCTTCCTCCGTTTCGAGCGAACCGGTGTGATGCAGCCTGCTGCATCAACGAACGCCACGCTCGCAGAGAAGAAACGGCTCGGCCCTGCCCATCCGCGGACAGAATGCCCGGGACGAGAGAATTCCCCTCCAATCCTGTACCCTCCTGCCATGACGTCCCGCCTGGCGAGGCTTGCAAGGAGCCTCCTTTCCGGCATCCTGCTCATCGTCGCCGCGTGCGCGGTGCTGATCCTGACCGATCGGTCGCGCGCGCGGAGCGATCGCACCGACGCGCCCGACCAGCACGCGGCGCGCATCGCCGTCGTGCAGTTCACCAACATCGCCGCGTTCGAGCACGGCTACGCCGGCACCGCGCAGTACCTCGCCTCGGTCGGATTCTCAGCCGACAAGGGCACCACGATCGATCGGTTCAACCCAGCCGGCGATGTGGGCACGCTCGCGCAGATGTGCACCCAGATCGGCACCGCCCATCCGCCGTACGACCTCGTCATCACGCTCGGCACCGCCACCACCCAGGCCTTCATGCGGGCGAACTCGGCGGGAACGCCCCAAGTCATGGGCTTCGTCGCGTCGCCCCCCGCCATCGGCGTGCCGCTCGGAGACTTCGTCGAGGGGAAGGGCCGCCCTGCGTCGCTCGCGGGCTTTGGCTGCATGCAGCCGATTCCGGCGCTCTTCCAGGCGCTCCGCGAGACGGCCCCCGCCGCCAAGCGCATCGGAGTGGTCTACAACCCTGCGGAGCCGAACGCCGAGGCTTCCCTGAAGGTCGCGCGCGCAGTCGCGCCGACCCTCGGATTCGAGATCGTCGAAGGCAACGGCAGCAGCGTGACCGAGGTCGTGAACGCGGCCGACGCGGTCCTGTCGCGCGATGTCGACGCGTTCTGGCTACCGCCCGACACGGTCGTCATCTCCGCGGCGAAGGCGCTCATCCGGAAGGTCCGCGATCGCCATGTGGGCGTGTTCACCAATCTGCCTGAACTCGCGGCCGATGGCGCGCACCTGAACATCGGCGCCGACTGGGACGCGTGCGGAAGCGCCACGGGTCACTACGCCGAGCTCCTGCTGCGCGGCGTGGATCCGCGCACGCTGCCGATCGAGGACTTCGTGCCCCAGCGCGTCAGCGTGAACCTCGACGGTCTGCCGGCGGATTGGTCGATCCCCAGCGCGATCCGCGCGCGGGCCGAGCAGAAGGAGCCGCTGGAAGTGGCGCCGAAATCGGTGCTCGAAGCGCTCGCGGCGCTGCCGACGCAGCCACGCTCCGGCATGCCGTCGATCGCGCTCCTGACCTACAACCGCACGCCGAACTTCGAGGACTGCTTTGCGGGCTTTGAGGAGGAGTGGGCGCGCCTCGGCTATGTCGAAGGCAAGAACTGCACCATGCGCCTGCGCGATGCGCAGTTCGACTCGGGCACGCTGAACACACTCGCGGCGGCGATCGCGGCCGAGAAGCCCGACCTCGTGATCACCTTCACGACGCCCGCGCTGCAGACCGCGCTGCGGCGGATCACCGACAGTCGGATCGTCTTCTCGCTCTGTTCCTCAGGCGTCTCGGTGGGCGCGGGCAAGTCCATCACGGACCACCTTCCCAATGTGACCGGCGCGGAGGTCGGCGCCGACTGGGACACCATGATCGAGGTCGTGCGCGCGACGCTGCCGAACCTGCGGCGCGCTGGCACCGTGTACAGCCCCGGCGAGATCAACAGCGTCTACTTCCACGAGATCTGGAAGGCGAAGCTCGCGGCGGCGGGCATCGAGCTCGTCTCGGTCGGCGCCGACAAGCCGACGGAGCTGCCTGAGGCGGCCGATTCGCTCGTGACGCTCGGGATCGAGGCGATCCTGCAGATCTCCGACAACTCCTCGAGCACGGGCTTCCGCACCATTGTCCGTGCAGCCGACCGCGCGAACATCCCCGTCTTCGGGTTCTCGCCGACGAGCGTGCGCCTGGGTGCCACGCTTGCGGTCGCGCGCGACTACCGCGATGTGGGGCGGATGTCCGCACGCATCGCGGACCGCGTCCTGCGCGGCGAATCGCCCGCGGCGATCCCGTTCTCGGAGCCGACGGAGACCGTGTTCATCGCCAATCCCGATCGCCTGCGCCGCTACGGGCTCACGCTGCCGAAGTCGATCCTTGATCGCGCGCGCATCGAGGCGGAGTCCGTCGATCCCGCCCCCGCACCCACCGCGGCTTCGGGAAGATAGCCGCATGAAGATCACGCCGACCACGACCGATGAACGCGTCCTGCTCGCCCTCGAGGGGCGACTCGACGCGTCGTGGTCCGAGACGGTCGCTGCGGCGCTCGAGGAGGCGATCCGCTCGGGTCGCCCGCGGATCGAGCTCGACCTCACCGCCGTCAGCTTCATCTCTTCGGTCGGGATCGGCGTGATCGTCCGCGCGAACGGACGCTTCCGCGCGGTGAAGGGCGTGCTCGCGATCACGGCGGCCAGCGACGCCGTCCGCGAGATGCTGCGGATCTCGAAGCTCGACTTCCTCGTGCATGCGAGCGCGCCCGTCGCAAAGGCGGCGCACGCGACCACCCGATTCGGCAGCGGTTGGACGGGCGAGTTCGAGTCGCTCGCGCCGGCGGCCGAACGCGCCTCCATCGAGTTCACCCGCGCGGCGACGGTCACCCTCGACGCCGGCACCCTCGCGCTCGGGCACTTCGCGCTCGCGGGCAGCGCCGACGACGCCCGCGGGCACTTCGGCGAAGGGCTCGCGGCGGGTGGAACCGTCGCGGTCGCGCCGGCGGGTGCGCCGCGCCCCGATTGCCTCGCTTCGAGCCCCGACGGCAAGAAGCCCGATCACTTCGTCAGCTTCATCGCACGCGACGCGATCATCGCGCGCGGCCGCCCTGCCCTTCACGGCACCTTCGAGCGCACGCCGATCGATCGTGTGCGCCTCCGCGCGTTTACGTCCGCGCTCTGCGAAGCCGCTGGCTCGGGCGTCGCCTTCGTCGCCATCGGCGAATGCGACGGCGCGCTCGGCGCCTGGGCGCGCGTGTCGCCCGATGGCTGGGCGCGTCCTGTCTCCGAGATGAGTGCCGACGAAATGCGCACGCACCTGCGCTTCGCGGGCGAGCCGATGCACGCGGGCGAATCGCTGGCAGTCGTCGCGATCGCGTGCCCGCGCGAACTGGCGGCAACGCTCCCCGCGAACGTCCGCGCGAACCTTCTCGACGACGGCGCCCTGCTCCTGCACGCGCACGCGGCGATCGTGTCGTACCGCCCGGTGCCGCGCTCGACGCGCGACATCCTCGCCGCGGGCGCCCTGCTCGCCGAGCAGCCGCTGCGCGCGGTCATGCACTGCCTGCATCTCGACCCCCATCGAGGGGAACCCGGCGGGCACGCGCAGGAGACCGCCTTCGTGCGCGGCTCTTTCTGGGCGATGCGGATCGGAGGCGCGCGATGAGCCTGGTCTTCGCAACCGTCGCAATCGGGCTCGTCTTCGCGGTGCTCGCCTTCGGCGTGTACCTCTCGTTCCGCGTCTATCAGATCCCCGACATCACCGCCGACGGCTCGTTCCCGCTCGGGGCAGCTGTCACCGCGCGGCTCCTGAAGGATGGATACGACCCCGCGACCGCCACCGCAGCGGGTGCGGCCTGCGGCGGGCTCGCTGGCGTCGTCACCGGCTTCATCCACACGCGCTTCAAGATCAACGCGCTGCTCTCGGGCATCCTGGTGATGACCGCGCTCTACTCGGTCAATCTGCGCGTGATGGGCGCGAGCAACCTTCCGATCACGGCGGGCACGCTCTTCTCGCCGCTCGACCGCGCAGTTCGCGGCATGTGGGGCGGCGAGGTGCCCGTGCTCGGATACGCGGTTCCCGCGGCAGATGTCGGCGCGCTCGCGACCGCGGGGCTCATCGCCGCGGTCATCGCCGTCGTGCTCATCCTCTTCCTGAAGACAGAGCTCGGCACCGCGATGCGCGCCACCGGCGACAACGCCCGCATGCTGCGCGCGCTCGGCACGAGCACCGACCGCATGATCGTGGTCGGACTCGGGCTCTCGAACGCGCTCGTCGCGCTCGCGGGCTCGCTCTTCTGCCAGATGCAGGGCTTCGCCGACGCGCAGATGGGTATCGGCGTCATCGTCTTTGGTCTTGCGAGCGTGATCCTCGGGCAGACGCTCGTGGGCAATGTCCGATCGGTCTCGCTGGGCGTCCTGGGCGCGCTGATGGGCGCGGTCCTCTTCCGCCTGCTGGTCGCGATCGCGATCCGCATGGGGCTCGAGGCGAACGACCTCAAGCTCATCACCGCGGTGGTCGTCCTCGCAGCGATTGTCGCGCCTGGACGGCTGAAGGACCTCGCCACGCGCCGCGCGAGAAAGCGAGGCGCGCATGCTCCGGCTTGATGCGGTCCGGAAGACCTTCAATCCCGGCACGGCGAACGAAGTCCGCGCGCTCGGCGGCGTGACGCTCGAGATCGCCGAAGGCTCGTTCACCGTCGTCATCGGCACGAACGGCTCGGGCAAGAGCACGCTGCAAGGCGCGATCTCGGGCGCATTCCCGCTCGACGGCGGGCGCATCTCGGTCGCGGGGCACGACATCACTGCGTGGCCCGAGCACCGCCGCGCGCATCTGGTCGGGCGCGTCTTCCAGGATCCCTTCGCGGGCACGGCGCCCGAGCTCACGGTCGCGGAGAACCTCGCGCTCGCGTCGAAGCGCGGGCGCATGCGCTCGCTGGCGCCGCTCATGCTCGGTGCGAACCGCTCGCAGTGGCGCGACCTCCTCGCCCAGATCGGCCTCGGGCTCGAGAACCGGCTCGACGACCCGATCGGGCTGCTCTCGGGCGGACAGCGCCAGTCGATCACGCTCCTGATGGCGACGCTCACGAAGCCGCCGCTCCTCATGCTCGACGAGCACACGGCGGCGCTCGACCCGCGCAGCGCCGAGCTCGTGATCGGGCTCACCGAGCGCCTCATCACCCAGTCGAAGGCGACCACGATGATGGTGACGCACTCGATGCAGCAGGCGTCCACCCTCGGCGACCGCCTGATCGCGATGCACCGCGGCCGCGTCTACCTTGATGTCTCCGGCGCCGAGAAATCGCGCCTCGGCGAAGCCGATCTCCTCGCGCTCTTCACGCAGATGCGCCGCGACGACCGCTTCGACGACCGCGCCTGCGACGCGGTGCGCCGGCTGTATGCTTGATCACCCCGCCAGCTCGATGACCGCGCCTGCGACGCAGTCGCGTCGGCTCTTCGCGTGATCACCCCGCCAGCTCCACATCCGCCCACTCGCGGCGGGCTTCCTCGGCGCGCCCCTGTGCGACCAGCACCTGGCGCATGTACGCCCGGATCCTGTTCCGCATGCCGTGGTTCGGGCCGATGCGGTCGCGCACGAGCTGGTCGGCTTCGGCAAGCTGGACCTCCGCCTCCTTGAGCCGCCCGAGCTTCATGAGCGCCTCGCCGCGCTGCATCGCGAAGCGAATGGTCCACGGCGAGAAGCCGCGCTCGTGCTCGCGCTGGATGAGCAGCATCGCGTCGAGCTCGACGAGCACCTCCTCGAACCGCTCCTGCCGCCGCATCGTGTCCACGAGGTAGCTGCGCGTCTGGATCACCATTTCGTCGTTCTCGCCGCGGATGCGGCCCGAACGCACGATCGCGCGCTTGTAGAAGGTGATCGCCTGAGCGAGGTCGCCGTCTCGCTCGGCATACTCGCCGAGCGTCCCGAGGCAATCGCTCGCGAGGTCGACATCGTCGCGCGACTCGACGACCTTCAGCAACTCCGTGAGCTTCTGCCGCGCGAGGCGATCGAGATCGGCGCTCCCGCCCCGCGCATCGGCCGCCCGCCGCGCGAGCGCCCAGGCCTCGACGCAGCGCGCCTCGACGGCAGTCGCGCTCGTCGGACCAAGCGTCGGTACCGCACATGCAGCCTGGAACGCGACCTTCGCCCAGTGCTCCGACTCGGCGGGGTCGTAGCCCACGCCCTTGAGCCAATCGAAGCCGAGCTTGAGCGCGAGCTTCGCCGTCACTTCGTGCACGGGACCATTCACGAGCATGCTGAGCTCATACGCGGCCTCGTCAATCTCGCGGATGTACGGCGCATCCTGGGTCACACCGAGCTTCGCGGCAGCAGGCACCAGCTGGTCGTACACATGGCGCGAGATCTCGCTCGCACGCAGCGCCTCGGCTCGCGTGGCGTTCGCATAGACAGCGAGCGCCACGATCAGTCCGAAAGTCGCCGCGATCGCCGTGCCGATCGCACCCGCGAGCTTCGGTTCGCGCCGCGTCCACGCGCGGAACTTCCGCAGCGCTCCCGGCGGCCGGGCCTGCACGGGCTCGCCGGCCAGGACGCGCGCGATGTCGTCCGCCAGCGCCTGCACCGAAGCGTACCGCGACTGCGGCTCGAGCGCGCACGCCATGGCGACGATCGCGTCGAGGTCACCCGACAACTCGGGATTCGCCTCGCCCGGACGCGGAATCTCGCGCTCACCCACCTGCCGGATCGCCGCTGGCAGCGGCACGCCCTCGAACTGGCGCGGCGCGCGGTTCGCCAGCAGCTCGTAGAGCACGGCGCCCAGCGCGAACACATCCGAGCGCACATCGATCCTGCGCGGATCGCCCAGGCACTGCTCGGGGCTCATGTAGAGGAGCGTGCCCACGATCTCGCCGGTCTCGGTCGCGAGCGACCGCCCGTCGACCGAAGCGAGCGCGCGCGCGAGCCCGAAGTCGATCACCTTCACGACGCCGTCAGTCCCCACGAGGATGTTCGACGGCTTCAGGTCGCGGTGCAGCACGCCCTTCGCATGCGCGCTCACCACCGCATCGCACGCCTGCAGCACGAGCTTCAGCCGGTCCTCGATCGAAAGACCGTCATCGGTCGAGCGTCGCACGATCGACTTGGCTCCGTCGACATACTCGGTCGCCATCCACGACACGCGGGTCTCCTCGTCGAAGCCCGCGAGGATCACGGTGGCGATGTTCCGGTGCGCAAGGTTGGCGAGATGCTCCGCCTCGAGCTCGAAGCGCTTGCGCGCCTTCGGTCCCGCGACCTCGGGCCGCAGCGACTTGAACGCGACCGTGCGCGCGGGGCGGATCTGCTGCGCGCGATACACGGCGCCGCTTCCACCCTGCCCGATCAGGTCGCCGACCTCGAAGCCACCGATCCTGCGCCCGGTGAGGATCCCCGCGTCGCCGCCCACGCCGGCGCTCGATCGCACGGCGATGAGCGCGTCCTCGCCGCGCAGGCCGCTGCCCGAGTCCTGCATGGCGTCGGCCGCGAGCAGTGCCGCGATGCGCGCGGCGACCTCGGGCTGCACCGCCGCGATCTCGGCCACGAAGCGCTCGCGCTCGCGCCCCTCGAGCGCGACGGCGCGGGTGAAGAGCTTCTCGAGTGATTCGTGCTCGAGCGGATGCGGCTCAGGCATCGCCGCGCTCCAGGGCGTCGGCGATGTATGCGCGCCCGAAGCGCACATGGTTCGCGACCTCTGCCTCGGTCATCCCGAGCGCAGTCGCGACCTGCTGGTTGGTGAGTCCGAAGACATAGCGGAAGCGCACGATCTCGGCCGCCTCGGGCGACTCCTTCTCGAGCTTCGCAACCTGCTGAAGCAGGCGGATTGCGTCCTCGCCCGTGCGCTCCTTCGCCGAGTCGGCCAGGGTCGCCGAAAGCTCGGCAACGCTTTGGTCGACGAAGACGGCCTTGCGCTTCTTGCGCGAGAACATGCGGGCGGCGTCGATGAGGAACTGCTCCATCGCGCGGGCGACGGCGCCGAAGAAGTGCCTGCGCGAGTTCCACTTGCGCTCGGGCTGCGACACCAGCCGCAGGTAGACCTCGTGCACGACCATGGTGGGCTCGAACTCGACGCGGCGGGCCTCGCCGGCGATCGCCGACGCGGCCATCGCACGGATGTCGCGATAGACGAGCGACCAGACCTCGTTCGCGGCCTCGGCGTCCCCGTCTGTCGCGCGATGAAGCAGTTGAGTGAGCACTCCCGAATGCACGACTGCAGCCCCCTGGTTGGTTCCTCCGCTCGGCCTCCCCATTGTGCCACGGCCGCGCAGTCCCGCTACCCTGCGCGCATGTATTTCTCAGGATCACTTCGGTTTACGCTGGCAGGGCTGTTCCTGGTTACCACGGTCGTCCCACTCCTGGTGGTTCTTTATCTGACCGCCGCCCCTCCGCTGGAAGCGATCGAGCGCCAGACCATCGCCACGATGGCCGGCATCGCAGAGGCGAAGGGCGCCCGCCTCGAGGCGCTCGGGCGCGAGCGCGTTCGCAACATCTCAAGCGTCTCAGACGGCTTCGCGTTCGTCGGAGCGGTCGAGGCGCTGGAAGCGACCTACGCCTCTGACGGCACGCGCGACGAGGCCGCCTATGACGCCGCGCTCGCGAAGTTCAGGCAGCGCATCGACGACTTCGCGGCGGCCTGCGAACTCCCCCGCTTCATGATCGCAGACGCCAGCGGCCGGATCGTCTACGCGACGGTCGAGACGCCGCTCCTCCATCGCTCGATCAAGGACACGCCGATCTCGAAAGTGCTCGACCGCGTACGCAAGGAGAAGCGACCGTTCATCACGCCGCCCATGCCCGCCGCGAAGGGCGAGCGCCCCGTGCTCGAAGTCGTCGGTCCGCTGATCAAGGACGGCGAGGTCATCGGATATGCCTCGGGCTCGATTGCACCGAAGGAGATCGACGCGATTGTGACCGACTACACGGGCCTCGGCGCTACAGGCGACATCGTCGGCGTCTGCCACCTATCGGGCGATCTCGTGGTGACCACGCCGATGCGCGCGAACCCAGACGCCGCCTATGCGGTGCGCGGCAAGTTTGCCTCCGAGTTCGCACCGCGGTTCCAGGAGATCCTCTATGGAAATCCCCTGCGCGGCCGCGGAACCGATATCGACGGCGACGAAGTCTTCGGCGCCTGGGTGCGTGTGCAGTCGCTGGGCTGGGGCGTGGGCGTCACGCAGCATGTCGAGGAGGCATTCGCGCTGGCCCGTGCGCAGCAGGCGGCGCAGACGGCGCTGGTGCGAAACGTGCTGCTGATCGCGATCGTTCCTGCGGTTCTGCTCGGGTTCTTCCTGGGCATGCGTGCCGACAAGACCGCGGCGCGGTAAGTGCCCGAGCGACGGAACTGCTCGGCCTGTCGCGGACCCCCGCGAGAGGATTGAGCGGTCGCCGCTGCGGTGAGCGCTCAAGTCATGAGTGCCCGCAGATGAAGGCTACGCCGGAATCTGCGGAACAGATTGCGTCAGGGGTCGACCGACCCTCACGTGCATGGACTCCCACGCAACCCGTTCCGCAGACTTCGTCTGCGGGCAGTCGTGCCTTCAGCGGTCGCCGCTGCGGCCGCTCCCTCTGGACGAGCGCCGCGCGAGAGAATCGCGACGGCGCACCCGATATGCGTATCGCCAAAGCGGGCGAAGGCGCGCACGCGGCTGCACAGCAGCCGCCAGCGCGCCAAGTCGCGAGCGCTCCAAAACGCAAACCGCCGCGAGCAAGTCGCGGCGGTCTGCTTTGGTCGGGGGGTGGCGATGGAAGCGGTCCCGCGCCTCCTCTCGCGTGTGACTCGGTCTCACGAGCTCCGTAGGAATTGAGCGCGGCCTGTCAGACGCGCCCGTTTCCCTCCCTACGACTTCGCGATCCCTCGAGAGTGGCCCGCGGTTGTACGCGAGCGGTCCCTGTTTCAGTCCCTGTCTGGTTTCGCGAGGCATCTCGTCTTGCGACTGAGTCCCTTAGCCTCGCTGTCCCTATTTCTCTCCTGTCACAACACACACCCTCAACCTCAGCGCGCATCATAGTGACGCGCGCATGCCTTGTGCGAATCGAACTTCCGGATTCACACCGGTCTGCCACCGAGAACTGTGTCCAGCAATCCTCAGTGGCGGGGCACGAAGAGCGCGACATGCATCGCGGCACCCGTGACCGTTGGCTCGCTGCGCTCGCGCGTCGAGAAGGTCTGGTCGGAAACGCCAGACGCTGTGGCTCGAACGGCGCTCGAAGCTGCCGCGTTTGACTCGCTCTGACCGTATGCCAGGTTCAGGCTCTCGCCTGCGCCGAGCGCGATCAGTAGTGCGGGGAGGCACACTGAAAACAACACAACCTTCTTCACGCGTCCGGCCATAGGACCGGAACCCGTGACTTGTCCGCAGGCGCTGTCAGGAGCCTGCGATTCGCCGTGCGGAAAAATCTGCCGCATCGGCATTCCACGTTCAACAAGCATGAGGGTCTCTCTCTCCCTTTGAGGGACCCTCCCTCCAAGACCGAAGATGCCCCTGCTTTGCGCAGGGTCAATGGAGGAAAGCAAAAATCATCCAAATTGGGCAACCTGTTCCGTAAACATCTGCCTTGCATGGGCTTGAGACGCGGATTTTTTCGTCACCGCTTGAAAAACAGAAAGGGGCGGTCCCTTCGGACCGCCCCCTCTTTCTCATTGTTGTGCCCCGTCCGGTTGCCCTTCGGGGGAGTCCTCCGCCCCTCGCTTTCGGCTTAGCCGATCAGCGAGAGGACCTGCTGGGGCGCGCTGTTGGCGAGCGCCAGGGCCTGGGTCGCAGCCTGCGACAGGATCTGCGAGCGGGTCATGTTCGCGGTCTCGGCCGCGAAGTCGGTGTCGCGGATGGCGCTCTCTGCTGCGGTCGTGTTCTCGAGCGCAACCGAAAGGCTCGAGATGGTCGAGCCGACGACGTTCTTCTGGAACGCGCCGAGACGGCCACGGAGCGTGGAGACCTGCTTGATCGCCGCGGAGATGACCTCCTGGGCCTTCGAGAGGTCGCCGTTCTGGACATTCGCGGTGCCACCCGACTTGAGGTCGGAGAGGAAGCCCGCGGTGCCGCTACCGAGGTTGCCGGTGGTGACGGTCTCGATACCGAGCGACACCTTGCCAGCGAGATCGACCGACGGCGACAGGTTGAAGTTGGCGCCACCAGAGGTCACATAGAAGGTCGTGGTCTGGTTCGTGTTGTTGAGCGTGCTGGTGCCGTCGATCTTGATCGACACATCGAACCCATCGCTCGAAACGCGGGCAGCCAGGCCGTCCGTAGTGGCCGAGGTACCGTTGATGAGGACGGTGGCGTTGCGGCCAGCATCCTTGAGGTCTGACACCGCAGTGCCGCCGGTGGCGGTGCTGAAGATGAAGTCCGTGGCACCCTGGTTCGAGAGCTCCTTGACGCGCACGAACGCATCAGCGCCGTACTCGGTCGAGTTGATCTGGATGCGGTCGGTCGCGCTTGCATTCTGGACGGCCGAGACGCCCAGCGAGTCCTTGAAGCTGTTGATCGCGGCCAGCATGTTCGCCTGGGTGGTGCCTTCGGCGAAGGTGAACTGCTGCACGCCCTTGGTGCCCGTGATCTCGAAGGTGACCTCGCCCGAGCCGCCGTTCGCGAAGTTCGCGCCGGTCGAGAGATAGACCGCACCGGTCTGCGCCGACTGGAGAACCGTGACGGTGACCGAGCGGGCGGTGCCGTCCGAGGCCAGCTTGGCCGCATTGACCGTGACATCGGTCAGGCTGGCAGCCTGGCCGCTGACGGTGTAGTCGAAGTTGCCGTTCAGGAGCTTGGTGCCCTGGAAGCTGGTGGCGTTCGCGATGCGGTCGATCGTCTGCAGGATCGAGTCGATCTGCAGCTGATTCGCGTCGCGCTCCTCCTGGGAGACGCCAGCCTCGTTGGCGGTGGCGCCGACGAGACCCTGGAGCTCGACGAGCATGTTCGAGACTTCCTGAAGGCCGCCCTCGGCGACGTTCATGACCTGCTCGGCGCGCTGCGAGTTGGTGATTGCGCTGTTGATGGCCGACTTCTCCGCGCGGAGGTTCTCCGACGCGATGAGGCCTGCCGGATCGTCGGCGCCGCGGTTGATGCGGAGACCGGTCGAGAGCCGCTGCAGGTTGGCAGCGAGGCCCTTGTTCTGGTTGCCGAGCACGCGCTGGGCAATGAGCGACGGGATGTTCTGATTGATACGACTCATGACTGAACTGTCCTCCGTGATGTGCCGGGACTCCGGCGTTTCCCTTTCGACCGCCCCCGCCTTGGGGCGTTCGCGCCCTCCGCGATCGCGGTGGTCTTCCTCGGTTGCCCGCCGCGTCCTCCGACGGGGTCCGAACGATGAGATGAAGGCGCGTCCTGCACCCGATGACGTGTCGCGGCGACATGCCCGACGCCGTGGAGATCGGAGGAGGCACACGCCGACTTCACGCACAGGGAGCATTTCCCGCCCGAAACGGGCCAACTCCGCTGAAGTGGGGAAAACGCCTCTCCCCCGGCGTGGTCCAGCAAGCACGCGGGGACTTCGCAGACCGATTACTGGTCGCGTTCCGCGGACCAGGCCGGCGCGGTTCAAGTCGGACCCGCAAAAAACCACCAAGCGCCCGCTTCAGGCGGACGCTTGGAGGATCTGTGCGGATTGTCCCGCCCGCTTCGCGTGCCCGTCAGCTCATTGGAGGAGCCGCAGCACATTCTGCGAGGTCGAGTTCGCGGTCGCGAGGACGGAGGTTCCGGCCTGCTGCAGGATCTGCGCTCGGGTCATCGCAGCGGTCTCCGCCGCGAAGTCGGTGTCGCGGATCTTGGATTCGCTCGAGGTGATGTTCTCGAG
>Ga0075472_10000767_pt1 | contig 13541 bp, 25 predicted proteins | sample DEB19_08_DNA_3_FD_77014 | JGI IMG/M metagenome (GOLD analysis project Ga0075472, IMG submission 77014) | Aqueous microbial communities from the Delaware River and Bay under freshwater to marine salinity gradient to study organic matter... | ecosystem: Environmental > Aquatic > Marine > Coastal ...
CGACCAATTCCGTGGCCTTTTCAGCGATACATGGGCAATCACTTGCACTATGAACGCGGGCTCATTGGTTGACGGCGCAGGCGAGACAGATGACGTTACAGTGCCCGGCGTGGCCCTGGGCGACATGGTGATCGGCGCGTCTTTGGGCGTGGATTTGGTTGGTTTGACCGTTACCGGCTACGTGTCGGCGGCCAACACCGTCAAGTTCCGTATCCAGAACGAGTCGGGCTCAACAGCAGACTTGGCGTCTACAACAATGCGAATTGTTGTAGTCCGCATGGTCTAAACGACAGGGGGCCCAAGGGCCCCCTTTCTACAGAAAGAAAATGATGGCTACATTTCGTTGTTTGGCAAGTGGTAATACGGTGACGTTCACCCAACAACATGACATTGACTCCATGCGCGGCCACGGTGGCTATGTGCGTGTGGATGATCAGGGCGCTGAGGTGTCCCTTGAGCCCGAGAACAAAGAACTGCCGATGACGGCCCCAGTCCCTGCCAAGCGGATGGGCCGCGCTCGCAAACCTGTTGAAATCTAAAGGAGATCACCATGTACGGTAAAGCACCCAAGATGATGGATTCCAAGAAGGCCAAGAAAGCCATGCCGGTTACCATCATGGTGGCGGTTGGTAAGCCAAAACCCATGCCCAAGCGTGGTCAGCGCACAGCCACCAACAAGGCCAAGAAATGAAGACCAAAGCCGAGAAGAAAATCAGCAAGGTCATGCGCGAGTACAAGGCCGGTGGCCTGCACTCGGGCAAAGGCGGCCCCGTGGTCAAGTCCAAGAAGCAGGCGGTCGCCATCGCGCTGTCGCAGGCTGGCAAGGCGAAGAAGAAATGAAGACGCCCGCCTGGCAGCGCAAAGAAGGACAGTCCAAGACCGGGGGCTTGAACGCCAAGGGTCGGGCGTCTTATAATGCGTCAACCGGGGGCGATCTCAAAGCCCCCGTGAAGTCGGGCGACAACCCTCGTAGGGCCTCCTTCTTAGCACGCATGGGCAATATGCCTGGGCCTGAGATGAAAGATGGCAAGCCCACCCGGCTGCTCTTGTCTCTGAAGGCTTGGGGCGCATCGTCCAAGGAAGACGCCAAGGCGAAAGCCAAGGCCATCTCAGCCAGGAACAAGAAATGAGACCAGTATCCGTCGGCGTCAACCCCACTGCGGGATCGACCAGCACCGTCTACACGGTGCCGACGGGCTATTACGCCAAATTCAACCTGCTGTACGTCCACAACACGGGGGGCGGGTCCAAGACTTTGACCGTCCAGTGGTACGACGCAAGCGCAGCCACCAGCATTGACATCCTGACTGCGGTGACCTACACCAGCAAGGCGTACACACAGTTTGACAATGCGTATGTCGTCATGGAAGAAGGTGACCAGTTGCGCGTTACGCCGGAATCCGGCAGCGCGTTTTCTATCATCGCCACCTTTGAAGAAACAGGGTTGACACGCCAATGACCTACCTCCAACTCATCAACGACGTGCTGGTCCGGCTGCGTGAGACTCAGGTCTCCACCAGCACAGAGACTCAATATTCCACCTTGATCGGCAAGTTCGTCAACGACGCCAAACGCCAGATCGAGGACGCCTACGGCTGGAACGTGCTCGGCCAGACGGTCACGATCACCACCACGCCCGGCACGTACATCTACTCGCTGACAGGCGCTGGCCAGAAGTTCCAAGTGATGGACGTCATCAACACGACTGCCAACGTCGGGATGCAGAACATCAGCTTCGTGGAAATGAACCGTTTCCAGAACTTCGTTCCCGCCATCAGCGGCATCCCCGAATACTACTCATTCGACGGCGTGGACAGCAGCGGCGACACCAAGGTCGTGCTGTACGCCCGCCCCGACAACGTCTACAACATCCCCTTCTCGCTGACTGTGCCTCAGGCCCCTCTGTCCGCTGACAACACTCTGGTGATGGTGCCTGACGTCTTGGTGGTGCAAAACGCATATGCCCGTGCTCTCGTCGAGCGCGGCGAAGACGGCGGCCTGAACAGCTCCGAGGCGTACAACCTGTACCGCTCGATGCTGGCCGACTACATTGCGCTGGAGGGCACCCGCTATCCAGAGAACCAAGAGTTCATCGCCATATGAGCCAAGTCCTCCAGACTGCTGCAATCTCAGCCCCTGGCTTTTACGGGCTGAACACGCAAGACTCGCCTCTGGACTTGGCGTCTGGCTTTGCGCTGGTCGCCACAAACTGCATCATCGACCAGTACGGCCGCGTCGGCTCGCGCAAGGGCTGGAGCCGCGTGAACAGCTCGTCCGGCGACCTGGGTGCAAACAACGTCGGCGTCATTCATGAGCTGGTGCAGGCGGACGGCACGATCACTGTGCTCTTTGCGGGCAACAACAAGCTGTTCAAACTGGACGGCTCCAACGCCGTAGTCGAGCTGACATACGGGGGTGGGGGTACGGCACCAACGATCAGCGCCAGCAACTGGTCTTGCGCGTCGCTCAATGGCATCACGTACTTCTTCCAGACCGGTCACGATCCGTTGATCTACGATCCGGCAGTCAGCACAACGACCTATCGCCGCGTGAGCGAGAAGTCAGGTTACGTCGGCACAGTGCCGTCTGGCGACATCGTGCTGTCAGCGTTCGGCCGTTTGTGGGTGGCCAACACCTCCACCGTGAAGAATGTCGTGTACTTCTCCGACCTCCTGTCCGGTCACATTTGGACCACAGGCACCGCAGGCTCACTCAACATCGACCGAGTGTGGCCAAACGGGCCAGATGAGGTGCAGGGCCTAGCAGCCCACAACGGCTTCCTGATCATCTTTGGCAAGCGTCAGATTCTGGTCTACGCCAACGCCACCACGCCGTCTACCATGTCGCTGTCCGACACGGTGGGGGGCATTGGCTGCATCGCCCGCGACTCCATCCAGTCCACGGGCAAGGACGTGCTGTACCTGTCCAATTCAGGCGTGCGTTCGTTTGCTCGCACGATCATCGAGAAGTCGGCCCCGCTGGGCGACCTGTCCAAGAACGTGCGCAATGACTTGATGCAGGTTGTGGCTGGTGAGACCCTGGCCAACATCAAGTCGGTCTACTCTGAGACAGAGGCGTTCTACTTGCTGACGCTCCCGTCGGTCAAAGAGGTGTATTGCTTTGATACCCGCGTGCAGTTGCAGGATGGGTCGTTCCGCGTCACCAACTGGAACTTGATTGAGCCAACGGCGCTGCTCTCGCGGCGCAACGGCGATGTGCTGATCGGCAAGAACGGCTACATCGGCAAGTACAGCACCTACCAGGACCACGCATCGGCCTACCGGATGCAGTACTTCACCAACCATGCTGATCTTGGCAACGCCAACGTCACGTCGCTGCTCAAGCGCTTGAAGGTGGTGGTGATCGGCGGCACGAACCAGTACGTCACGATGAAGTGGGGTTTTGATTTCAGCACCAACTACCTCTCGGCCAACGCGCTGATCCCAACGCAAGGCGTTTCTGAATACGGTATCGCCGAGTACGACATTGCTGAATATGCGGACGGCGTAGCCTTGCAAACTTTATCAATCAGCGCAAGCGGTAGCGGTAAAATCGTCCAAACTGGCTACGAAGCCAACATCAACGGCGCGCCGCTGTCGATTCAGCGGATTGAAATCCAATCCAAAGACGGGAAAATCTCATGAGCAATTACACACAGAGCACGAACTTCGCCACAAAAGACGCGCTGCCGTCTGGCGACCCGCTCAAGATCGTCAAGGGCACCGAGATCAACACGGAGTTCAACAATATCTCCACAGCCATCGCGACCAAGGCTGATCTGGCGTCGCCTACTTTTACGGGCACCCCTGCGGCTCCCACTGCTTCGTATAGCACCAGCACCACGCAAATTGCCACTACCGCTTTCGTACAAGCCGCCCTGCAAGCGTCGTACCCCGTTGGCTCCATCTACATCAACGCTGGTGTCACAACCAACCCGGCAACGCTGCTGGGTTTTGGCACTTGGACTGCCTTCGGCGCGGGCAAGGTCATGGTCGGCTTGGACGCAGGCGACGCGCTGTTTGACGCCCTGGAAGAAACAGGCGGCAGTAAAGACGCGGTCGTGGCTTCGCACACGCACACAGTAACTGACCCCGGTCACACGCACAATATTGGGCAAGCGCTTATTCAGTCAGGATCAGGCGCAAACGTCGGCTACCCCGCAGACAACACTAGCAGCCCTGCGCCGGTCGTTTCTAACACCACAGGCATCAGCATCAACAGCGCCGGGGTAAGCGCAACAAACGCTAACCTCCAGCCATACATCACCGTAGCGATGTGGAAACGGACAGCATGATCACGCATCACTTCAGCGATGGGCTGTACGCCAAACAAGCGGTTATCCCCGCAGGCACGGCCATCCTGAAGCACACGCATGACTTCAGCCACCTGTCGATCCTGGCTGCTGGCAAGGTGGCGGTGATGAAGGGTGAGGAGATTGAGGTGGTCGAGGCCCCGGCCTGCATTGAGATCAAGGCTGGTCTGACGCACGGCGTCAAGGCCATCACGGACTGCGTTTGGTTTTGTATTCACGCCACTGACGAGAAAGACCCGTCAAAAGTGGACGACGTTTTGATTGGAGTTTGATATGCCGTTTATTGGTGAACTTATCGGGGCCGGTGCCAGCCTTATTGGCGGCCTTCTCGGCGGTGATTCCGCCGAAGACGCGGCCAACACGCAAGCAGCAGCGCAGGCCAACGCAGCGCGTATGGCGGCTGAAGAGTCGCGGTTCCGCCCAATCGGCATCACAACGCGCTTTGGCTCGTCTAATTTCACCACCGGCCCTGACGGGCGTGTGACCGGTGCGGGCTACACGCTCGACCCGCAGTTGCGAGCCTTGCAGGACCGCTTCTTGGGTCTAACGGGGGGTGGCCTCACGCAAGCCGAGCAGGCGCAGCAGCAGTTCTCCCCTCTGGGCCAAGCCGCGCAAGGTTTGTTTGGCCTTGGCCAGCAGTACCTCGCCCAGTCACCAGAAGAAGCCGCGCAGCAGTACATGACCGCGCAGCAGAACCTGCTGGCCCCCAGCCGTGAGCGCCAGTTTGCGCAGCTCCAGAACCAACTGTTCAACACAGGCCGTGGCGGCCTGTCTGTGGGCGCAACAGGCACTCGCCCAGGCGGCGGCGCAGGTTTGGGCGCGTCCAGCCCTGAGATGGAGGCGTACTACAACGCTCTGGCCCAGCAGGACGCCGCGCTGGCAGCGCAGGCTCAAGAAGCTGGCCAACGCCAAGTGGCATTCGGTGCTGGCCTGTTCGGCACCGGTGGCAACTTGCTGACGCAGGGTTACCAAGGCCAGGCCGGTGCTCTGGCCCCATACGAAGCCTACCTCCGAGGCGCTACAAACTTGGAACAGCTTGGCATGCAGCCTCTGGAAGTGGGCGCTGCGCTGGGTGGCCGGGTGGCCAACCCAACAGGCGCTCAGGCGTTGTACCAAGGTGGTATGGCCGCTGCGGGCACACAAGCCCGTGCCGACGCCTACAATCCATTTGCCACGGCTTTGGTCGGCGCAAGCCAGAACCCTGCGCTGATGCAAGGTGCTGCAAAGCTGTTCGGCGGTTCGCCGATCATTCCGCAGAACCTGAACGCGGGCAATCTTGCCGGGTCGTCTTTTGCGTATGACACCTTCGGCAGCGCCGTCCCCGTCATCTAAGGAGTAAGACATGGCAGAAATTGTGCAATCCCTGTTCGGCGTCACGCCGGAGTCTTACCGGATGGCCCAGCAGCAGCGTGCAGACGCGCAAGCGTTGCAGTTCGCCCAGCTCGACCCGTTCCAGCAGGCGAACTTCGCCATTGGCCGTGGGGCCAACATGCTGGCTGGCGCTGCTGGCCGCGCCCTGGGCGGCGAAGACCCTGAGTTGCAGCGCATCACCCTGCGCCAGCAGATCGCGGGCCAGCTCAACCCGAACGACCCCGCGTCCATCGAGCGTGGCATCGCCGCGCTGTCGCAGGCTGGCGACCCACAAGGCGCGATGCTGCTGCAAGCTGAGTACCGTAAGCTGATGGAAAGCAACGCCTTGGTGGCGCAGCGCGGAGCCGCCGCAAGAGCTTCCGACGCGGCGGCCACCCGTGAGCGCACACAAGCGGTGCCAGCGGATGTGCAGACTGCGCGTGAGTTGGCCAACTTAGAGATCACTCTGGGGGCTTTGCAGGCTATGGAAGCCTCGCCTGAGCGCGACGAGGCCGTGCGCCGCGTCAATTCTCAGCTGACGAACTTGCGCAGCCTGACGACCAAGACAGAAAAAGGCCCTGCGTTTGGTACAGACCGCGAGGCCGTGGCCGCTGAGGTCTATGGCAAGCCTTTCGGCCAACTGACGCAGCTTGAAAAGGCGGCTGTGAACAAACGTGTCGAGGAAGAAGGCAACCGAAAAGCTGCTTCTACTGCGGCCAAACTGGTGCTGCCTGGCACGAAGGAATTGGTGGATATCCCTAGCTTCCGCGCTAAGGTGCAGGCCACTATTGACGCACCTTTGAAAACGCTTTCTGCGATTGAAAATGCGCTGCCTAACATCGAAGATGCGATTAAAACGGATAACTTCGCGTCGTACCGCGCCGCACAGGTGCAGTTCGCCAAGGCCATCGCTGGCGCAGGCGACCTGAGCCAGAAGGAACTGAAAGCGGCTGGCGCTGACCCCAGCTTGCTGGGTGGTGGGGCCGACTATCTGTCTACGCTGGCGACATCTACGCCTACCAAAGACACAATGCAAAAGATAAAAAGCGCTATGCTGACCATTCAGCGTGTCAACACCGCCAAGGCGCAAAACGAAATCGACCGCCAACGCAAGATGGCTGTACAGTCTGGATATCCTACCGCCGCGCTCGATACTGCGTTGGACTTTGGGTTGCAAGCTGCGCCAGTAGCGCCTGGTGGCGGTACACTGGCCGAACAAGCAGCAGCCATATTGAAAGCCCGGCAAGCCGCAACATCTGGAGGCCGATAAGATGTCACTTGACCTGACCAAACTGTCCGACGCAGAACTGCAAGCCATCTCGTCCGGCAACCTGAACGCGCTGTCTGACGAGACGCTGCGCATGATCTCAGGCGACGGTCAAGCGACCGCGCCCGCAGGCGACTACCGCGCAGAAGCCGCTCGCAAGGGTTTGGCTGGCAGCGCCGGTATGGTCTCCGGCGCGACCAACGTCGTCTTTGACACGCTGTCCAAACTGGGTATCAACCCACTGGAGATCGCGGGTAACTTGGCCAGCCGCCTGACTGGCACTGCACCTGCGCCAGCAACCGCGCCGACGACCGGCGTTGAGTCATACCGCGCAGGTCGTGAGGCCGTGCGCCAGCCGCTGATGCAGGCGATGGGCTCGACAGGTGCTCAACCACAGGGCGGAGGCCAGGAGATCGTCGCGGCGGGTATCGAAGCCGCCACGTCGCCCGAAAACTACCTGTTCCCCGCGCTGGCGGCCACACGCCGTATGGGCTTGTTCGGCCAATCAGTCTTGCGTCCTGCCGAGCAGGTCGTCGTGGGCGCTGGTGCCGAGGGCGGTGGCCAAGCGGGCGGCGCGTTCGGCGAGAAGGTGGGCGCTCCTGTAGCTGGTCAAATAGCAGGCAGTATGCTGGGTGGCGGTTTGTCTGCCTACGGCATGGGCACCGCTTTGAAGACTGCGCCTCTGGCTGGCAAAGGCTTCGATCTGGCCAAGTCGCAGTGGGACAAGGTGCGCGGCACCGTGCCCGAGGACGAGCTGCTCAAGGACGTGGACAACCGCATCAGCAACATCTTCATCGCGGCAGGGGCAGCCGACCCCAACTTCATGAAGACGCTGACCGACGCCGCCAAGGCGCAGCAAAGCGTGTCGCTCAAAGCGCCAGGCGGCGCGAGCGTCCAGATGCCGGTGTCGTCGCTGTTGGCCGACAACCCTGTCATCAACAACTTCATCTCCAGCCTGTCCTCGCGTGACCCTGTGTTCCGCGCTCAGTACGGCAATCAGTACGAAGCCGCCAAGCAGGCGCTGCTGCAAAACCAGATTCGCCTGTTCGGCGATCCAACCAAGGTGGCGGTCAACGTCGCCGCACCTGACTTGGCCAAGGTGCAAGCCCGCCGTGTCCGCTCGCTGGACGAGCAGATCGCCGACGCCTACAAGAGCCAGTCGATTGACCCCAACGTGTTTGGCCAGCGCGTGTCGAACCTGGTGGACAAGAAGGCAGCTGCGGCCTACGCCGAAGTCAAGCCGCTATACACCGAGGCGTTTGACATCGCCAAGACCAAGAATTTGGAGCTGCCCGCAGGGTCTGTGGACGACATCTACAACTTTGTGGCCGGTGAGCGTGCGTCTGACGCCTTCAAGACCTTCCCTTCCATCTACGGCAAGGTGCAGTCCAAGTTCCGCCCCACGACCACGGAGCCAAGCGCGATCTTGACCGCCGAAGGCGTCCCTATGACGCCTGGCGGCCGTGAGTTCAGCGCCGCAACGATTGAGGACTTGGACTCGCTCAAGCGCGAGATCAACCGCCAGTTGAGCAAGACCAACGAGCCTGCCGACATCCGACTGTTGACTGAGCTCAAGCAGCGCGTCGGCGGTCACATTGACAGCCTCGACCCTGACTTCGTGGCCGCGTACCGCAACGCGGACAAGGCGTACCTGCAAAAGGTCGGTCTGCCGTTCGACGCCGCGACGCTCAAGAACGTGGACCGCAAGAAGTTTGTCGAGCAGATCGCCCCAGCGATCATCGGCAACAAGTCCAACGTCGTCGAGTTCGTCAACGCCACAGGCCCAGAAGGCACCCAGCTGGCCCGTCAGGCGTTCTTGGACAGCTTCACCAATGCTGCGGTCAAGAACGACGTTCTGGACCCCAAGGCTGCGGCCAAGTGGCTCAAGAAGAACGAGGGCGGCGTCTCGCTCATCCCCGGCTTGCGTGACGAGCTGCAAGGTGCGACCAAGGACGTGCAAGTGCTGCTGGACACCCGCCGCAAGCTCAACGCTGACTTTGAGCGTGTGGCTGGCGAGCAGATTCTGAGCTCGACCGGCATCCAAGACGCGCAGACACTGGTCTCCAAGATGTACGGCGACTTGGGCTTCACCAACAAGTTCATGCAGCAGTATGGCGCGAACAAGGACGCGGTCAACGCTGCGCGGTCATTCATGCTGGATGACGTCGTGCGCTCCGGCGACCCGATTGCCACTTTGGCCGACCGCAACAAAGCCGCTGTGTTCAACCGCGTGTTTGGCCCGACCTACGCTCAGAAGGTGCAGGACTTCGCAACTGTGGCCGACCGCCTGACCCGCGACATCACCAACGTGCCGTTCCGTGGCGAGACCGTACCCAAGACGCCGATTGAGCAGCTGACTGGCGTGCCGCCCGAGCAGATTCTGTCGCGCATCTACAACCCCGTGTCTGGCGCGACATACGCTATCACGTCGCTGTTCAGTAAGTTCTGGGCCAAGAAGGCGTCTGACGCTACCGAAGCGCGGCTCAAGGAGCTGCTGCTCAACCCGAGCGACGCTGTCAAGGTCTTCCAGGCTGTGCAGCCCCGCGTTGACAAGCTGGACCCGAAGAAGATTCAGGACGCCATCGACGTCGGTCGCAAGTACGGCATCCAGTGGGTGCAAGACGCTGCGCAAGACGTTGCAACCGGCGCTGCTCGCGGCGCGATCCAAGGAACTGAGGAGTAAGCCATGTTTCCACTCGCAGCGCTCATGGACGTCGGCGGTAAGCTGATCGACAAACTGATCCCGGACCCCGAGGCCAAGGCCAAGGCCCAGGCCGAGCTGATCAAGATGCAGCAGGACGGTGAGCTGGCCAAGATGGCCAACGAGACCAAGGTGCTTGAGATCACCAACGCAAACACGGCAGACGCCCGTGACATGCAAAAGGTCAATAAGTCCAAGATGCCTGCGTTCCTGTCGGTCATCACCGTGGTGGGCTTTTTTAGCTTGCTGCTGGGGTCGGCTTTTGGCGTGCTGACGTTGACAGGCTCAGACATTATGATGCTGCTGCTCGGGGTGTTGGCCCGCGAGACAGCGTCTGTATATAACTTCTGGCTTGGCTCTTCCAACTCTAGCCAACAAAAAGATATATTGAAAGGCAAACAGTGATTACAGCCGAACAGCTCAAAGAACTGCACATCTCCGAGGACTGGCTGGAGCCCCTGAACGAGGCTTTCCAGCGCTACGAGATCAACACGCCTTTGCGGATGGCGGCGTTCATCGGCCAGTGCGCCCATGAGTCCGGCAACTTCAAGACCTTGCAAGAGAACCTGAATTACAGCGCCGAGGGCCTCTGCCGCGTCTGGCCCAGTCGCTTCCCTACGCTGGACGCTGCGCAGCCCTACCACCGCAACCCCGACAAGATCGCCAACAAGGTCTACGGCGGCCGGATGGGCAACGGCACCGAAGAGACTGGCGAGGGCAGCCTGTACAAGGGCCGTGGCCTCATCCAGCTCACCGGCAAGGACAACTACACCCTGTGCGGCGACGCCCTAGGCATGGACTTCATCCACAGCCCCGACCTGGTGCTGGCGCCTAAGTACGCTGCGCTGTCAGCCGCTTGGTACTGGAACAAGCGCGGCCTGAACAAAGAGGCAGACGCCAAGGACTACACCGCCATGACCAAGAAGATCAACGGCGGCGTCATCGGTTTGGACGACCGCGTCAAGCACATCAACCACGCCTTGGAAGTGCTCAGCGCATAAGCGCGAGCGCCCCGACCATTATCAGGTTGGCCGCCAAGGCCACCAGCACCAGATAGGCAAGCCGCCCCAGCCAATACCGCCAGACTGACTCTGGCAGTGGCTCGGCGGCTTTCATCTTCTTGCCTATCCTGGCGGTCATGACACCTCCCTCAGATAGGCCGTCAGGCGCTCGATCTTGCCGTGGTGGTACTCCACCATCTTGGCAGCGTACTCTTGCGTGTCCTGCATGTGCAGCAGATCGCGCTTGGCGGCCTCCAGCTCGCGCAGCGCAACGGCCTCGATGCTTGGGGTGCGGAATAGGTTCTTGATGAGTTTCATACGACTGATCTCGCTTTCTTGTTTCTGACATCCTTGACGACTTCGCCGATGGCTTTCTCCATCTGAGCGACGGTGCAGCGGTCCAGCTGCGCGTCATGCAGTTCCATGACGGTGTTGGCCGCGTTCAGCTCGGCCCCGGTGAACACGAAGCGGTCACCTAAGCTGACGCCTCGCTTGCACATCGACAGCAGCGCGTCCTGCCCTGCCTTGATCTCCGCCGCCCAGTCGCGGCCAAGGGCCGGATCGACCCGCGCCAGCGCCTCTGTGATGTTGAACGCCTCGATGAGCACGTCCATGTCCTTGCGGGTGGCTGTGCCCTCCACCACGCAGCGCAGGGCCAGGTGGTTCTTGATCCGCACGTTGTCCATGACCTCGGTAGCGGTCAGCACGGGCCGCAGCCCGGCGATCACCCACGTCAGCGGGTCGTGCAGCTGCGCCTTCGGGCGGTACTTGCTGCGCTTACGCATGGTCTGGCCTCGGGCAGTTGGGTGGTGCCAAATGGATGCAGTAGACCGCAGCCCACTGGCCACGGTACGGGCCTTCCCAGCGGTCGATGTAGACGTCAGGCATGCCTTCGAGGCAGTTCCTGAGCGTGTCTTTGCGCACGCCAGTGGCGTCGTGCAGCTCAACCAGTGTCATGCCATCAGGTTTGGCGATCAATCGTTCTCTTACTTTAGGGGCGTGTGTTTTCATTGTTTCGATTTCTTGTAGGCGTGCGTTGGCTTCCTGAGCAAACTTGATCAGGTTGCGCGTCTCCCATGCGCGGAAGTCGCTCATGTCAGGCTGGCGAGCAGCTCGGCGCGCTCACGGGCCACGCGCAGGGTGTTGTAGCGCTGGTGCAGGCGCTCGACCCAGCGCGGGCGGCGCTCAGTGGCCAGCTCCTCGTCGAGCAGCGCTTTGACCTGTTCCTCGGGCATGGCCGGGAACGCTTCGTTAAGACTTCGCCAGGTGTACTTCAATTTTCTTCTCCAGTGATTCAATGAGGGTCTTGGTGCGGTTGTAGCTGCGGGTTGCCGCGTTGAGTTGCCGCGTCTTGTGCTTGATGTCGCTCTTGGCGGCTTTGAGTTTGGCTTTCCATTGGTCGATTCGTTTCACTGCATAGCTCCTTGTTGGATGATGACCCACTGGGTCTTTGGTTTCTTGTAGTGGACGCCCCACTTGAGGCGATCCTTGGGGTGAGGGCAGTCGTCGGGCACAGGCACAGCCACCCACACCTTCTCATACTGCCCGCGCCGGGCGATGCGCCAGCGGTCCACGTACACATCAGGCATAGCCCGCAGTGACGTTCTGACGTTGGCCACGTGTATGCCTGTGATCTCTGCGATCTCGCCCGGCGTCATGCCGCTTGGCCGTGTGCGCAGCAGCGTGCGGATTTTCTTTTGGCGTACAGGTGTCATTTGATAATCCTCATGAACATACCGCACTTGGCGCATTTGTAGATCGGTTGGGTTGGGACTTCTTCCCAGCGGTGTTTGCATTCAGTCATGTGTTCTCCTTGATTCCAGCTTCCAGCTTGACTAGCTCACGCAGCTCTGCAATTCGTTTCATGTATTTGATGGCTTGCTTGTTGCCCTGCAACTCTGCCCCAACGATTGCGTTTGCTTGGATGAAGTGAAGGTCCATCAAGAATTTATTCATGTCGTGCCAGTCTTGTGTTGTCATGATGCGTACCCCGTTACCAATACATGGTTCTTTGCCTCTTCCAAAGCGCCGACCAACTCAAGTCGGTTCTCGACCTTGGAGCATTTGATTTTGAATTGCCCCGTCCCCCGGTGGAACATCAGCACAATGACAGCATCAGGCTCCTCGTCAGCGGCCTCGTTCAGTGTGGCCTTGGCCGCTACTTTGTACTCATCAAATGTCAGTGATTTCAGTTTGCATTTAGTTTCTCCTCTTGCTCGGATAGTTGCGGCTTTACTACGAACATATGCGATTGCGGTGCTCGGCTCCATCTCTCGCTCCATATCTTCTGCCATTTCATCCAACACCTTCGCACACGCCTCACGCTCGTCAGCGCGGGCAAGTTCGGAAAATGCTTCCAGCTTTTCAAGGTTGATTGGCTCACCCGTCACGTAGTCATACGGCAGCTTTACTTCACGCGCCATCTCAATCACTGTTTTCATGCGAACCTCCAGCCACAACGTAGGTGTAAACAGCCTGTGCAATCAGCACGGCGATCAGTGCGTAGATCATGGTTGCTCCTTAATTGCGTAGTCGTGAAATATCGTGCCCTTACTTGCATCTCCTACTTTGCAAGATTTAACCCAGACATTTTTACCGGTTGACAGCCTTCTTAAATGGCCTCTGCGCTCGTGCAGTCGGGGCGATGCGTGTGTGCCACCTTTGGGTTCTTGGCGAGGCTTAGATGGCTCAATCCACACAGTTGTCCAATCGTAGGTAGGCATCTTTCCTTGCTGCACCTTGCGGTGGTTAGTGAAGGTGTCCCGCACCGATGGGATGTAGGCTTCAATACGCTGGTTCATAGCGCTGTACCAAGCCCCAATTTGCGCCAACATGATCTCTGCCAGTTCTTTGTCAACCGGCTCATCATCACTGACTGCGCCGTAACGAATGTTGTCATCCTCAATGAAG
>Ga0075472_10000771_pt1 | contig 13501 bp, 22 predicted proteins | sample DEB19_08_DNA_3_FD_77014 | JGI IMG/M metagenome (GOLD analysis project Ga0075472, IMG submission 77014) | Aqueous microbial communities from the Delaware River and Bay under freshwater to marine salinity gradient to study organic matter... | ecosystem: Environmental > Aquatic > Marine > Coastal ...
ATAAGAGAAAAAATAGAGAAAAAAATTTTAAAGGCCAACTAAAGATATATAAAGATATATAAAATCTAATATAAGAAAAAAATAAGGAAAAAATATGAATGGGGAATAGTGAGAGATGGGCTTGCTCTCGAACTTTAACGAGCCCACCCCTGGATGGGGTTGACCGAAAGGAAGAAGAAAGTGGAAACAATTAACTTTGAGAAGGACCATGTTTTTAATTTTACTGCAACGCTGATTGCAGTGACGGATGGACAGCTTTGGCTGTCTCCTGAGGCAACTGGTGGGAGCACCACCGATTCCATCATTATTAACTGGTCGCACGGTAACCGTGAGCGCACCATTGAGCACCTGCGCTCAGTTGGCATCTTGGTCGGATCGACCATCCGGGTGGAGGGGCGACGTAACTGGAATGCGCGGTCATGGTACACCATTGACTGGTGTATCTTCAATAAGTAAGTTAAATTGGGATTCCCCCTGGGACATTTGTCCTGGGGGGAAACCCTTTTTGTGGATAGATCTTTGGTCATGTAGGCCAGCTATCTGCACTGGAGGTGCGTCATGTTCAAGTCCATGTTGAAGGACCTGGTTGGCACGGTGGTCGCTGCTGCGATCATCGTGGGTTCGGTGATCATCGCGTTCGCGGTGGTCATCCAGTGTTCGTGGTTGTTCAACTTGTAACCCCAACCACAGACACCCCCCTGTAGGCATCGATGACCTACAGGGGGAAACCCTTTTTGTGGATAGATCTTAGATCTGTCAAGTCGTACAGCAATCCCGTTGTGCGCAATGACCATACTACTGGAGGTAGTCATGGGTGAGTTCAATGTCCACGTGCTGAGGTTCTTTTTGTTGTTGAACGGTCTGGGAAAGAAGCATATCTCCCAGATCACGGCTGATCCGTCAGCTTGTGAAGTGATGGGGAATACCTTTTATCGTGGAGAGGTTAACGTGAGCGAGTGGGCGGTGTACCACTTGTTCATGAACTACAGTCATCTTTTCACGTCGGAGATGGTATCCGAGGAGATCGCCAACGCAATGAGCGATCACTTCGATGGAGAGAGTTGGGCGGAGTACGGCCGTCCTACCCTCAAGCAGATCGCACGCAATCGCCGTGCTGAGTTGTAGGGTCTGTTCTCAAATAATAAAAAGAGTTTCCTCTAAGCTTCGACTTAGGGGAAACCCTTTTTGCGGATAGGCCGTTGGCCATCTAGTCGTACAACAACCCCGTTGTGCGCATTACATGCTACTGGGAGGTAGACATGGACAGCATTACGCTCACTACAAACACAAATGAGGTTCTCACTATCACCTACAACGGTGAGAAGATCATCAAGGTCACTGCTCTTCAGGGGCGGGTGTACACACACTCGTACCTGGAGGGCGGTCAACTGTACGTGGCAGATCCTGCTGCCCCGTACGGTACGATCAGCTCGTACACTCGTCAGGAGGTGGAGCAGATCGCCCTGTTGGGCGGTAAGATCCACGTGTACGTGGAGGATCTGGTCAATTACACCATCTTGCCGTCTTGGTGGACGGTGGAGTGCGAGATGATGGAGGAGACTCCGGCTTGGCCGTTGTCCGAGGAAAATATTGGTGGAGAGGAGAACTCGTTCGGAAGATTCATTTCATTCTTCCGAGACCATCTCTTCAAGGAGGTGGACGACGACACACCATGGGATGAGGTGTAGCATCATCCTGTGATACCCCCGTAGACATCGATGATCTACGGGGGAAACCCTTTTTGCGGATAGGCCACTGGGGTCTACCAGAAAGGAAAACATGAAGCACGTTTGTTACACCTGCGGTTTCGTACTCCGGAAGGGGTTGCCTCTTCTGGAGGATATTATAGCAGATAGAGAGATCCTCAATGGGACACTATTCGAGGATCTGAGTCCCTACAACTTTTGTGCATACTGTCTGCACATGGTTGTAGAGTTTCCATCAGCTTTTGTTGACAATGACTACCATACCATTGTTCAAAGATCTGAGGGAATTGCTATTTGTTCGTGTGGTCATAAATATATCACCTCAACAAGTTGGGTACAGAATAATCGTATGGTAATTGCACACAAGGCAATTTGTATTTATCAGGATGGCGACTTCAATATGGCAATGGAGCTGATAAATGCAGACATTTAATGTTTCCGAATGGAGTTTTTTTCTATTCATCTAGTATAGAAATAAAATTCTTTTTTATGGATAGTTTCCTAGACCTTGAAAGGAGGTGAAACTATGGAATGGTGCGGTTGCATGCAGCCGCGTTCGTTCAAGGATGCCATGGCAGACTTGTTCGGACGTGAGCTCATCGACGGCAAGCGTCGTGGAGAGTTCTATGAGCTCTTTGAGGCGCAAAGCTTCGATGAGTTCTGCGACGAGCTGAGCGATATCTCTTGGGGTATCGGAAGGCTCGTTGCTGGGCTGGTAGGCAAAGTCTACATCCGGATTCCGGGAGACCAGCGACACTACCGTAAGGTGGCAGGTCGCATGGCGGAGTACGGGTGCACGAGGAGTAAGCGTTTCCTCGTGGACGGACACTGCCCGAGCGCAAACTGAGTAAGACTCGGGGGCTATCCGCAACGAACCTGGCAACAGAAGCGGAAAAGGGAATCCCCTCTTCGGAGGGGAAACCCTTTTATGGATAGATCTTTAGTCTATCTAGGCGAAGTCGTATGCCTACAAAGCGACAAGAAAGGATCGGCATGGACCTCTTTTACGCCATCATGGGCAGATTGCTCGCGATTGCAACGGTAGAGAGCAAGGTCGATAAGAATGGGAAACCGTTCTTGTCGGCCAAGTTCCACCGCCCGATGCAGGGGTACCATTTTACCCTCAAGAGTCTGGTCGTGTACAACGACCCGGTGAAGGGTGTGGTCAAGTTGTTCATCAACGCGGGTGCGATCCGCTACGATGGTAAGCCGTTTCCTATCAGTAGGAGTATCCTGCTGAAGAGGATGGTGAACTACCCTGACTACGCGGTTTACAGTCGGAACAAGTGGCTCGGATCGGTCAGGGAGGAGGATGTCAATAGGCTCATCAACTTGGGCGAGAGGGATATTCGCCCTGCCGACAACGAGTGGTTCTGATAAGGGAACTCCCCCTCTACGCAGCCAGCGTAGCGGGGGAAACCCTTTTATGGATAGTTTTTTAGTCTCAGTCCGAGACTGCTATCCATGCACCGGAGGTGCACAATGAAAAAGGCCATTATCATCGACGTCGATCTGACGTTGGTGACGGAAACTCCATATGATATGGCTCAGGCCAAGTCGGCGGAGTACAATGCCAAGTGGCATCAACAAACTTTGGAGGCTAAGCCTTTGGAGTTGGGAATTGAGCTGGTAAAGTTCTTGTATCAGCTGGATTTCGTTCTGGTTATCATGACGGCAAGGGATGAGCCGGGACGGCGTCAGTTGAATACTAAGCTCCGTGAGCTGGGTATTCGCCATATGTTCGCTGAGGTCCTGATGAGGGATTCGGTGGACAATGGGCTTTCGAGCTCGTATGTCAAAGGCAAGATGATCGACGCTTGCCAGGGCAGGTACAAGTTTGTGTTCGCGGTGGACGACGCGAATCACGACTTGTATCGTGACCGTGGCATCAAGGTTATCGATGCCAACAACTGGAATGGGAGTCGGACTTAGTCCGCTAGTCATAGAAAGGAGGGAAAGTGAATTGCATTCGCTGCAAAGCTGAAGATGCTCCTTTGACGTTTGATACGTTGAGGGAGCTTCAAGCGGCGTATTTCGCAGAGCACACCTGCGAGTACGCAGCGGAGCGTAATCTTGTCGACCTTGAGTCGGCAGAATACGACGCTCACTGAAGGAGTAGCCCCCTGGGATCTAGGTCTCAGGGGGCAAATCCTTTTGATGATAGGCGTCTAGCCGGAGACGCTAACTACACAGAAAGGTCCGGCAGCAATGGAAGCAACGAGCTGCGTCTGCAAGACGCGTGCAGGAGCACCGTGTGCGGTGAAGAACGCCACGCACGAAATCTCCATCTTGGTGAGTGGCGACACCGCCTACAAGGAGGGAAAGCTTCCCTCGCGGTACGATTCCGCGATGTGGAAGTTGCAGACCGTCAAGGTCTGTGGCGGGCACAAGCAGGTGCTCGCCGCTGGCAAGGCGGTCAACATCATCATGGTCCTTCCCTGCGGGTGCGTGACCCGCAAGGAGGCCGTGAAGGTCCAGATCGCCGCAAGGGCGGGGCGAGTGGTGCCCTGCCACTGCGGCGAGGGCTACCGCCACGAGTTGGCGGTACAAATGACCAGTTACAGTGGCAAGTGTGTCCACTGCGACTGGTCGACGGACCAGTGGACCGGGGTGTGGACCCCGATCCGCAAGGAGGGCATCGCCCTCCAGATCGCCCACCGGGGCTGGATGAAGTCCTGCTCCTGTGGGCAGGGATTCGTCGTCGGCTGGCGGCGCTGAGTAGCTGACAAACATGGCTAAGGCAAGAGCGCCTCCATATACCCTTTACGCTGGGAGGGTCAGGATATAGCCTTTAATAATAAAATCTTTTTTTGGCAATAGTCCCCGAGCCACAAGGAGCAACATGGACAAGCCACTCTGCCCTGGCATTACTGCCAAGGGCGTACCGTGCAGCAATGCCGCTGCACACATTGCCGGAACGGTGCTGATTGAGAACGATCTTAGTACCGCTATTCTGGCAGACAATGGACAGCTGCTGTTGCTGTGTGCACCGCACCGCGACAAGTTGTCCCGTCAGGGCTGGTTGAAGATCAGCCCAGAAAGGATGGACGCCATGATGAGTAAGATCATGGGTGGCACCCCGCCTCAGCAGGTGGGGAAGTCCGTACAGGTCTCTAGCTCCAAGGAGGAAACGATGAGGCATCTTGTTCAGAACAAGATCTGGTATTACGTGTACCAGGTCCGACAGAAGGATCAGACCGGTCAGGTCATGATCTTGGAGGACGGAGAGTCCCAGGTCATGACTAATGATCCCAAGCCCCGGACCAGAGCTCTGCTGGAAGACGCAATTGCCACTCGGCGTCCCGTCCAGTGGGCTCAGGATCGCTGGATGGCTCCGGTAACCCTGGGAGAAGGGTTCCACATGCCGTTCCTGGAGCGGCTGGACGCCGCCGGAGTGAAGTTCACTCTGGAGGTGAAGTCGATTGCCGACGCCCGAGAGATCTGGGGTGCGAATTACAATGGTGATGACGTCACCTTGGGTGAACACTGGGCGGCGAGTGCGAACCTTGCCTGGGTGACGGCAGGGTCCGTGTTCCTCTTCAGGATTCACGGCATCCCGGCGGGTCAACAGTTCGACTGGTCTCTGATCGGTCTGACTGTGAAGGACAGCAAGAAGATGCCGAAGCGCATCTCCGAGGTGACCAGGATCGTCAAGGCGGTCAAGCGTGGGCATCTTCGCGTCAAGAAGATCAGCCCGGCTGGTCCTGTCGAATTGTACGACGGCAAGAGCGCCATCAAGAGAAGCGCCCTGCCGAAGGAGGTTCGACACCTCAATCACGTCATGGGTCGTGGCAGCGTAGCCGGAGCCACGATCAAGGGCGACTTCGTTGTCGTGGATGATCGGGACTGGATCCACGACAAGGTGGACGTGGTGATCCATCCTGAGAACGAGAAGAGTGAGGTTGGTTTTGCTCACTGGGCTCGGGAGAAGGTGATCACGGAGAACGGCAGGATTATCACAATCAACGGTGACCTGTGGACGTTCTGGCCTCACGACCCCCTGCACAACGTGATCTGGGACCACCAGACCCAGGTCAACTATCCCACAATCTACCAGATTCGGGATATGGAAGCTGACCTCAATGCGATGGTCGGACATTTCCATGTCGAGCTGAAGGCGGGTAGGCTGCCGTCTTCGCACTCGGTCACTGAGTCCGACGCTCACGAAGAGGGCGCTCTTCCGGTCGATAAGGCTGAGCAGGAGATGGCGCTCCACCACCAACTGGTGAAGAGGATGATGGATGCGGGTATCAGCCCCAAGTCCAGCATCGCTCTGGTGTACCTCTCCTTCATGGGGTTGGTGAACTCCATGAAGTCGAACATGCATCCCATCGATCCTGATGGGGGTGTAATCGATCCGAAGGCGGGTCTCCACCGTCGACACAAGGTCATTCGTCGCAACGCCTTCAGGGCCACTGTGGTCACCAGCGAGTTCCTCAAGCATTTCGCTGGGATCGAGATGGACATGAAGGGATGCGATGTCATCTTCGACTCCCGTTGGGGCTCGGTCTGGACAGGTGACGCCTTCGTGAAGAGGTTCGTCCTCCACGGCGGATACGATCTGGACGACACGCTGGAGTTTTATCCGATCAAGGTGTGGTCGGACGACCCCAGTACTGTTGCACGTCTCCGCAAGGATGGGGTGCTGACGAACAGCATTCGGATCCCCAGCAGGGAGGAGGATGCGATCATGGTGATGTTCACTACGCGCCTGCCCAACGGTGTTGGCGAGTATTCGGTGAACACCTTCGACTTCGGATCCTGGCCGAAGGAGATCGCCATGGATCCTACGTTGATCCGGACGCACAACATGTCCTTCAAGCATGGTTGGCCGAAGCCTCAGCCGATGGTCATGCCGACTACAACCACTGGTTTGATCACCAGCCGGGTGTACAGCAAGACCGCCTACACTCGGGCGGATTTTGCACAGGACCTGAAGGCGCAGTACATCAACCCGAGCTTCGGGACGATGTGCAACGTACTCTTGTTCTTCGGACATGTCACTGGGGGTCACATCCCGATGTCGATGCCCAGCATGCTGGGTGATATCGTGGATGCGACTCAGCAGGGAGCAGACGTGGCAACGTTCAAGCAGATTGCTACGTTGCCCATGCAGATTGCCGCTGAGCTGGGCAAGATCGCAGCCCAGAAGAGTTTGCGAGCTGACCGTCATGTTCGCGCATTTCGCGGTGCTGCGTTCAAGAAGGTCAACATGAGGGAGACCACCAACGGACTGTTCTCCATCGAAGCCCCCTACAAGAAGGCTTACGAAGACCTGGAGATTTCCGCAAAGACGGAGTATTCGTTCTTCATGAGGAACGATGACCCGACCGTGAAGAAGATTCGTAAGATGGTCTTCTCTGACCGGGAACTGGCATATGCCAAGGCGTTCATTCAGAGCACCATGGTCAAGCTGGATGAGGCTCGTACGAGTGCCCAGGAGTACATCGAGCCCTTCCAGTGGAGTGCGTTCATCAAGTCGGTGTATGCGGCTTATTTGAGAGATCTCAACCGAGAGATCATCGATGATGCCATCGCTAAGATCAACGCCAGTAAGAACCCGAACAGGTTCGCACTGGCGATCTGGCATGCCATCTTGAAGCCGGGATACATGAGCCCGACTGCGAAGCATGGCAGTGACGACCGCATCCTCACGATGATGGGTACCGACGAGGCCATCATGGACTGCATCATCAGGGCTCTGACTCCCGATCAGGACAGTACTCCAATCGCAATCGTGGAGAATGGTCCGACGCACGTCGTCTTGACGAACAGCAAGTTGGACATGGGGGCCATTCAGGCAACCAAGGTGATTCCGCTGAAGGCTGAGCGTCGCGCTCAGACTTGTGATGAGGTCATGGAGGTTGTAAAGGACCGGATTGCTGAGGGCACGAAGTTCGTCTGGATCCTGGATGGCAATTTCCCTCTGGCTGCGTTCCGTCTCCAGGATGGCAACTACATCAAGACCGACCGCAATCTCCCGGCTGATGTGGCAATCATCATCAAGTGATGAAGGGGGCGATTCTAAACGGGAACCCTTACGCTTCGCACATGCTTCAAGTGGTTCTAAACTACCGCTTCAACATAGCGGGGGTTTCCCCTGCTTGTTTGGGTTCGCTCGTTGCGAGTCCCAACATAGCGGGGGTTTCCCCTGCTTGTTTGGGTTCGCTCGTTGCGAGTCCCAACATAGCGGGGGTTTCCCCATCCTATCCGTTTCGCTCACTACAGGAGGAAAACCATGAGCGCAACAACCCTGACCCGGGTATGGGTCAACTTGGTCAGCACCGCCGCGGGAATCAGCATCATGCTGAACCGCGTCGATGCGAAGCCGTGGAGGGGCTCCGTGCCCTGCTTCGTGAATCTGCCGGTGGGAGCCGTGCAGTTCGTGGAGACGGTGCTGGGCCTCACGGGCTGGGCGACCGACCCGGCGACCGGCAAGAAGCGTGCCAAGTGCCGCTTCTCGTCCACCATCGAGGTGGATGAGAGCAAGCTGGTCCGCCACCGCGCCAAGAACGGGAACGTCAGCCTCGCGCTGGACGCCCGCAGCGAGGAGAGCTTCGCCGCTTTCCTCAAGATGGTCATCGACGCCCGCCGAGAAATCGGCAGTGTCGATCCCGCCATCGAGAGCAGGGCCAAGGCCCTGTTGGCTGCAGCGGGCATCGAGCTCGTCCAGCGGCAGACCGAACCGGAGCCGGAGTTCGACGACGGGGACCCGTTCCCCGACGAAGACCCGGCCTGACGCGCAGGTACGTGAGAGGGGTAGTCAGCAATGGCTGCCCCTCTCGCGTACCACCGCGCAGTTATTATTTAGTAAAAATAGAAATTTAACTACGGAAATATAATTAGTTTGAGAATATGCCGCAAGCAAACATAGCGGGGCTATTCTAAACTCTGGAGGAACCTTGAAGAAAATCACAGTTGAATTCACAACGGAAGAAGCTGAAGCATTGCGTTTGGCTGCAACTTTTTGGGATGGTCTTGATGATCATTACAAGAAGGTGGATCACTATCATGAAGTGATGGAAAACTTGAATGCTGCTCTGGACAAAATCTTTGCAACGCTTATGGAAGCTCAACGCTAGTCTGTGTGAGCAAACATAGCGGGGCCATCTTGATCACTGGAGAAATGATGGAAAAGGAAGTCCAAGAACTTCTAGAAGAAATCAGTAGGCTGAAAAGCCTCCTGGACAGGGCTTTGGCCCTGGTCGAACAGTATCACAACCAACTACAGGAGTACAAAAAGTGAATCTTGCGGATCTTATCCAACAGTTGAACCATCACAAGGATGCAATGCCGAAGCTCCAGATCACTACTCTGGAGGACATCCTAGGAAGGCTGTGCACCTTGTGTGACAGCTACCACTCATTGGAGATCGAACTTCCAGTCGAACTCCGAGAGGCCTACGATGGTCTCATCAAGCTTCTGCGGAAGCTGAGGGGGTAACACCCCACGTCGACTAGGCGACGTTAAACAGAACTTAAGCCTAGTGCGTTCCCCACTACGGTGGGGAGGTGTCCCAGTACACTGTGTTCATGAGCATAGTGTGAAGATATCTTGTCTTTTGTGTGGCGAAGCAAGATCAACGGGATTTATAGTTCACACACGGGTCAGTTGCTTGACCTATGCATAGAACCTGCCTGCAGCGGGATGCAACTAGCGCGATACCTCAGGCGCGATAACCCATAGGGCACCGCCCACCACTCATCATGGTGCAGGTGAATGTAAGGATTAGGAGCTGCCAGTCCCTAGGATTAGTAAGGATGATTACCAACTGGCCTTTTCTCCTCCCCGGAGTGCTCCCCAGCGTAGCGGACATTGTTTGTTGCGCTGGGTTGAGCACCTGGGAGAATAGTTCTTTATCAACAAACATAGCGGGGCATCCTAAGGAGGCATGCATGATCCAGAAAGAAATGCTGGAAGAGCGACGCGAAGAGCTGCTCAAAGAGGCCAAGGCAAACACTGCTCAGATGAGCACCTATTTGGAACTCATCCAGTTGGATGAGATGCTCAGCAGACTGGATTGACCAGCTGCAATACGTTGGTTGTGGGTGACTACGAAAGTGGAACCCTCACTTCTTTTCAAAATAATATATCCCTATAGAAGAAAAGGTAAATTAAAAATGAATATTTCAAAGGCCACAGGTTCCTTTGCAGCCAAGGTTGTCAAGGGTCTCACCTCTGCCCCGAAAGCAACTGGTGGAAAGATCAAGCAGATTTCCTCCAACATCAAGGAAGGTTACAGGGAAGTCATTCCTGCAGAGTAATAAAAATTACCAACTTTGATTTTCCAACATAGCGGGGTAGGTATTCGATGCCTACCCCGCTTACACTTATTGTTTACACTCACAGAAAGTACTCCAATGTCATATCTTGACCTGCTTGGATTTGATCCAAGCGATTTTGCAGCAATTGCTGAAGCTTCTTCTCTGTTTCCTCAGAGCAAGACTGTTAGGCTTGAGCTGAATAAGCGTGTTGCTTTTACCGGCAGCATGACGCACAAGAACGCAAATGGTGATCCTATCACTAAGACGCTTCCGTGCTATGCAACTCTGCGTAGTGCTAAGCTCACTCGTTTGAGTCTTGCTCAGCACACCAGTATTAGCAAGGAAATCAACAGCCAGTATTTCTTGGCATCCGGTGTTTTCAAGGATGTCCAGATGGATATTGAGCTGGTGCTTCCGAATGGTGAAATCGTTGGTTTCTATGATTTCATGGCTAACCTTGTCAGCAATGCTGCTGGGTTGAACATGAGCACTGACGAATTCCTCACAAAGTGTGCAGACATGAAGATCGACTATGCAAGTGGTCTTCCTCTGTTCTGGCAACATTTTGGTGCAAATCGGGATAAGTTTGCTGATCTGGCTAAGACCTTCAAGGAAGCTGGTGCAACTCCTGATGCAAATCCGAAGCTGCGTGCTCTGATGGGCAAGGAGAACAGCCATATCAAGGGTGTTCTTCAGTTGGCTGACGGTATTCCGGTAACTGCAATGGAAATCGGTAGTGTTGATCGCTCCGAAAATCCTCGTAATCAGGGATTTATCAACTTCCTTGATGCGCAGTTCTCGCAGATCATGCGAGTTATCGGTTTCGCCAAGAAGGCTGATGTAATCAAGAGTCAGTTGACTACTGCATCGGGCTGGAGTCAGAAGCGTGTTGCTGATGCTGAGCAGAAGATCACGCTGTATTCCCAGATGTCGAAGCAGTATGCAAGCAACTGGGCTGGTGCTCAAGAGCGCTTGATCAAGGTAGGCGAAAAGAAGTATGAGACTGATCAGACGAATCCTCGTTTTGATCCAACTCATGCTCCTTGTGGTCGCTTTACCTTGCTCAACGACGGTGAGGAATATAAGGTTGACCTGTGGAAGGACAGCCGAGTTGATGCACCGGAGGCTGCGCCCAAGGCAAATCCAAACTCTCTTGTCTTCAATGATGATGACATGGAAGAGCCGGTCTGATATAATGTCAGAACATCCTGAGCATGATGCAAAAAGGCTCGCTATGGAGTCGAAGTCCCAGATATGAGGATCCCGAGGGAACCAAATATCATGACCTGCGTAGTAGGCCAACTTCCATCCTGAGTATGATGTAAAACTGCTCTGGGCGACCTTATGGTTGTAATAGCAATCGCTCAGATAAATACAACCTTACTTGTCTTTGGTCAGTGGAAGGCAAGTAATATCTGTGCTGACCCGGGTATCGGTACTCCCGGTGACATCAATTCTGTGGTCCCGCAGAAAGACGAACCGAAGGGTTTATTATAAAATCTGCATAGCCCGTCTCAACTATGTAGAGTGACGCACGCTTTATGAGCATATTGAAAGAGCGTTGGTGTTGCCGACCTAAGCATGTCGACCATAAACTGCTTACACGGAAGTTATTCAGGCGACGATGCGACAATATCCCCTAGGATTGTCAAAGAACAGCATCGCAAGGGTTCGATTCCCTAAACTTCCACTACGAGGACACCACCAACAGTACCCCTGCAGGTGAGGTGCTGCCCCAGAGAGAATGCCCGATAGTCCCGGTGATGATACGTCATCATCAGTGCAAGTAGTAATTGCACCGAAGCAGGGGGATACCGATAGGCGTTGCAAGGCTAACTCGTAATATTCTAGTTGGGCTTACGACATGTCCAGTCGTAAGTTAAATGAGGTAAGTAGTTGATGTATCAGTAGTGGATAAGTGAGTCGCATAATCCCAGTAAGAGACAGGGTAGCCCCACGAAACAAGTCTACGAAAAAGCCGAACCCAACAAATTCTCTATTTTTAGTACACACAAAAAAGAATCAAAAGGAACACATGAACATTTTCACTATCGTCAGTCCCGACATGGAGCGTATCGGAATCCAGTACGCTCCCGGCAGCAACATGATCGAAGCCACCAACAAGATCATGCTGATCAAGGCCATCCGTAACAGCACCTTGTGCTCATTGAAAGACGCCAAGGACTTCGTGGATCTCTTCGTCAATGCGCTGAACAAGCTCACGCCTGATGTGGACAAGATGCGCAGCGACATCATCGCCAGCATCAACAACATCACGAACGCTGAAGACTTGTTGGATATCAAACGGTTTGTGATCCACTGCAACACCTACCCGCAACCGATCAAGAAGGCCAAGATCGGTTCGTTCACTGAGAACGGTGACTACGATCCGAATACTCCTATCCTCTGAGCTACACAAAAAACTTTTAACCGGGGGGAGGGGCGAGCGCAGCGAGCCCCGATCCCCCGGTATATTAGCGAAAAGCTAAAGACTATGTTATAATACTGCGAAGCAGTATGGTTTTTCTAAAACCACATAGTCCTTTAGCTTTGAGCGTCAGATGAAACTAATTGTAATCAAAGAAGGTGAAGACAAAGTAACATACTTTGGGCCATACATGACAATGCGCGAAGCAGCATTGTTTATTCGCCGCAACGCACACCCAGATTACAAATATGAAATATCTGAAATATATAAGACAGTTGAGTTGACACACAGACAACCCTCAACTATAATAGAAGACAAGGAAGGAACTTCCGAAACCACTAAACCTACATAAGGAGATTGAAGGTGCCCCGCCAGCATCAATCAAAGACAATGAAGAAAGTACTAGCAGAACTAACTAGACTAGGATTCAATGTCAAACACAAGAAATCAGGATCCTACATTATCATCCCTCCAGATAATATCGCAGGACCCGTATACACAACGCATGGAACAGAATCCGCATTCCATCCCATGCGAAGAGATTTCAAAAAACTCTACAATGTAGATTTAACAACAATGGTATAAGAAACCTTCACAGATGTAAGGGGACGGTGAGCTAGGTGGTGGCTCCCGTCCCCTTATCTTATAATAACAATAAGTATATATATATCCTATATATAGGAGAATATAAACCCGCCCCAAAAAACAATAATAAATGCAAAGTATATATATAATATATATAGAGTATATATAACAGAAAACATATAACACAACAACAAAACCTAACATTTTGTTGCCGAAACATATAAAAACCCCACATCGTGAGGGGGAACCCATTATATTTTCCAAAGTATTTGGAAGTTATCGTTCCCCTACAGCATCTGTGGATCTGGTTTATATATTGTTCTCTATATGTTGTATATATAGTATGTATTTATAAATTTGTTTTGCCGCGGCAAAGCACACTAAAAGAAACAGTAAACAAAGGATAACAATGGATCTTTACATTAGAGTTATTCAAGCAGTATCACATCTCAATATCTGTCATGAACATCTTCCAGAAATGGATTGTTCCAAGCCGCGATTTCTGGAATTCATCTGGA
>Ga0075472_10000773_pt1 | contig 13470 bp, 7 predicted proteins | sample DEB19_08_DNA_3_FD_77014 | JGI IMG/M metagenome (GOLD analysis project Ga0075472, IMG submission 77014) | Aqueous microbial communities from the Delaware River and Bay under freshwater to marine salinity gradient to study organic matter... | ecosystem: Environmental > Aquatic > Marine > Coastal ...
AAAATTTTATTTTATGGTCTCGCTCTCTGATTTGAAAAGGGAGTTATACACTATCGCCGGCCGGTAGGACGGCGTAGGTACTGTCCCTCCCAAAACACGTACAGATGGGGCAGAATCTGATTATGATTTTTCGCTGCCGTCAGCAGCGAAAAAATGTCCCCACAGTACCTTTCTTTTTTTCAAAGAAAAGAGATAAAAAGCAGAGAGAACGGCTCTCAAAGTTGTGCGACAACTCTCAGAGTCATTTTTCTGAGCAAGTGACATTAAAGTCACTGGTGCACAAGAGTGTGCTGCGCTCGATGAGACGTGTCCGGGCTCGATCGGTTGAAACGTTCGGCCGCGATCCACGAGCGACCCACTGTCGCATTGAGTGTCCAACAGTTTGGGCGCTGGTTTTCTCATAATAACTTTTATAGTTATTTTACTGGACAAACGAGCTATAAGTCAGTAATGCGCAAGGCAGTTGTTTCAATGTTTTTTAGACCCTTTTATTGATCATGTTTCAGGGAATTACATTGGACGCAGGGAGCCCAATAATTAATCTCCTATTGTTGATGGTTTTGGGTCGGTAGCGGTGTCGAGGTGTCTTCCGCGGTCTGGCGGAGAAATTCAAGTGCCACTCGTTGTTCGATCGATATCTGTTGGGCGGGTCGCTCGAAGCCTGCTGTTCGGCGGAGTCGTACTTCTTCGCAGGCGATCAGAGCGACACTGGCGGCATAGGCTCGCTGTGTGGGTGAGGGTAGCAGTAGTGTGGTTTGGCTTGCTACTGTTTCTTCGCTTGCTTCTGTCCGTCTTCTTTCGCCCTGGTTGATTCCGCAGGTTTGTGGCAGAAAGTCATCGAAACGGGGCAATTTGGTTGGAGGAAGGACCGCTTCAGCGTTTCCGGGTCGGCTGGTGTCGGCGCTATCCAACTGCGTCTCGTCACTGGTCGTTGCCGAGTAGTCGAGGCGGCGCCGAACTGCGGGGTGTGGGTCGCGGGAGTGGGTGTAGTGGCCCCCCTCACGACGCCACTGGTGCCACTCGTTTCGCTGTGCAGGCGTGCCACCGTTTTCATGGCGCACTTGGTTCCAGGTGGTCAGCAAGATTTCGTTGGCCGTCGGGATCATGTCCCGTGTGATTTCTTCTTCTTCGGGGCTGCCTGGTGAGAGGCCACCTTCGAGGCTGTGAATGCTGTCTTGTTCCCCTTCTTCTCCGTTTAGGTAGGGCCGGAGGGTTGAGCTCAAACTGGAGCCGTGGACAGGCTCGTAAAAGTTTCCCTCGACGAGATAGTCCTCCATGTCGTCGTATTCTTCGTCGTGTCGGCCGCCAGACCAGTCGAGGTTGTCGGGGCTGTTACTGTTGGCGGGCGGAGACGGCTGTGTGGGATTGATTCCCTCTCCTTGTTCGACTTCGGGGGCAGTTGTTGTAGCCGTCGTGTCCGTCCGCTCAGTCATAGTGGGTCGGGTCACTACTTCACCCGGCACCGGTTTCGGAGTCTCAGTGGTAGTGACGTGCATTGTCACGAATGTGGAGCTGAGGCCAGTCGATGGGTCTTGTGTCGGCGACAACTCGAGGGCTAGAGCGTAAAGATTGATCAGTGTCAGTTGATCATTTGAACCGAGTAGAGTCGTGGAGAGTGGGCTGCCTGCGAGTGACCGTCGGTTGATGTACCGTGTCTTACTCTCGTCGCTACTTCCATCGAGGTCGAGGACCGCCGAGTCCCCAGTAGAGCTACTGCTCACATCACTGCTACTGACGGGCATTGTTTCGTCGCATTCCAGTGAGCGGTGAGCGTGTATCATGGGGACGGTGTCGTCTGTGAAGTACGTCTCATCATCAGTCATCGAGTCACTGTCGTCGCTTTTTGATGGTGTGGGTGAGAGGGCGCGTGGATGTTGTTGTCCATCGCTGCTCATCTCATCGTCCGACCCGCTGCTAGTGAAGGCTGCCGGGCTTGTTGGTGTCGCGTCGAGTGACACCGACATGCGTTTGCCGATGGATCGGTGCTCCCACGGAAGAGTCATTGGCGATGAGGGCGTGTAGGCCGTCAGCGGTGTCCTGAACCTCTCGGTCTCGCTCAGGGTCGGTGAGCGTGGTCTTCGGTACGGTGGCGAGGGACTAGGACTAGGCCACAGACTCATGTCGACACTACTCTCGTCACTGTCGTCGCTGTCGTCGCTGTCGTCGCTGTCATCGCTCTGCCTTCCGCTAGTTGGTTGCGTGTGGCAGCAGCGCTGTGTGGGACGGTCGCCATCGTCGTCATTCTCAGCCGTTTCTCCTCCCTCGCGTCGGTGGGCTTCGTAACAGGAGCAGTCGAACGAGTCGCTGCTACTTTCGTCCTCGTTTTCGCCGGGGTCGCTTGAGCGTAGTGGCTGGCTGTTGGAGACACCGTTCTCGTCGTCGTCGTCATCCTCTCTACTAGAGGTGCGGTGGTATGTTGTTCCGTCACTTTCTATGGTATTCTCCTCCTCCTCTTCGTCATCTTCGCTTTCGGTCAGGAGGTGATGAGCCTCGAGGCGTCGTCGCCTCTCGCGGCGTTCGCGGGCCGCCTGCAGTTGGCGTCTGATCGTTTCTCGGTCAGTGCGCTGGACTCTGCGCAATATAATCACGTTAGATCGCTGGGTGCGATTTCGGCGGTTGGCTGCGCGACGCTGGGCCACTGTGATACCGTGTCGCTGGTCGCTGTCGCTGCTGCTGGATTGGTACGGGCAGATCTCGTACTTGTCACCCAGACTGTCGGTCAGAAGCTCATCAGACTGGTTTTCTTCTTCGCTCGAGGGGCTGTGCTCGTCTTGTGTAGCATCCGAGAATTGACCGCTCACAATTGAGTCTCTGCTGCTGGATCGAGACCAGTCCGAGTCGTGATCCTGCCCATCATCGTGATCGGGTCGGATGTCGTGACGGTCGATTTCGTCGCCACCGCTCATATGCGAGCTTGGTGTGGGATGAGGTGGCGATCGATTGTACTCGAGTCGCCCCGGGCGGCCTCTTATAACTGGAGCGTAGTAACGACTCCTGATAAAAGTAATAGAAGATGGTGAGAGAAGAAAAATGAGTCTCTCTTTTTTTAAAAAATTTTTTATATAAAGAGTGAGGCACACATTTCCTTTTATTTGAAACTTTTCTTTAATTACATTAAAGTTCTGCTCTATTTTTAACTGACACTTGAGTAGTGTTCATAGTTGTCATGATTCAGTATATTTCTTGTCAATCTCTTTCAAAGGTGTACATTGGTGAGAGACATGAAGATATATTGAAAAAGAGTCAGACAGGCGGGGAAGCAGCCGGGTCGGTGCTTGTCAGCGTTTTCTGGCCTGGGTTCTGCCGATTTGAGGCGTGTTCTTTCCGTTCGTTGGACGTGCCGTTGTTGGTCGTTGCACTTTTGATTGGCTGTGGATCGGGGTCGGTTGTTGTGGCCGTCCAGAATGGTTGTTGGTTTTGCTATCGGTGTAGACGAGGTCAAGCGGTTTCCTGCTAGCCAAGGACAGTCTGTTTGCTGGTCGTTGGCTACCGGTTTTACTAAGATCCGTCATTTGATCTGACTTGATTGCACGGTCGGGGTCGGACAGCTGTCGACGCACTGCTTGTTGAAACTTGGTGTGTATGTCGATTTCGACCGGATCAATCATTAAGTCGATAGTGGGCTCGACGTGGACTGTGAGGTAGAATCGCTGGCCCGGTAATTTGTCACGTTCGATGCGCTCTTGTCTCGTCGCCTGGCCCCACTGCTTGTACACGTAGTCCGAGACTTTGTGTGGCTCGACAATGCGGATAAAAAAGAGGACCTCTTCGTCATTGTTTGGGCTGGGGATGCGTATCGCCACAGCTCCTTTTTCCGTTTTTTTGGCCGCTTCGAGTAGGTCCATGTCCGTGGTTAGTGTGTAGTAGCCGTGCTGGCTACCGTTACCGTTGCTTAATTGGCGGCGCATGTACAGATTCGGTTCCACCTGACCCGTGACTCTGTGCATAATGTAGGTGTAGTCACGGTGACCGGCGTTGATGACGTAGCGGCTCAGACCAGTAGTTTCGAACGGTGGCGGCATGGAGCTGCCGTCGGCCGAGTTAAGTCGTTCACAGTTTTTTAGAGCCTTCTTTAGAGTCAACCTCTTGGCGGCTTTTTCAAGCTCTTTTTGGGCCTCGCGAGTCTCGCGTTCGCATGCGTTTTTGAATGCGTTGCGTTCGGCTGTCGCTTCGGCTAGCTCGGCTTCTCTTTCTGCCGTACTTTTATGGTTGACTTTTTTGTTGACCGTTTCGAGGAACTCCTCTATCGTCGGGCCGCGTTCATCGACAATTTCAAAACTCTCATCGTCAGGATCGACGGTTTCGACGTCGCTGCCACCGTATTCGGCATCAGCTGTGGCCCATGACTCGGCTTTGGGCACGTTGATTTGTTGGCGGGGCTCAGTTGTTGCCGTGTTACTGGCCTCGATCGTTTCAACCGTGTCAGTCGGTTCGTTCTCGGCGCGGGTCGGTGGTGGGTCGATCACTTTTCGATTCTTGGGCTCTCGTTTGCCGAAGAGCAGGGTACTGGCCCAGTTGGCTCTGTCGAGGCGGAGCGAAGCCTCCATAAATTCTTCTTCCGGGTCAGTGAGTGCGGGCTCTTCGACGACCCGGGTCGGTTTGGTTGTTGAGTGGCTTGCTGGTTTTGCCAGTGATTCGGCCGTCTCTCCTTCGATTGCGCGGATGTTCTGAACAATGCGCGTGGTAATTGGGATTTCTACCATTGGCGTGTCGGACGTCTTTTGTCTTTTCTGGCTGAATGGGAATTCGGCCGATTCATCCTCGTTGTTCGCAAAGTAGGGAGAGCGTTTCGCTCCACACTTTGGCTTATCACGTTCACGGTTGTTCATTGCTGTCGTCACCCCAGTCTCGGTGACAGGTATTGCAGCGGGGACTGTCACGGCGCCAGTGGCGGCCGTGGTTTCGTCAATCATAGCAAAGAACTCGTCGTCGTCGTCATTGAAGAGGGGGGCCTGTTTGGCTATTGGCGACGGTGACCATGACGTGTCAAGAGCTCTCTTGGTTTTTGGCTCGTCAACAGCCGTATCGCTGCCAGTTGATGGGGGCGGTGTCGGGTTTGAGACCGAGGCCGGGCTCCTTTCTTCGCTGCCACTCGTGTGGGTCGATTTTTGAGTCGACGTTGCGAACGTCCTGGGCATTTTCCCCGGTGGGGCGGTGAAGGGGCCGTTTTTATTGCTGCCGATGTGATTCGGTGCGGGCAGGCTGCTGCGGATTGTTGCGGCCGTATTGTTGCTGTCGCTCCTCGTGGTTTCTCTCCGCCAGTTGCCGATGAGGGCCGGCCAGCGCACAATGTCGCGCATTTGGATGATTGAGTATAGTCGATTTCTACCGTCCCCAAACTCGTTGACGAGGATCGAGGTCCAGTTGACGTGATACTCAGATTCAATCTCACGAATGAGATCCTCCGACGGCCTCTCGATCAGCTCGTAGTAGAAGCAGCGTGTTTTAATTGCCGGGTAGAGGCCGGCGGCTGCTGAATCGTCGAGGGTGTCGATCGTCAGTTTCATAATGCCATCGGGTGAGAGCATATCCATTCGTACTTGACCCGTGAACGAGTGATCAGCCTTGGCTAGGCGTTGATCAGAGTACAGCTGGTGATCGTCAGCTTTGGGAGCTCTAGGTGTCAGTCGAAAGTATCGGTCGCGTACCGCTGGTCGTCTGTCGTGTTGGAGGCCGAGTTGGGCCATGATCTTAACCAAACGGGTCAGGCGTTGTGTGTGTCCATCGAGCAGTAGAACTGTCTCGGGTCGTTGGGGGACGGGCCAGCTGTCCCTGTGCGACCTTTTTTTGAAAAAGAAAGAAGTATATGTACGGGTCAGTTGTGGTTCTCTTTTTTTTCCTTTTTTTAGGTTCTTTATAAAGAATAGATGCTTCTTTTCTTTATTCTTATGTTTTAAGTTAGAGACTAAAGCAATTGTATATAAGATCACAGAATGTATTTTCGTGTGAGACGAGTGGATAGTACATTGAGCGGAAGACATGACATTTTTTATATATCCCCGACTATCTCGTCTTTTAATTGTGATCATTGTTCTTGTTTTTTTAAAGAACAGTCAACGCCGGGGTCTGTTTTGACCCGGGGGGCGTGGAGTGGACGTTGAGGCACGTGTGCCATTGGCAATGTTCTCAAAGTTGTCAAAATGTTCGCTCAAGTGTCGGCGTGGAGATGAGGATGTGAGCACGTCGTTCCTTCTCATCGCGGTTCCGTGTCGCCTGCTGTCGTCTTGGATGGGGCGGATGCCGCGCACGTGTGACACGGTTGAATTTTCACGTCGGACAATTTCTTCCGTTGTTGAATAGTGGTGCGTGGTACGGTAGCGCCGATAGTATGAGTCTTCGTCATCGTGATCGCGTTCGGCGGTGCCGGACGGGCGCGTGGTTGATAGTGGCCCGAATCGAGGGGTTCCTTGTCTGGCCGCATTCCATCTTTGCCAGCCACTGGCTGGGCAGCTTGGATGGTGTGTTCGGGGGTAGTCCCTCTCCAGCCGCACATTCGGTCCCGACCTACGTATGTCGCCCGCGCTTGGTGTGCGGTGAGCGTTTTGCCGGCCGCGATTAGGTGCAAAGTTGAGGGCGTCTATCGTGGGTTCCGCCCGTCTTGGAGGTGGGCGGGTCGGACGCGGCGAAGGGGTGTGCCGATTCCTGCCATTGGAACGTGGCGATGCGCTACGGTTATGTCTCGTGGGCGTTCCTGCCATGAACACGCGTCGTGTTTCGCGTCTATCGTCTATATCTTCTGGCATCGAGTGTCCAATAATGTTTTCCATTATGCAATCGAGTGCGTTTGACATTCTGAATGTGTCAAAAAAAGATATGACTTGGTAAGTGACGATGTTCATTTTTTTAAAAAATAAAAATTTGAAAGAAAAGCGGAGATGCGTGTACAGTTTTTTTGGTTGAGTGTACATGCATTTTTAGACCCTGGTGGTTTTTTTAGATGACCGACCCGCGGTGTCACTCCTTTTTCCTTTTCTGGATTTTTGTTTCGTCATCTACGTCTCGGGGGCGCTTGTAGTTGCGCGTTAGCATCGCTCTCGTACTGTTGTGTACCGAGTATACAAAGGCGCTAGGCTTGGTGAGGAGCAATTGCGCGGCCTGGGCGGACTCACCTTTTGCTGTTGATTTCTCGGGCGAGTGACTGGCTTCTTTTCGCTGTTTATAGTAGCGAATTGCAGCCTTGTGCGCTAGTTTCAGTAAGTGTCTGGCTATGTTCCAGGTTACGCTGTCCTTGAATTTGGCTATGTATTTGAAGCTAGCGGCAATAGACGGTCCCACCTTTTTCGTCGTTGTGTCACTGCTTCGTGAGAGGAGATCTTCTCTTTTCTTCAGACGTGCTTTCTCAAGCGCTTTGCGTATGACGCCAATAGGGTAATCCCTGAGAAGTAGGGCCTCTGTGAGGCGTGCAGCGTGTCTCTCGAATGCCTCTCTTGTCGAAGCGATTCTCAAAAGTCTTATATATTGTGCGTAGGGCAGACTATCGATCGAGTGGCCCGGATGGGTCGACCTTGCATGTAAAAGAGTTGTCTTCGATGTCGGTTTGCTGTAGGGCTCGGTCTCGATCTCGAAAGTACTCTGGTTGATTGACAGTTGGACGTCAAGAGCAGGTGTCGTGATTTCGGGGTCGGTGGTTGTGTAACCGATTGTCTCGTTCGAGATCCCCGTGAAGAGGTCATTGAGTTGTTGAGTGGTGCATTCATCAATAATCAAGACCAGATCATCAATATATCGCTGGAAGAGTATAAGCCACGCGGGTCGCTGTGGTGCAGTAAAGTTCTTGTGTGGGATCAGGTGCCTAGTCAGTTGAAACATGTAGGCGTTGGCCAGGTAAACACTGATGCATGAACCCATTGACGTGCCGGATGCTTGTTGAAAGAAGCGTTTCCCTTTAAAGGAGATGAACGATCGTGTGAGAACGGTCGTAATCGCGTCGCAGAAGGTCTGGACGGACGGCGGTGGCAGCAAACCGTTCCGGCGGTTATGTTCTCGGAGGAATTTGATGTTGTCGACGTAGAACGCCGTGGCGGCTTCGATGCCTCCACTCCAAGGGATGCATGGGTACAGACTGTTAACGTCTGACGTGACCCATCTTGCACGTTTGGGGAGGGCCCCTTTCGGCAGTTTGTTCAGAAGGTCGGGCGTGTCGCGAAGGCTGCCTGGAATGATTGCCAGCAGTGGTTTGGTCAACTCTGTTATATATTTGTCGAGTGTGTTGACAACGCAGGCAAAAGTGGCCGCGATGGGCCGGCCCGGGAAGGAGTTCATCAGTTCATTCCATTCTTTGTGAATTTTTGGCAAGAAGTAGATATACGAGCCGTTGAGGGTGGCGAGTTTGCTAGTGAAGGTCTCGTACTCTGTGTGAGAGATGTTGCCCTCGCGCAGTAACTGACACGCAATCTCGAGCACCGTTACGGCCGTCAGTCTTAGGCCCTCGGTGAATTCATTTTCTGTCAGTTCAGTGTACGTTTTCGTATCGCTGAGTTGGCGGTGGGCTTCTCTGTCGTAGTCGTCAGTATCGATGATTATCGTGGCTCCGCCCTTGTCGGCCTGGATTACATGAATGGCTTTGTTTTTGCCCAGAGTTTCAATGCTCTTGTATAGGGGGCGGCGCGTTGCGCTCTCGCTCTCGTCCAGCACCTCATCACCCATGAGGGTGTGAAGGATTTCTCGGTTAAGGCTCTCGACCTGCTCGTCGCTTGACCACTCGTTGCCACAAAGTGGGTCGTGGTCGCTGCCGGGTCGGTCGAGCCTGCCGCTCGATTCGAGCACACCTCGGAGGGGGTGGTTTGGTTTACCGCGTTCGGCTCTGATGCTTGCACATCTAGTGCCTTTGATTGCTCTGCTGATTTTGAGTTCCCAGCTTTTATTTTCATCGGCGAGCTGTTTGACGGGGCAGCTGCTGCTAAAACTGGCGTGCATGACAAAGCCAAGGCCGAGCGCCAAGGCTTCGGTGTCGGTGTCAGTCAGCTTGAGAGAGCTGTTGTTTATGAGAATTTCAGTGCGTAAGTAGCGGACGAGATTGTCTCTACTGCTGTAAACTGCTGGTTTATAGTCGGCAGCAACGTCTCTGACGTAGTTGAGTCGCTTGACTTTAGTTATTAGCGGTGGAGTGGGGGTCGGGTCGGTTGCACCGACCGTGGAAAGTGACCCGATCGCTCCCTCTGCGTTGCCAGTGCGGGTTGGTGCTCGTTCGAGTCCGAACAAGTGAAAGCAGTGGTTGGCGGACATAATGAGTCGTAGTGTCTCAAAAGCCGAGTCAAACACGAGGTTGTGGGCTATGTTTGTTGTCAAAGTGCCATAGTCTATCGGTGGTGTTGAGTCCATTGCGAGCGAAATGAGTAAGCGTGGCATTGCTGTTGTTGTTCAATTGTCCCACAGAGTCCATTAGACATGGATATGGGGGACAAGATTTTGTATTTTTACGCAGTACAGGTGGACATAAGAAGAATGAAAAATATATTTGTTAAATTATAGTCTTCAAATCTTCTTTTTTTCTTTTTTAATCTTCTCCTTATTGGGCCTCACCGTTTCCGGGTTGCTGCTGTGGCTGCGGGTTGGCCCCGTTGTAGTAGTGTTGCCAAGCTGCTTGATACGCATTGACCGCTACGCCGTGCTGTTGCGGGCCACTCGCGGCTGGGTTCTGGGGGCCCAGTGGCGGTGGTGGTCCTGTGGGTGTCGGTAGAGGCAGCTGTCCTCTTGCGGCATCGCGTTGGGCAGTGTTTTGTTGGTATTGGCTTCTCTGTGGAAGACCACCGCCGCCGAAGCCACTCTGGGTGGTTGGGGCAGGAGCAGGTGTGCTCTGATAGTTTTGGTTGCCGGTGGTGCCACTCGTTGTCATATTCGGCTGTGGCTGCTGTGGCCATGACTGGGCTGGATGGTGTGCAGAGCCGGTGTCAGATGTGTGCAAATTCTCTGATCCCGGAGGGCCAGCGAATAGGCCTGGTGCCGTAACGTTCCACTGTGGGGGCTCGCAGTTCCCTTGTACGGCCGTACTGGTGTGTGTCGGCATCGGGGCTGTTGGCTGCTGAGGTCCGAGGGTCGCCCCGTTTTGTACGTTGGGCGGCAGATTCCAATGTTGTGAGCCGGGTGGGCCTTGCCATTGCTGTGGCATCATTGGACCGTAGCCGGGCGAGGGCCAGTTATTTTGGCTGGGATTGAAGCCTCCCCATCCGTTAGTCCAACCGGGTGTCGGCTGATTCCAAGGGCCCCATGGGCCTTGCTGGAACGGTGGCGGATGTGGTCCATACGGATTGAGACTCAGCGCGTTGGTTTGAGCTGGGTTGATTCCCTGGGCCGGAGGATGGCCGATGGGGCCGGCTGTTGTCGTGGTGACTGCAGCAGTTTTGTTGTGCTGTGCGGGCAGGTTGTCGTGACCTCCGCGGCGTCGTGGTGAGCGACTACGTCCTCGTCGGTCATCATGGCGAGCGGGGCTTCTTGAGTCACTGCTATACCAGTCTCTGCGTGACCCGTTTCGCTCGTAGCCGGTAGAGTCGTTCCGAGAGTCGTAGTAGTTTCCTCTACCGCGACCGCGAAAAGAGCCACGTCGGTTCTGGTTTCGACGGCCTCGTTTCGCGTCATTCTGGTACTGCGGGCTAGTGTAGTAAGGGACCTTGGCCGGGTCACTTTTTGCCGCGCGTTTTTCTTCGTTGCGGCCTTGGTTAAGGGCGGCATTTTGTTTCGGCTGCGGATCGACTCGGTCCGTTGCTGTCGTGCCACTCGTGGCCGTATTGGTCCGTTCGTCGTGTTCAGCATTCAGTCGGGCTAGAGCGGTTGATAGCTCCGCTTGGACTGTCTTGATGCGGGCAATCTCTGCCTCATCTGCTTCGATCTTCTTCTTCTTTTTGCGCTCCACTACTCGACCGTCCTCGGTCTCTGAGTCGATGTCAGAGTCGAACTCTTTGATGTGTTTTTTTCGGTCGAGTGACCGCATCAGGTCGCGTACGAGGGTCACTTCGTGTAGAATCTCGTTTTCGTCGTCTGCGTCTTCTTCGAGCCAATCACTGCCGATTTTAGCTGCGAGGACGAGGTGGGTGCTGCCTGACCCGTTGAACGAGAAGTCGATCCATTCGAGCGAGTCCGGGTCGAACTCAATGGACGTGGCAGTGATGGGTTTGAAGGCGTATTGAGTGATGGTGCCGGGCTCGTCGCTGAGTGTCACGAAGCCGTTTTTATATTTTTCTTCTATGCCCTCGCTGGAACCAGCGTCGATTTCAAGGCATTCACACAGCAGCTTCAAGGCGTCGTCATTCTTGGTCTGTCGTTGCACCCAGAGGGGAAAGATGATTCTTCCTCTGTACGATCGACCGTCCCTTTTGACACCGAGGGTGAAGGTTTTGCTAGACCTGAATTGGGTCGACAAATAAGAACAGAGGCCAGTGGTTAGTTGGCTTGTAGTCATGCATAAGAGATTTTATCGCTCTTTGCGTCCGTCTTGCTCATTTCTGAGTAGAGGCTTCCGTCCTTGTAGACGGGGTTATAAATAGTGTGCATTAACTATAAATAATTTTAATCAGGAGCTGTCAAACTAGACTATGGTCGCTCTTAAACTGAAGGTTGTTGTTGGGAAACTCTAGTATTATTTTTCGTTCAGCGTGGGCCGAGTGTGTATCAATCGTTTGTGGTTTTATATCCGACGGGAGCTTAATTGTGTCGCTCTGGAACCGCGGGTCACTTACGAGACTTTCATTTTATGAAAAAATGAGGGTGTATAAGCTAAAATTAGCTATATGCACCGTGCATCATAGATGCTAGGGGCTCGTTTTCGTTATCAGGGGAACGGTAACGAGTGACCCACTTATTTATAAGAGGCTTAAAACTATTGTGCAGTTATTTAGATGGTCGATAATTTTTTAGGGGTTGAGGCTAGCCCGAGTAGATGGACACGACAATGTCAGTGCGCCCTCTATTGGAGGGGTCGCTTGTCCCGTGTCGGTGTCTAGCATTCGTCCCAGGTATTTCCCATAGTTATTCTATCGTGATTGTGCTTGTTGGCTTAATATATAGAGAGAAGCCGATAGGATAGTGGCTCTGAATGAGTGTGCAAAAAGAGTCTTAGTACGGTTTTAGTTGTAATTCTAAGGGATCTAGGCCGAGGACGAGCAGCATCACTTAGTTCAGTTCGGAGATGGAACTCTTGGTAACCCTTACAAGAGACTCGGCGGTGGGCGCTTTACCTCGAGTGCTTTACCTCGAGTATCGAGGATTGCGTATCGAGGATCGCGCTTTATTGGCTTGACTCCCGGGACCTCCTTCCGTGTACCTTACTGACTGATTTTTGCTCGCCCCCTGTTAGTGCCTCTTCGCTTTCTACCAATGCTACCTGCGACTGTTCAAGGGTCGGCAGTGCTGGTGCGGGGCGATAAACCGTGGGAATGACGGTGGAGGTCTTTTTCTTACGTGCTACATGGGCGAAAACATTGATATAGAAGTGAAAGAGTTGAAGATAAGGTGCGAAAGTGCCTTCGTGCTAGTTGTTCACGGTATATTAATGTTCGCGCTCACTCGTCCAATTGTTGCGAGACGAGATGTTGCTCAATGGGGGTGGGTGATGTAGGTGGGACATGTATTAAGAATGTGACATAGGCGCCGTGTGCAGTGGTGTGGCGGTGGCCTATTTATTGACCCACCGACCCTCACCTTGGCTATCACATGTAACTTTTGGAGGTCAACATAAGCCAGCCTTATCGGGTCGCAGAGATAATTCGTGCGCGGGGTCGCCGGCGACCACATGTCGTCCCGGGTCGCCCTTCCTCCGAGCCTGTTGCGCAAGTCGCGGGGGCGGTGTTGTGTAAAGAATTTTGGAAGGGGGGTGGACGCGGTTGCGTCGTAACCTGTTCGGGCCTGTTGTCGGCGTTTCTTTAGAGCGGGTCGGTCGCCGGTCCAGCGGTTCTCCTCATCATGCTCCGTGTCTGCTGTCCTTGCCTTGTCGTGCCGACGGTCCGTCGTAGGGGGACTCTTCATCTCGGCGGGTCGGTTTGGCATCAGCAGTCGACTTTGGACGGGAGCTTATTCGCTCTAGGCACCGTCTGCGAGTCGCGGGTCGCTTGCCGTTTTAATTTGAATGGGAGCTTGTTTTTGTCGCTCTTTAACCAATCAGAGAGTGGGCATCTCTCTCTTACTCGTGGCACACTGTTGTGGTGGTCAGAGTGTCCCTTATTCTTAGTTGTATGTACTTAATTTTATTGTTATTACTCCCGTGGTGAGAGAGTAGGAAGTAGAGAGATAGAGAGAGAGAAACAGATTCGACATCGACTGACCCTGTCCCATTTTGAATAGGAACATTTTACTACCGGCTCATCAGGAGAACCTGCGAGTAGTCTATCGCTTTACAGAGTTTCGCCCTTTTGCGTGTTCCCGACTCTGCTCCCAGCCGCCCGAGAGCGACCGAGACGCTACCTAGACAAAACGCGCAGCAGGGCTGGACGTACTTTCGTGGCTCTAGTCCACTACTTTGTACGTCCCGCCGGTTCAAAA
>Ga0075472_10000778_pt1 | contig 13387 bp, 9 predicted proteins | sample DEB19_08_DNA_3_FD_77014 | JGI IMG/M metagenome (GOLD analysis project Ga0075472, IMG submission 77014) | Aqueous microbial communities from the Delaware River and Bay under freshwater to marine salinity gradient to study organic matter... | ecosystem: Environmental > Aquatic > Marine > Coastal ...
CGTAACTGCTCTTCCGCTGGCGTTGGCGGTCGCCCACGATAGTGGAACGTGGAGCGCGCCAGCTTCAGATACCGGCACGCCTGCCGTTGTGAACACACCTTGGCGCTCACCACTTCCTGCGCATACGCCCGGCGACTGGCCGGGCTCACAGCTTTTTTTCGCATACAAAGCTTAATACCCGGTTCTTGAGCATCTCCTCCGCCAGCATCTTCTTCAGCTCCGTGTTCTCGCGCTCCAGCTCCTTCAGCCGCCGAGCCTCGTTCACCTCCATGTGCCCAAACTGCTTCTTCCACCGGTGGAACGTCACCTCCGAGATGTTCGCCTCCTGGCAGATCGCCTGGATGGTCCGTTCACCACGATCCGCTTCCCTTAAAATGCGAATCTTGTCTTCCGTCGTATACCGTTTGCCTTTCATCGTCTGGTCCTTTCTTCGGCCCAGACTAACACTTCACGTGGCCTGAAAAAGCTGAGTCACGACACGGGCAAACATCGAGATAGCGCCCGACGCGCTGCGAAGTTTCCTGCTCAAACATCTTCCGGCGTGGCAAGTGTCCCGCGAATGGTGCGCCGTGGATCCGCTGTCAACGAGCCAGCGGGGCAAGCTCTCCCGGGCGGAGTGGCGAAAATGGTTTCTCGAACACCGGGGCTCCTGAGCCCATTTCTCGACAATCCCGAGCGGTTCGCTAGCCTCCCGGGACTGCTGACATGGCCGACATCTACCACCAACTCCTTGAGGCAGCGATCCGCGATCTGGAAGACCAGAAGGCTCGCGGGGTGAAGCATGTCAAGGTGTCGGGCGACGTGTTGACCGCACTGGCCCGGCCGGTGACCGCGCAACCCCGCGCGCAGGGGAGCGCGCCAACACCTGCGGCGCGAACGCCGGTTCCCGCCCCTGCGGCAGCACCAAAAGCCGCCCCTGCGGCCCCGCTGCGCAAGCCAGTGTTCACGCGCCCTGTCGCAACCACTCAGCCGGTCATGGCGATTGCCGATCCGGCTCCGTTGACCGTGCCTTTGCCGGCACTCGATCCAGCAGCGAAAGCAGCCGCGTTTGCCGAGCTGCGCGAGAAGGTTCTGGCCTGTGTGAAGTGTCCGCACTTAGCGGCGTCCCGCAAGACAGTGGTCTTCGGCGTGGGCAATATGGACGCGGATCTGATGTTCGTGGGCGAGGCGCCGGGCGCTGATGAAGATGAACAAGGCGAGCCGTTCGTGGGCAAGGCGGGGCAACTGTTGACGAAGATCATCGAAACGATGGGGCTGTCGCGCCAGCACGTTTACATCGGCAACATCCTGAAGTGCCGCCCGGACACGCCGGGGCAATCGGCGGGCAATCGCAAACCCACGGCCGAAGAAATGCAGACCTGCATTCCTTGGTTGCATCAACAGATCGATTTGATCCGGCCCAAGGTGCTGGTGGCGCTGGGGGCGACGGCGGTGGAGGGGCTGTTGGGCAAGACCATCGGCATCACGAAGCTGCGCGGCAACTGGCAGACCTATCGCGGAATTCCGCTGATGCCGACGTATCATCCGGCGTATCTATTGCGCAACCAAGCCATGAGCGAGAAGCGCAAGGTGTGGGAGGACATGCTGACCGTGATGGACAAACTGCAAATGCCCATCAGCGCCAAGCAGCAGGGCTTTTTCCTGCCGAAGCCGTGAGTTAATCCGCCCGGGACGAAATTGACCGGTCGGGCACTTCACCCTTTATCTGGCCCATCCAGCCCACTATTTTCCCGCCGCATGGAATTCCTGAAACATTTTGTGGACCTGGTGCTGCATCTGGATAAGCACCTCGATGGCTTGGTCGCGCAGTTTGGCCCCTGGCTTTACGTCATCGTGTTCCTGATCATCTTTTGTGAAACCGGCCTGGTGGTCACCCCGTTCCTGCCCGGTGATTCACTGCTGTTTGCGCTGGGAGCGCTGGCGGCTCGGCCCGATGGACTAAACGTCTGGGTTCTTGTGCTCGTGCTGCTCGTGGCCGCCATCTTGGGTGACACGGTGAATTACTGGATCGGCCACTATCTGGGGGAGAAACTGCCCCGCCGGTTTCCCCGCCTGGTCAAAGCCGAGCATCTGCGCCGCACGCATGATTTTTATGAACGTTACGGCGGCAAGACCATCATCATCGCGCGCTTTGTGCCGATTGTGAGGACGTTTGCGCCATTCGTGGCGGGCGCTGGCAGCATGACCTATTCGCGGTTCATGCTGTTCAACGTCACGGGCGCGCTGCTCTGGGTGGGATTGCTGGTTCCCGCCGGCTATTTTTTCGGGAACCTGACGGTGGTGCGGGAGAATTTTTCGCTCGTCGTGTTGGTGATCATATTCCTGTCAATCCTGCCTGCCATCATCGAGTTCTGGCGGGAGCGCCGGCGCCTCCAGCAGGCCGGGCGCGACACTGCTTCCGCCTGATGCCATGCCTTAGGCCCGCGGCGAACGATGGTCAGCGCAAGCTGACCACGCGACACGCTTGCCACTGCACGCGTTGTCGCCCAGTCTGCGGGGCGCATGGGAACATTGCTGCACAAGATCGAGGCGAGCGCGCGCACCAAACTGGTGGTGGAGCCGGGGCGGCAGCCGTCCCAGGAGATCGCCCGCTACAAATCCTTTCTCAAGGTCGAGACGCACCGGCTCAAGATGCAACATCGCGCCGGCGCCGGCGGACGCGAAATCTGCGAGGCCCGGGCGCACATTCTGGATGTGCTGCTGCGGCATTTCTGGGAGGCGTCAAAAAAAAGCCTCTCCGCCCAGGCGCAGAAGGAATTCCCAAAGATCTGCCTGATCGCGCTGGGCGGCTACGGTCGGAGCGAACTGAATCCGCACAGCGACATCGATGTGATGTTCCTGCACGACGGCCAGGTGGTGGGTCATAGCCGGGCGCACCCCTATCTGGCGCGGATGCTGGACGGCATCCTGTATCCGCTGTGGGACATCGGCCTGAAGGTCGGCCACTCGGTTAGAACCGTGACGGATTGCGTGCAGGAGGCCAACGCGGAGATGCAGTCGAAAACCGCCTTCATCGAAGCGCGCCTGATCGTGGGTGACGAAGCCTTGTTCAAAAAGTTCCAGCAAGCCATCGTGGCCAAATGCGTCACCGGCCACGTGGACGAGTACATCGCCGCACGGATGGAGGACCAGTCCTCGCGCCGCACCAAATATGGCAACTCCGCGTGCATGCAAGAGCCCAACATCAAGAACGGCTGCGGCGGTCTGCGCGACTTCCAAAATCTGCTGTGGATGGCGTTCTTCAAATACGGCACCCGTTCGCTGGAGGATCTGCAGAAGCGGGATTTTCTCAGCACCAGCGAGCGCAAGCAACTGGAGGCGGCGTATGACTTTCTGCTGCGGGTGCGCACAGAGATGCATTACGTGGCGCCGCGCCCAACCGACGCGCTCACCAAGAGCATGCAACCCGGCGTGGCACACGGGCTGGGCTATCACGAGCGCTCGCCCAGCCGGCGCATCGAGCGGTTCATGCGGCACCTTTACACGCACGCGCGGAACGTGTTCTTCATCACCCGGACCCTGGAACAGCGCCTGGCCCTGGTGCCGCAGCCGTTGTCGCGCTTCTCGCTGCGGAAGCTGCTGCCCAAGTCCAAGCCCATCACGGTCGAGCCCGTGGACGGATTCAAGTTCATCAACGGTGAAATCCACGCCGTCTCCAATCGCGTGTTCCGCGATGCGCCCCGCCGGCTGATGCGAGTATTCCTGTACGCGCAGCAGCGCGGGCTGCGACTGCATCCCGATCTGGCCCAAATGATCCGGAACCAGCTGTCGCTGGTGGACCGCTCGTTCCTGGCCGACCCACATGTGCATGAAAGTTTTCTGGCCATCCTGAACCAGCGCGGCGACGTGGCGCGCATTCTCCGGGCGATGCACGAGGTGGATTTCCTGGGCAAATACCTGCCGGAGTTCGGGAAGCTCACGTGCCTGGTGCAGCACGAGTTCTACCACCAATACGCGGCCGACGAACACACGCTGATGTGCGTGGAACAACTGGACCGGGTGTGGGAGGCCAAGGCCCCACCCCATGACAGTTATTCAGCCCTGTTTCAGGAACTGGAGCATCCTTACCTGCTTTATCTCGCCCTGTTGCTGCACGACGTCGGCAAAGCGGGCGGGCACGGCCGGCATGAGGAGGAGGGGGCGAAGCAGGCCGCCCGCGTGGGGCGCCGCCTCAAACTTGAAGAGGCCGATTCGGAGCAGCTGCAGCAACTGGTCAAACAGCATCTGCTGATGGCACTCACGTCGCAACGACGCGACCTTGACGATCCGGAAGAGATCCACCGCTTCTCGGAGCAGGTCGGCGGCCTGGAAAGGCTCAAGCTGCTGACGCTGCTGACGTTTGTGGATTCGATGGCCACGAGCGACAAACTGTGGAACGGCTTCAAGGACACGCTGCTCTGGACGTTGCATGGAAAGGCCGCGCAGCAATTGTCGGGCAGCACGGAATTCTTGCGAGCCGAGGCAGCCGAGCGCGCAGAACTCCTCCAGGAAGTGAGGGCTGAACTGCCCAAGGAGTTCACGCAGGAGGAGGTCACCGCGCACTTTCACGCGATGCCCTCGCGCTACTTTCTGGCGCATGGCGTGCGGGAGATCGTCGAGGACGTGGAACTGGCGCGCCGCTTCCTGGAGCGGCAGCTGGGGGATGGGTCCGAACCGCTCACGCCAGCCGTCCGCTGGCAACAGCAACGGGACCGCGGCTGCACCGAGGTGCGCATCTGCACCTGGGATCGCGCCGGCCTGTTCGGCAGCATCGCCGGCACCTTGAGCGCGGCGGGCCTGAACATCCTCAGCGCCCAGATCTTCACCCGCAGCGACGGCATGGCGCTCGATGTGTTCTCCGTCACCGATGGACGCACCGGCTCGATGGCGGAACCAGAGCAGATGGAGAAATTCGACCGGCTGCTCACCCGCGTGCTGAAGGGTGACGAGGTGGATCTGCCGGCGCTGATCGCGAAGCAGACCAAGGCGAGAACCCTGTATGAGGCCTACACCGGCGAACACATCGCCACGCAGATCACCCTCGACAATGAATCGCTGGCCAATCGTTCGCTCATCGAGGTGGAGACCGAAGACCGCATCGGCCTGCTCCATGCCATTTCGCAGGAACTGGCGCAGCTGGGCGTGAACATTTCAGCCGCGCGCATCCTGACGGAGAAAGGCGGCGCGATCGACACGTTCTATGTCACCGGCCCGAGCGGGGGAAAGCTCGACGCGGTGACGCTCTGGCCCAAGGTTGAGCGCCAGATCCGTGATTCGATCGGAAGGCTCAGCGAGTAAAGCCTGAGCTCCCGGGACAATCCGACGTCACTTCGCGGCCGGAGCCGGCTCAGATGGGCCGGGGTTGTCGGGTGCTGCCGGCGAGCGCTCCACCCGCGGAGGCAAGGCCACACCCAGCTTGGATGCGAGCACGGCAGCGGCCTCGTCCTGAAGTCCAGTCTCCGGGTCCAACATGCGATCCAGCACTTCCCGCTGGATGTCCTCAAACGGAGGCATGTCAATCTGGCCTTTGCGCGAGGTCACGCTGGCCTGATAGCGCGTGTGGGCCTGGCGTGCGAGATTGATGAACCCGGCAGCGCGCTCGTCCTGATCGGTGACCAAGGCGAGATACGACTGCGTAATGAGGCCCTCCAGCACGATCTTCATGTCCTTCTGGCCCATGTCGCCGATCAACTCCTGCAATTTGGAGTAAGCAAACTCGTCCAAGGTCACCCGGCCCGGAAGTGAATCCATCTGGCCATCCAGGAGCGGCTTTTCGGGATATTTTTCGCCGAGATACTTGAACCACCGGGCCGCATCACGCTCACGACCGTTGAGGTAGAGCACATAAACCGCCTCGCGCAGGAAATTGCGGTGGCCAGTGGCGATGTTGTTCCTCATGTCCGGCTGTTCGGCCATCTGCAACTCATAGGCCGCGCTGACGTTGGAAATGATCTCCATGTTCGGGCCATATTCGAATGCGCCCTCGAAATAATTCGGGATCAGGCGGCCGCGCTGGAAAGAGAGCTGCATGCACTGATAGATCACGCGGCGCAACGTCATGATGTCATCCTGCTTGATCCGCTCCGGGAACTGCCTGGCGCGCGTCAATCCCACGTAGGCCCAATAGATCGCGTAAGTCTCCGGCATCCGCCAATCCAGCGGGCCGTGTTGCCGGTCCACTTCCAGCACCATCTGCGGGTCCATCTTCAGTTCATTCCGCAGGATTCCGACGCGGTTGGACAAATCCTGCGTGGTCGGGTTCACGAGCGAATCCAAGCCGACCCCGTTGGTGGAGCCGAACACTTTCGAAGTCTCCTTGATCCACTGCGACTTGTAGAACATGTGGCCGTCGTCGAGATTCGCGCCGATCTTGTGCTGGAAGAACCACGATAATTCGCGATAGATCAACAGTTCGTTCGGGTTGTATTTCAGGCCTTCATCGCGCAGCAGCTCGATGCCACGCTGCACCCAGCGCCAACGGTCGGTGTAATCTCCCGGGCCGTTCTCCTTGAACTTGACCGAGATGTTGTAGGCCATGTTCCAGGCCTGCACGAGCCACACCTGGACGAAGTGGGGCTCCAGCTTGGTGATCCAGCCGGCGAGCTGCGACATCTCGAAGAACTTGTCGTTCTCCTGGAGTTCGTTGGCGCGGATCCACAGCGCATTGGAGATCAATCCCCGAAAGCCGCCCAAGGCGACCGTAGTGAACGCCAGCACCGGAGGCGCGTTCTCCAGGGGCTCCACGCGGGTCAGCCCCAGCTCCGCGCGATCGCGGTTCAACGAGCGCTGGGTCACACCTGCCGCCGACAGGAGGGCGGCGGCCAGCAGACCGAGGAGAATTTTCTTCAATCGCGGATTCATCGCTTATTGCGTTCCTTGTGCCGTCGCAAGCTCGCGCCGATGGAACACCCAGATCCCGAACAGGCCGAAGACCCCACCCAGCACGAGCACGATCTGCGCAAACGCGCGCCCCACGGTGCCCCAGGAAATCACCCGCCCGGTGCTCAAGGCATCCACCGGTGAAAAATCCCGGGCCAAGTTCACGACATTGAGAACAGCCTGGAACAAAGGCACCGCCACAAAATCGATCACCGAGCTACCCACCACGCCGGTTTCCTCGTCCGCGCCCATGACCGTGCCCTGCTCCACCACCGTCGCCAAGGTTCCGCTCGAGAACACCACCACCAGCGTCGCCAAGGCCACGAAGGACGCGACGGGGAAGGACAGGAAGCTGGCCGCGGACAGACCAATCGTTGCCAGCAAAGCCACCCAGCAGAAGATGATGCCCAAGCCCCGAATGAAATTCAGTCCGAAGCCGCCCTGCCGGTAGAGCACCTCCATCCCGTCCTCCAACGGGAACATGAGCGTGGCGTTGTTGGGATTCAACATGGCCACCAGCAGCACGCCGTCGGCGCTGTAAAGACCGGGCGGAATCTGAATCTCATGGTAAGTGTCGGGCGCCAAGCTCAACGGGGATTCAGTTTGCCAGCCGGGCTTGTCCGGTGTGCCCACCCGCCACACCGTCGCGAAAGTGCCCGTGGGACTTTTTTCCGCCGCGTTGAACTTCACCCGCAGAAACAGGGGCTGGCCTTGAATCGAGCCCAGGGCATGCCGAAGATTGATTTCCCAGAAGTGGGGGCTGCCCGGCTGCACCACCTGGAGCTCAGCCTTGATGCGCTCGCGAATCTGGCGCCGAACCTCGGGCAAGTCCACCTGTGCGACTTGTGCCTGCGCCAGGCGTTCCTGCAACGCGCGGGCCGTCTCCGCCTCGATCTCCGCGGACAGATTCCGTTCCCGCGCGACACCCCGCGCGACGAGGACTTCATTGCGCAAAACCGCCTGCTGGTCGGCATCCAGTTTGCGCGCCTGCCAGATCAACTGGGTGTAGATGCAACCGCCCGCGATCGCGAGCAATGCGGCGTTCAGGGAGAGCAACCCCAACCATTTGCCGATCCAGATCTGCCAGCGCGCGATGGGCTTGGTCGCCACGACCTGCATCTGACAATCCTCGATGTCGCGGGCGAGCGTGCCGCAGGCGAGCCAGAGCGTGGCGAGGCCGAGCAGGGCCGTGACCGCGCTGAGGGTGTAGGTGAGCTGAACCTGGGTGAATTCCTGCGCCGTGAAATGCGGGTCATGCAGCATCCACGGCAAGCCGATGACCGCCGCGAGCAGCAACACCGTCACGACGAGGAACAGCCGGAACCGGAAGGCGGCCTTCCAGGTGAGCCAGACGATAGCGCGAACGCCTTGGTCTGACAGGATGGCAACACAGAAAACAATGGCACCGACTAGAACCAACGCGTCGAGCAAAAGAACAGCACCCGCGGGAAGAAAGCCAGCAATGGCCGCACCAAGTGCGCGTATAAAGGCCGCAACCAAAGCCAGGGCAATTGGAGCTAAAACCTTTAACACTCCATTCTTGCGCCCACCCTGCTTTCCAGAGGCGCGAACGGATTCTTGTTGGTTATCTGCCATCAGCGATGAGTAGTTTATTCAGAGCCTCCACACGTCAGCTCCTATCAGATTCATTGCCTCTTGCCGCCAAGTAGAGACGAAAGCTTCTCGTTGGCTTTGCTCATGTCCTGCTCGGATCGAGCGGGTTTTGACTCAGGGGTTGAAGCCGCTGGCACAGGCGCCGACTCAGCAGGCTTTACCTTGGTCAGCTCAGCCAACTTCGCTTCTGACAAAGCAGGCGAGCTGGCAAGAGGCTTTGCTTCCTCCGCCTTCTGCGCCGCGGCAGGAAGCGTGAGGCGCTCCAGCAACCTGTCCGTCGCGGGTCTTTCCTCGCCGCCGACGCGGAGATATTCGGCCACGCGGGCGCCGGACTGGGCGCCGGAAGTCTCCGCCGAGGCGCGGGCTTTGTTCACCACGTCCAAGAAATAGCTCTCCAGATTCTGGGTGGGATTATCCACCCGCACTTTGCCAGCGTCCACATCCTTGCGGATGACCTCCAGCACACGCTCCATGGTTTCGCGTGGCAACACGGGAGTCGTGATGCGCACCGCGTCCGGCGTAGCGAGGAGTTCCTTCAACGTACCGAGCGCCTGCACCTTGCCGCCATAGTAAATCACCACGCGATCGCAAACATCCTCGACATCGGACAACAGATGGCTGCTGAGGATCACGGTCTTGCCACGACGCGCGAGCGCGATGATGAGATCCTTCACCTCGCGGCAGCCGATGGGGTCGAGGCCCGCCGTCGGTTCATCAAGAATGACGAGGTCGGGATCATTGATAAGCGCCTGAGCGAGGCCGATACGGCGTTGCATGCCTTTGGAGAATTCACCCACGGCACGCATCTGCGTCAGGTTGAGGCCGACCATCTCCAGCAGCTGATCCGAGCGCCTCTGGCGTTCGCCGGGCGGCAGATGGAAGAGGTTGCCGAAGAAATCGAGCGTCTCACGGGAATTGAGATAGCGGTAGAGGTAACTCTCCTCAGGCAGATAACCGATGCGCGACTTGGTCTGCACGTGCTTGGACGAATGGCCGAAGACCTCGATGTGGCCCTTGGAGGGGTTGAGGAGACCCAGCATCATCTTCACGGTGGTGGACTTGCCGGAGCCGTTGGGCCCGAGCAGACCGAACACTTCGCCACGACGCACCTCGAAGTCCACATTGTCCACGGCACGCGCCTTGGGCCGACCCCAGAAATCCTTGAAGACCTTCGTCAAGCCGCGCACGGACACGACGACTTCGCCCGATGGCGGATTACGGGTTGCGGACTGCGGATTCAATTCAGCGACGGCCATAGATTCTCCAATTCAGACCCGCAACAGCAGGTTGGCTCCAACTTAAAACAGTTCCAGCGCTCAAGCCGCCTTTGGCTCCAGCTGTCCCGCCGCCACATGGCGCGAACCGCTGTTGCCGCCGGCGGGCGTCTCGGCGGGCGGATGGTAATGCTCCAGTTCCTCGCCTTTGCGCACCAGACGGGCGCTATTAAAGATCACGATGAACGAACCGACGTTGTGGAGAATCGCCGCCACGATGGGGCCGACATATCCCAGCGCCGCCATCGTCAGTCCGACGATGATGAACAAGATGCCCGCCATGAAGTTCTGGTTGATGACCGCGCGCGTGCTGCGCGAGAGCTGCACGAGGAACGGCAGGCGGCGCAGGTCGTTGTTCATGAGCGCGATCGTGGCGCTGTGGATGGCCACTTCGCTGCCGGCGGCACCCATCGCAATGCCGATGTCGCCAGCGGCCAGCGCGGGGGCATCATTCACGCCATCGCCGACCACGGCCACCTTGTAGCCCTTGGCCTTCATCGCCTTCACGAAATCCACCTTGGTCTGCGGCAGGCAATCGCCCTTGGCCTCCTCGCAACCGATCTCCGCCGCAACGCGCGTGGCCACGGGCTGACGGTCGCCGGAAATCATTGCGATGCGGCGCACGCCGTTTTCCTTGAGGCCCACCAACGACTCCCTGGCCTCGGCGCGCGTCATGTCCTGCATGCCGACCCAGCCGATACATTTGCCATCACGCGCCACGAAGATGAGGCTGTAGCCCTCGGTCTCGTTCACATCCACGGACTTCAACACATCCTCGGTCACGCCGTTGTCCTTCAGCCATTGCGCACGGCCGACGAGAATCCTGGCTCCGTCCACTTCGGCCTTGATGCCGCGTCCCGCCGTTTCTGAAAAGTTCTTCGGCTCGGCCAACGTCAACCCCACATCCCCTGCGATGTTTGCGAGCGCCTTGGCGGTGGGATGGTTGCTGTATTTCTCCGCGGTGGCGGCGAGACGCAGCAGCTCGGCGGGCTGAACGCCATCCACCGGGGCCAAACGGCTCACGGCCAACTGACCCGTGGTAAGCGTGCCGGTCTTGTCGAAGATGAAGGCGTTGATCTTGGCGGCCAGTTCGATGTCCGCCACGTTCTTGATGAGAATACCCAAGCGGGCAGCCGCGGAGAGCGCAGCCACCATCGCCGTCGGGGTGGCGAGGATGAACGCGCACGGGCAAGCCACGACGAGCACCGCAATGACGCGCTCAAGATCGCGGGTAAATGCCCACACCAATGCACCGATGACCAACACGAGCGGCGTGTAGAAGCCCATGTATTGGTCCACGATCTTCATGATCGGGAGCTTGGTGCGCTCGGCGGCGAGGATGAGTTCACGCACGCGGCCCAACGTGGTGTCGGTGCCCGCGCGACTGACTTTGATTTCCAGAACGCCCGTCAAATTCTGCGTGCCCGCGAAAACCTGATCGCCGGGCTTCTTGTCCACCGGCAGCGATTCTCCCGTGATGGCGGCCTGATTGAAGGAACCTTCGCCGGTGACGATCACACCGTCCGCCGCGACGTTGTCGCCGGGGCGAATACGGATGACATCCCCCACGGCCAGCTCGCTGGCGGCGACCTCTTCCTCATTCTTGTCCGCCTTGAGGCGGCGCGCCTTGGTGGGCGTGATCCTGATGAGCGATTCGATGGACAGGCGGGCCCCTTCGGCGGTGCGCGTCTCGATGATTTCGCCGAGCAACATGAAGAACGCCACCACGCCGGAGGTCTTGTAATCGCCGCTGGCAAAGGCCGCGAGCACCGCGATGGCCACCAGTTCATTGATGCTCAGGAGACCCTCCCGCAAATCCTTGATGGCGGTAAGAATGATGGGATAGCCGAGAACGATCGCCCCAATGAAACCACTCGCGCTGGCGACGGTGTGGCCGCCCTCGATCAACCAATCCACGACGAAGGCGTTCAACACGAAGGCCACGCCGATGAGCGTCTGCTTGAGGCGGATCTGCGTGTGGGAATGTTCAACGCCGCAGGAATCACACTTGCCGCCATCGTGATGATGATGGTGATGCTTTTCTTCGCGGCTGAGAAGGGAGGTAACTTGCATGGCGTTATTTGGCGTTGGCCCCTTCGGCTTTCAAACCCTGAGGTTCGCGGTTGAGCAACAAGCGCAACTCGTCGGTGTTTTCGGTCACGTAAATCTTGTCCTGCACGTTGGTCATGAGGCGGCCGAGGGTCTCCGTCAGGCGCAACTGCACGAACAGCTCGGGATTCGCGCGATATTTGGGGAGCAAATCATTGAAGCGCGAGGCCTCGGCCTTGAGGCTTTCCACATACCACGTGCGATCGGATTCGGCGGCATTGGTAAGGCCACTCGCACTCGCCCCCGCCTGGCTCAATGTCTGGTTCTGATAGGTGCGGGCTTCGCTGATCAAATTGTCGCGCTTCTGCACAGCGTCCGTTACGCGGGCAAAGTCGGCCTTCAAAAAGAGCGGCGGCTTGGAAACGACATCCAACTGCTCCACCACGACGCCCAGCTTGTGCTCGGCCAGACGTTCGGCCACCCGCCGCCGCACGTCGTCTTTGAAGCCAAACACGTCACGCGTCAGGATGTCGTCCACCTTGAACTCCGCCGCGGATTGCACCAGCGCGTCGTTCAAAGCATTCAACAGGAGGTTCGAAGCACTCGCGCCGTTGAAAGGGCTGTTGGTCGTGCCCGCAAAGCCGAACACATATTGAACGGGATCCTCGATGCGGTAATTCAGGATAGCCCGCGCGTGAATGATGTTCTTGTCCGCCGTGACCACGTAACCGTCCACCGCCGGGTTGAGCGACATGGCAGGTGGCGGCTCGGTTCCGGCGACCTCCTGTTCCGGGGTGATGTAATACCAACCCACGGTTGAAGTGATGCGCTGCACCTCGGTGATGGGCACCTTCACCACTTCATCAATCGGATACGGCAATGCAAAGTGCAGGCCGGGGCCGAGCAACGCCTTCTGGCCTTCGCCCTGCGGCTTGCCGAAGCGAAGCACCACGGCGCGCTCCTGGGGGCCCACGGTGAAAAAGCCCGAGCCGAGGAACACGATCACCAGCAGCACCATCACCACCTTGACGATGCCAAAGCTGCTCTTCAACGCCTCGGCCAGCGCCTGGGAACCGGCATCCAACGGCGTCTCCGGCGCGGCAGGCGCATGGCTGTGCCCGTGATCATGGTCATGCGAATGACCTTGGGCATGATCGTGGTCGTGATGATGATGGTCGTGGCTCATGCGCTCACTTCTTCAAAAGGTTGGTGGAACCGGCACGGAACAGATCAAACGGCGGCGTGCTCGCGTCGAAAATCAGCGTGGACCGTTCCTTGAGCGACAGCTCCAGCGCGTCGAGCTTCAGGAGGAAGTTGGCCAGCTCGGGGCTCTGTTGGAACGTCGGCAACACCTGCGCGGCATAAGCTTCACCCTGAGCGCGGATGCTGCGGGCCTCCCGTTCGGCGTTGGCCAGCGTCTTCGCGGCATCGGAATCCGCCTTGGAGCGAATCTTCGCCGCTTCCGCCGCGCCTTCGGATTCATAGCTGCTGGAATGCACTTCACGCTCGCGCTTCATACGATCGAAGACCGACTGCGTGACGGCTTCAGGCAGGCCGAGCTTCTTGATGCCGAGGAAAGTCACCTCGATGCC
>Ga0075472_10000779_pt1 | contig 13375 bp, 22 predicted proteins | sample DEB19_08_DNA_3_FD_77014 | JGI IMG/M metagenome (GOLD analysis project Ga0075472, IMG submission 77014) | Aqueous microbial communities from the Delaware River and Bay under freshwater to marine salinity gradient to study organic matter... | ecosystem: Environmental > Aquatic > Marine > Coastal ...
CCCCAAAACCCCAAAACCCCGTGTCCCAGAACAGATGGTCGGAATCGTATAATTGAATGAAGTGGGGAGTGAAAGAAAGTTTGTATTTAGTGTGTTTCATTAGAGTCTTGAAATTACTCAAAAACTAAAGATAACACGGCCGTGGACGGCAGGGAATAGGCCTTGTCCACTTGGTCTGCGCTGGTGTGCTGCGATCCGGCTCGGTCACACTCCGATTGACATGAGCAGGGCAGTGCCACGTTTGATCCAGTGCTCGCTCGGTGACTCGCCCAGTTTGAGGTCGATCTTCATCATGTAGGAGTCGCGCTCGACAGTGCCCTTCCTGATGGGGTAGTAGTAGCAGGGGCATTCGTACATGTTCTGCGGTGGCTTAATGCGCTTGGAGATCGGTTTGAACCAGATGATGGGCATGGCGACGTAGAGCTCCATGACTTCCGGCTCGCACAGGCAGCCCTTCTCCTCGTCCCATTTGCCACCCTCAAGGTACAGGCCGTAGATGTAGGCGCCGTCCTTGGGGCCTTCCGTCAGCTCAGGCAGCTTCTTGTCCGATACCACGAAGTCGAACTCCAGTCTGTCGATCGGCGGTGAGTCCTTCTTTCGAGAGTAGCGCTGAAGGAGCGACGTGGTGAAGCCGGTTGGGTACGTGAACGCGCTGATCCAGAAGGCGGGAGGTGTACCCGAGGTCACCCACTCTTTAAAGAAGTCGTACCGCTTGCACAAGTCCTCCTTCCAGTTGGAGAGCGGCTTGGTGCTGAAGTAGGCAAAGGCCCACTGGCTGGGCACTCTGTTCTCCGTGAACGCACCCATCATCTTTTCGAGCTCTGGCGAAATCAGGTCGAGACCCTGGATGCCCAGCTGGAGTTGGTTCAACGAGGTTCTGATCAGCACCATCAAGTTGTTGTAGCGCTGCACCTCCTGCACAAGGACGATGTTGAGTGGGTCCGAGTCGCGCTGCAACTTGTGCTTCAGCTTGGGGATGTCGATGATGTCTTCGGGGAACGAGTTCTTGAGGGTCTCAATCTCAGCGAGAGCTTTGGCCTCTGCGTTGGTTCCGCTCGTGTTGACAGCGGCCTGCAGCGATAGGATGGCTTCGAGAAGCTCGAGCGAGTCCAGGTTTTGGGAGTTGATTTCTGCGTTAGTGTGCTGTCCGTACGCTTCGGGCATGTCTTCATTCGGGAAGTGCGTGTTGATCTCTTCCAGGAAGAACTGCGGGGTGAAGAGGGCTGCCTAGTCCTGGGCCGACTTGATGTTACCCTCGTCTGCCGGGTACTAGTACTTCGGGTCCATGTCGACACCCGGCCGCCACCGCTCAGGCATGATGAGTTCGTCGTTGAAGATCTCTGAGGCGTACACGTCAATCAGACGGATGTCGCGGTCGTCCGTTACTCTGCCGCCGTAGTTTGCTTTGGCAATCAGGTAGGTAATCGCTTGCCACGGAATTGGCGCTTTCTTGTTGTATCCTGGGATGGGTTGGCCTTCCTTATAGCGGCCCATTTCGTTCGCAAGCGTGTCGGCGCACACCTGCCAGTCTGAGTCGTTGAATGGGTAGTTCGAGTTCCAGCCCAGAGACTTGAACTTCTTGCGTTCGAGCAGCAAAGTGTGGAACCAGCACAGACCGAAGATCGCCTTTCTGAAGGCCTGCTCTTTGTCGACTTGGGTGAACGTTGCGCCGATGTTGCGATAGAGGCGCGTCATGTTTGGTTTGATTCCGCGGGGCGGCTCCATCGTCATCTTGACAGAGCGCTGGAGGAGGGAGATCGGGAAGTTTTCCGTGGGGCTTGCCGACATGATGAGGCGGAAAGACTTCTCGTACTGGTTGTTGACGCAGATCTCGTCGAGACGCTGCTCGAGCTCGGGGAGCAGACTCACCGAAAGGTGGCAATTTGAAAGGAAGAACCAGTTGCCCTCCTCGGCGTCCTTCTGCAGCGACTTGAGAGCCTTGTCGGACTGACCCTTGCCCAGGGAGATCGAGTTTATTTTGACTTCGTTCTCCTCGCCGAACTTCTCAATCATGTCAGTTGGGTCGACACCCTGGGTCAACACCACGATTATGGGCGTGTCGTGGGCTGAGTCCTTGTAGATGTCCTGGATCTGAGTGGCCTTCGAAGTGATGAACTCTTGGGACTTGAGCGAGGCCAGGATGTAGTTTTTGACTGCGAAGATCACTCGGTCGGGCCGGAAGCATCTCAGGATGATCATTTTGCGCAAGGGCTCCTCGCACTTGGTCTCCCACTCACCGGGCAGCTGCGCCTCCTCAGGTTCAGGCTTCTTTGAACTGTACCAGTTCTTCCACTCTTTGGTGCTGAGCTGGATGGCTTGGCAGATGTTGGCGAATGCAGGCAGCACCTGGTCGAGCTCGATCAGGTGGTTCCAGGCAGATTCCTAGATCCAGTCGGCGTTTGGCCGGGGCAGAGCGATCGACTTGTCTGCCATGCCGACCGCGCCTCTTAGGAAGAAGAGGTACTCGTCCCGGTCGATCTCACCGTTCGACATCTTCATCTTGATGGCAAGCTAGAAGGCCAGCAGCAGCTTGTGTCTCTCGAAGAGCGATCGGCAGGTGTAGCGGTAGACGTTGATGATGTGGCATTTGATGATCGTCTGGATCTTTTCCTGATTCTGCGCGTTCTGCTTCGCGTCCTTGATCGAGCCCGTGAAGATTTCGCGGTACCACGCGAGCGAGAATTGGTACATTGGATTAATCTTGTACAGGTCGAGTAGCACGAAGAAGAGGGCAGCCGCGATCTTGCCACAAGGTCTGAACGAGTCACGCGTCTCATTGATTTTCTTCATCGCGTTGATTGAGCTCTCCATGCCCTGTGACAGATTCTCTTGCGTCTCCTTGGCCGTCTACAGCTTCTGGATAAGGGAGACGTTCTCGAGCAGTGATATCTTGGACTCTTGCAGCGACTACAAGATCCCGTCCTCCAGGTCCTTAAGCTGCTTCTGGCCGTTCTCGATTTTGTCCACTAGTTGGTTCTTGTTTGACTCGAGGGCGGGCTGCTCCTGCTCGACGACAATGCCGAGGCACTGCTCCTCGAGACCCTGCTCCTTGATGGTGAAGTTGATGACGTTGACTTTGGTGGAGACTTCAGGCGTGTAATGCGGGTTGCTCATCCTCGTGGTGATGAAGAGCTGGAACTTGGGGTTGTAGAGCACCTCGCCATCGCCCAGCTTCACGAAGAGGTCACTGCCCATCTTGATCACTGACTTGTTCAACAGGTTGTCCATAGAGGGGTCCAGCGTCTCAAGCACGTCCTGCAGCAGCACGACTTTGCCCTTTTGGACGCACTGACTCATCTTCTGGAGCATCTTCTTGTCGTTGACGTCGAGGATGGTCAGATTCTTGCCGTACATCTTCTTTATCCAGCTGTTGGCCTGTGTCTGCGGGTCGATGTTCAGCGCCCATCTTTCGCCCTTCGTGATGCACACGCCGTTCTCTGTCGAGAACTGGTCGATGGGCAGGCCGTCCATCTGCCACTTCTTGATTGTGGCCTGCGAGCCGAGGAACTTGATGAACTGGTACTCGGCGTTGTGAGGGATTTGCAGCGACTTTATCTTCTTCAGCCACAGTTTGTTGAGTTCCTCACGGAAGTCGGCGGGGAACGGGCCGCACAAACTCATGAAAGAGGCCGCCAAGGCAGCGTCACCCACCAAGTTGTAGTACTGTTCGTCAAGGGAGACGAGAGACTTCTCCCAACGGATCTTCTCGTCTGCCAGGCCCGTGATGAGTTTGTCACCTCGCTCGATTTTGGCCTGGAGCTGGAACAAGTCCTCTTTGTACCTGTCCATTTCCTAGGTGTTTCGCGCAAGCAAGTCCTGCAGCTCCTTAAGTTTTGCAGCCAGGATCCCGAACTCGTCTTGCATAGCCTGCAGCTGGGCTTGTAACTGGGCGACAAGCGCTTCGGCTGCCTCCTTCTTCGCAAGCTTGGGCCTAACGATCTTGAGGGCCTTGTGGTATTCCTCGACGGCGCGCACCCACGCGCAAAGGGCACCGGCAACCAGCGACTTCTGCGTCAGGATCGAAGGCAGGAAGTTGTCCTTTTTGGTGTAGCTCTCAATGCGCTTCATCGTCGTCTCCGACATGTTGTCCTTGTCAAGGTCCATGATGCGGTCGATGAACTTCGGATCGGTCATCTCCTTCTTGACCGCAGCCCAGTCGGCGTTGGGCTTGCCAAGCACGGTCATGACAGCTGACATGACATTCATGATTTCTTTGGGCGGGTTCGCGTACGCCTTGACCTCACCGATGTCTTTCTTGCTCAAGTTGCCCACAGCTTCGTTGGCTGACTGCAAAATCGGCATTGTCTTCTCAAGATCGGCATTAGCCTCGTCAGCCAAAGCTCTCGCCTTGATGCTCTCCTTTTCGACACTCTCAGATTTGATTTCGATCTGCTTCTGCTTTTCCATGGCGTCTTTCTCCTGCTTTGCGAGGTCCTATTTCAGATCGGCGCACTCCTGTGTCTTCTTTGACACCTCCGCGCGCTTGATCTCGGACTCGGCGGTCATTTCGGTGACCTGCTGTGCCGCGCTGGCCAGCTACCCGAGGCCGTTGCGCAGCTTGGTCGCCTGCGTGCCAATCTCTGTCCGCTTCGAGACCAAAATCTTTTCGTAGCCCTTCAACAACTCGATAAAGTTGGTCGGCGTCACGTAGAAAATCCTACGCAGCTCCGACTCCATCCTCAGCGCGAAGATGTTGGCCTGAGCGAACGAGTAGCCGCACTGCTGCGCCAACAGAGCCTTGAAAGCCTCGTCAATGTCGATGCGGCTGATGTACTTCTGAGCCACCTCGATGAGGGCCTCCTCGGGCCAGGCCATGAACCAGTCGATGGCTGAGTTGTTGATCAGCGCTGGGAAGTTGCGTGTGTAGTCGCGGAAGCGCTGGCCGATCGGCGACATGCAGATCGACAGGTGCATGTGGTCCTTGACGCGGCTGTAGAACCACTCATTCATTATGTCGGGCTGCTCGACGAAGGGCTGTCCCATCTTCTGGCAGTGGTGCTTGTACACCATTTTCATTTCCTCTCGCACGCGCTGCAACTCATCGGCCGGGTAGATGTTGGGTACGATTCCCGCGTTGAGCATATTCTAGATGTCTTCCAGGAAGCTCTCGTGCAGCACGTCGTTATCCGAGAAGATGAACACGGTCTTAAGCTGGTCTCGTTTGCCCACAGCGCCGCGGTACGCCGCCTACTCGTACAGCTCCATCAGTTTGGCGCGGAAGTCTTTGAGTCCGAAGCCCTTTCTGATCTCAAGCTGGTCAAAGTTCATGCCAGAGACGAACGCAGACAGTTTAGTAAGGCTGTGACGACCCGAACCACCCACGCCGACGAGGAGGGCGTGGCCGCGTTTCATGTTAAGAACGCGGTAGATCCGGGCGACGTGGAGGATGGCGTCCGTAAAAAGAACGATGTCCATCGGCTGCACCTTCTTCTGCCCGTTGAAGGCCAGCAGCTTGTCGTTGAGGTGGACTCTGAGCTTTTCGAAATCGGTGACCTCCTCGTAGACCTTCATCTCCTCATCTTCGACCAGGAAGTCCACGAAGGTAGCGTCTCGCTCCTGGTTCGTCATGCAGTGGTCGACGTAGTTCATCGAGAACTGCGTCTCCAACTGGTCGTTGACCATTTTCTTGAACTTGGCGCGGTCCTCTTCGCTGATGAGTCGGTCGTGGAAGACTCGGAGCACCTCGTGCGCCCACAGCTTGACCACCTGCTCCTTCGACTCGTAGTAGTTCTTGTCGGCCAGGAACAGGCCCTAGAACACCTTGCTGATGTCGCGCATGTTGTAGATGTAGTGGGTTTTCTTGGGTGTCGGCAAAAAGTCGCTCATGCAGGAGTTGAAGATGTTGATCGTGGCGAGAGCAAGCGTGTCTTGCAGCACTTTCACGTCGTCGCCGAACTGCGTGAACTTGATGGTGAAAATCGTGTCGTAGATCTTCTTCATTTGCTTCTCGCTTGGGTTCGTGAAGTTGATCAGGTGGAATTTCGAGGTCAGGCGCGGCGAAATGTGAGCGCGACCACCACCCGGCTTGCCCATCGCGCACAGCATTTGGAAGTCACACATGTAGTTCTTAACAACTTTCTGGCGATCGTACCAGAAGCCGGAGTCGAACCACTGGCGGAGGAGCTCGAGTGGCGGCTGCGACCCATAAGTGTCCTTCTTGGGCATATTTAAGTCGTCGATGAAGCAGACGGCCTTCAGCTTTGTGTTCTTTGGCTTGAACTTGTTTTTGGCGCGGCGGTCGAAATTGGACTCAATCACTTCTTGTGTCCGGTTGGACGAGGTGCCCGCAGAGAAGTTAATTGTGAAGGACAGTTCTAGCTGGCCCAAGCCAGCGAGCAGAGTCTTCTCGATGAGAACGGTCTTTCCGACGCCGGAGTTGCCAACAAAGAGGATGTGACTGTTCTTGTTGATGAGCTCCTACGCAACAAACCTATTGCGCGCCCAGTCAACCGTCTGAATGTAAATTTCGTGGAACTCCTTGCCCTGAAGCATTTGCGCCTGACCAGCTTTCAGCATTTCGTCCCAGGGCGCCCAATCGTTCTTCTTCGTGTTGATGTAGTAGTCAAACACGGTGTTCGTGGTCGGGAACATCGGCTCGATGTCACGGATGACAATATCGAGCTCGCGCCGACTCTGCTCGTCTATGGTGGCTCCGATGGACCAGATCATGGAGAAAACGAACCACTTTTCGGAGTAGGTGTGGAAGTCGTCTTTCGACATTTCCTTCTCCTTGGCCATCCACTGCTCTTCCAGCGAGTCAAACAGCTTGCACATGTTGCGCACGCAGGCCGAGTCCGAGGACTGCACCAGCTCTTTGCAGTTGAGTTTCTTGGTCTTGATCACCTTGTCGAGGTAGCGGAACGCAGTCTCGCTCATGAACTCGAAGAACTCCTTCCCGTGCGACTTCTTCGTCTCCAGCCACGACTTCACAATCGGCTTCCAGCCCAGCTCCTCAATGTCCAAGTAGACCATGCCGACGCGCGAGACGGTGGCTGGCGAAGCGACCGCGAGGCCGTCGACTTCAAAGAGCAGACGCACGTTCTTGGTCAAGGCGATCACGTCACAGTTGACCAGAGTCAGCCTCATCGAGTCGTCGAGCACTGAGTTCATTGACTCGATCCAGAGGGTGTCGACTGGGCCATCGATGATCATCCAGCGAAGCACGTTCTGCTCGGCGCTCACCATCTGCTTGAGCACGTTGGAGAGGACACCCTCGCGCCAAGCCGGCGGTGACTGGTCGTCAAAGGCTCCGTACAGCTCGTCCACGTTGATGGACTTGGGGTTGAGGCACTCGTACTTGACCGGCAGCTAGTTACACTTGACTTTGTCGTCGCCGCCCTTCTCCTCCTTCTCTTCCTTGTGGATCCGGTTGAGGGCGTCCGCCAGGATAGACCAACATGTCGTCTTGCCCGACATTGTCGTTCCGATCAGCATGTTGCCGTGCCGCGTGTTCTTGCACTCTTGGAGCTGCATGCACTTCACGACAATATTTTCGTCCAGCTGCAGACCCCGCGCCAGCATCGTCTGCTCGATCGCGATCTGCAGCTGGTCGTTGTCGATTTCGGGTTCCTCAATCTCCGGGAACAGGTCCATGAACAGGTTGTCGAAGAGGGCGACGTCTTCGAAGACGAGTTTGGGCAGGTTCATGTCGCGGATGGCCTTCAGCACAATCTTCACCTCGTCCTAGTTGGGTTCCTTGCGCTTGATGTTGCCGCAGGCGAGCACACAAGACTTGACTGCTCTCGTGGAAAAGTCGTAGAAGTCTTGGCGCGAAAGCTGACGCTGCATGAGATCGTACACCGTGCAGATCTTCTTGGACAGCTCTTCGTTCTTCTGGAAGCCCTTCGACATGAGGATGTTCTTGGCGATAGCGAAGAAGTCGGGCACCATCATGGCCACTGGTCGGAACAGGCTCGCCAGGTTGTCGGGGAGCTCTGTGCGGCCTGCGTAGCCCGGGTTCATCGTAATGAACAGACCCGTGTCGACTTCAGCCGAGAACTGAGCGTCGGCGATGTGGACTGGTGCTGCGGCGTTGGGGTTGCCGGTGCGCTTGCGGATGGAGTCGAGGATCTCCTTGATCATGGTAGTGATGACGGAGAGCACGTCGAGCGTGATGCGGTTGAACTCGTCGAAGCAGCCCCAGGCGCCCTCTTGAGCGAGGCCGCAGAAGTTGGTGCCCAGCGAGTTGTGGTCCATCTGATCTGAGCAATTCTGGATGATCACAAACGTCGCCAGGTTCTTGCCTAAGTCTTTCGTCGTCTCAGTCTTGCCCGTGCCCGCAGGTCCCTGAGGGGCGCCGCCCTTAAAGAGCGCGAGTGCATTGGTCAGCGTCATGTATGCTTTGTCTGTGAGGCCAGTCACGACCAAGCGTCCGTTGTTGCCCTGGTACTCGTAGCCGTAGTTGCGCTCGAAGTTGAGCTGCGAACAGATGATTCGCATCATGTTTTCGTTGCCCGTCTCAGCTTCCTTCTCATAGCGCAGCTGCGACTTCCACTCGAAGTGCTCCGAATGGATCGACTTGTTGGACACCAGTTTGTCGATCACGTCGCGGTTGTGCTCCTCCATGATGATCATCGCCTCCACTTTTTTGCGGTCGCGATCCGAGAGCTTGTCGGCCCGCTGCTCCACAACCTAGATGTAGACCTCAATCTTCTTCCTGTAGATGCCCTTGAGCTTCTTGAGTGGGTTCTGATTGGTGTTGGTCGTCTCGGGGACCATCTGGGCGAGTGCGTTCTTCACGTTGTTTGTCCACTCGATTTGGTTGTAGGTGAGCAAGATCTGACCAAGGTTGTTCGCGATGTTCGTCGTCATCTTGTCTTTGTCCATTTTGTTGCGGCCTTACGCAGCGGGTGCGCTCTGGGCAAACAAACTGAACTCGCGTTCAAGAGCAGCCTTGGATGCTAAGGTCAACTACTTCATCCATTGCTCGACGCTCGTCGTCAGTTCGAGCTGCTGTGTCTGGTCCTAGACGGCGAGTAGCTCACCGTCTTCTGCCTCTACGTGGGTGATGATGTGCTCGCGCTGACCCTTGGCCTGCTGCTGCTGCTCGGTCCGAATCTTGTTGATGCCCTCGTAAATCTTTTTGATGTGCTTGTTGATTGCGACGGGGTTCTTGGCTTGCCCGATGATTTCAAGTAGGTCCTCGTTCGACAAGAAGTAGAAGCGCGGGAACTGAGATCGTTTGGCCGCCAGCAAGTCGTTCAGCTTTTTCTAGACGACCTCCAGCTGCACGTTCAGGCCGAGGAGAACGCTCACAAAGTCGCGGTCGTCTTCAACGAGCGAGCGGTAGGCGTTTTTGACTTTGTAGATGCGGGTCATCTAGGCGCGGAACGTCGTGTCCACCGCCTTGAATAGTGAGTACTCTTGGGCTAGCTGCTTTACAATGTGGGCCTGGCCGCCGAAGATAGACTCCAAGTACTGCCAGCGCTCCTGCACGATCGTGAGGATCTCGAGCGTCTCCGTGATCTTCGCGATGTTGTTCTCCCACATGTCGATCTTGTCGTCGAACTGTTTGTAGAACGGCGAACTCTTGTGCTTGGCGAGCTCTCCCGAGTGCTCTTCGATCAGCGTGATGATGTTCTCGGTCGTCGCCACCTTGTAGCAGGCCTCTTGGGAGCCCTTCGTGTAGGTGACTTCGATCTCAAGGTTCGTCGTCGGCGAGCGCTCCCAAAGGTACTCGATGTTGTCGAGCGACTTTTCGATCTTGAGCTGTTAGCGCGCGTGCGATGTGATCTCTTCAATCTTCTCCTGGTGCTGCAGAAGGTTGAGCGAGTACACCTTCTCGAGGTTGAAGTCGGGACTGTTCTCGTCGAAGTCCTCTTTCACTTCGATCCGCAGTTCCTTCCAGTGACGGTCGCGCATCGACTCGTCACGCAGCGAGGTGATCAGCGGCAGCGTGTTGAGGAAAGTGTAGATGCGGTCGTGGATCGTCTCCGACACGTTCCACTTCTTCTCCTCTTTGTTGAGTTGGTTGACTTTGAAGAGGGTTTCGGAGGACGCCTCCTCCATTTCCTTAAAGTCGAGATCGGTGAAGTTAATGTGCTTCCATCGGTTCCAGTGCTCGTCCCACTCCTGCTTGATTGTCCAGATGTGAAGCAGCGATGCGTTGTCCTTTTCGACGGAGGCAAGTTCGATGTACTTGGTGGCCTCCATCTGGAAGATTTCGAGCCCGAACTGCATTTCCTCTTCTCGGTCACGCAGGTTCTTGCACTCAGTTTAGAAGTGAGCTATCTGGTCGAAGGCCTTCTTGTTGTTGTCCGCTTCGAACTCTTTGAGCATGCGCTTGGGCGCAGTGAGTCCGAACTTCTCGCGGTTCTCTGTGACTTCGCGTTTGAACTCCTCAATCTGCTCCTCCATGGCCTGTTTGAAGTCGGTGAGGCACTTCTGGATGACGTTGCGCGCTTCGGTCATGCCAAGCGTGAAGTTCTTCCACTCTTGGTCGATGTTGGCCAGCAGCGCTTTGTCTTCCTCGGTCAGCTCGAACGTTCCCGTGACGATGTCCGAATAGTTGTCATCCATGATGAACTCAAACTTCTTCTTGATTGGCTCGATCTTGCCTTGCAGTTGGGCGCGGCGGTTGTTCACCTGCTGCCACTTGTCCTGGTTCTTTTTGAACTACTCCTTCGTCTGACACACCTGCGTCAGCTCGGCAACCGTCTCCTTCAGGTCAGTGATGAACTCACGCAACTCCTTCTTTGACTCTTGGATCAAGTTGCCGAAAATCTGCTGAATGGATTACTGGCCTTGGTCCATGAGTTCGTTTTTCAAGTTGGAGGCGTGGAACGTGATGAACTGCTCAGGTCGCGTGCTTGGTCGGTTCTGGCGCACTTCGTCCACAATTTCTTTGAGGGCGAAGATGCCTTGTTTGTACTTGGCGACGGCATCGTCGGCTGCTCCTTGGCCTCCCGTGGCTCCCGTCTTGAGGAAGCGCATCTGGCCTCTGTGGGTCCTCAGCGACGACAGATGGCGGATTTCGGGCGAGACCTGCCACATCTTGCAGTCTTCGTCCATTTTCTGCTCAATTGCGTCCACCACCTACTTTATGTGGTCTTTGATCTGTTCGATGTCCTTTGACGAGCGCACCTTGTCGTAGTATTCGTGGTCGCTGCTCTTGGTTGCCGGCAGCGCGAACTGCTTTTCCCAGGCCGCCGTCTGCTCCTCCTTTGTCATGTTCGCGTAGTTGTTGCCGTATACTTTCTGCATGATGATAGTCACGGCCTGAGGCATTGATCCAAGGTTGCCCGAGCGTTCGTTCTCGGCGATCTGAGTGCGGAAGTCGTCGAGGATCTTCTGGCGGTCCTTGCGGAAGACACCCTCGATGCGCGGTACCACGGACGTAGCCTTGACGATGTCGTGGAGCAACCTCTCAATGTCATTTTTTAGCTGCGCGTGGTTCGGGTTGTGGCACACCTTCCACTCCTCATTGCTCGTGTCCAGCACCGTCTCCACCGTGAAGATGGGCACAATCTCTTGCTGGTCACCCTTGATGTGGTGCTAGAAGTCCAGCAGAGTCGCCTTCACGGAGAGCTTGAGCGACTTCTCGAGGGCTTTGTCCAGATCGCGCATTGTGTTTATCCACTCGCGCTGGACGGGCGCCCCGTGGTCCATGAACAGCTGCTTGTAGTTCTCGATGAGGAGACTGCGGATTTTCTCGAAGGAGCCCTTGAAGAGACCTTTCTTCGCTTCGAGTTCTTTGTTTTGGATGTCGTTGAACTCGGGCAACTTGTACATTTGCTTTTTGATCTGAGTCAAGATCGTGATCGACAGTTTGTCGTACTCGTGCCGAATCTGGCTGTCGTGCTCTTGGAACGATTTGATTTTGCGCAGCGTATCGCGACACGAACCTCTGCACTGGTGTACGAACGTGTCCGCGTTGTTCACCCACTGCAGCTTCTGCAGACCCACGCGGATGTCCTTGTCCAACTGGGCGAGATGTTCCTAGAAGAGTAGTTTTTCCTTCTCGTTGATCAGGTTCATGATGTGGTTGTAGTCGCGAACGATCAGCATCACGTTCTCCTGCAGGATGCGCAGCTGCTCGCGTCTCTTGTGCAGCAAAGTCAGATTGTTGTGCAGACTGATGAAGCCGTGCTGCTGCACTTTGTTCCAGTAGTTGACTTCGATCAGGATCTTGCGCAGGTCTGTGTCGAAGTTGCTTTCAAGCAGACCAACTTTGCGGCTCTTCGCGAACAGCGAGTTTTTGTTCAGGAAGGGGGAAGCGCGGCCCTGTTCGTCGAGTAGGTCCTGCGTCGTCTTGATCAGGATGAACTTTTGCAGCGCGGACTCAATGTTCTTGTTGTCTTTGTCCATGAAGTCTCGCTCCTCGACCTTGTCAGTCCACTCCTTGAGCAGACCAGTCTGGATGTAGTTATCGAGCGATTCCTTCAGCTTCTTGTACTTGGCCTCGGCCTCTTCGCGCGAAGGATGGTTCGGCACGAAGTACATGCCCTCAATCGCGTACTTGGCCCGATCGATGCGGCAGATGAGCGAGTGGATCCAAATGGCCATGCCGCCGTAGTAGGGGTGCGAAATCGGCATGACCGGGCGCTTCTTGTACGAGTTCTCAAAGAGGTCCTCCACCTCCTTCATTTCCGTCATGAACAGCTAGTAAACCTGCTCGGCCCCTTCTTCTGCACAAACTCAATGATGCTGGGTCGCTTGGCCAGCTGGTAGAAGTTCTCAAGCATTTCGACGGCGTCCTCGATCGTGGAGACGTGGTTGAACGTCTTAGAAATGATCGTTGTGTAGATAATCTCGATGTTCTTTACGTGGTCCTTGAACATTTGGCCGTAGTCGTCGTGCCACCGCGTGATCTTCACGTCCAGAATGTCGTAGTCCAACTTCTTTATGCCCTCCAGCTGTTTGTCAAACATCTTCTTCAGGTCCTGCAGCGACAGCGTCCACTCCTTGCCCTTCGTGCCGCCGAAGACTGGCATTGAGCAGCTTGCGCCGCGCTGCGCGAACTGCAGCTGGCCCTCACAGATCTCCTTCAGGTCTTTGCACCTTTGGATGAAGGCTTCGTTTTCGGCGAAAATGCCGTCGTCTTCCTCCCAGCCTGGCTTGGTAGAGCGCTCGATTATGCGCTTTTGGATGTTTTGGCAAATGTCGCGCCACTGTTTGCAGCACTCAATGCTCTCGTCCAGGTCGCGCATGCACTTTTCCACGTCGCGTCCCAGCATGTCTTCGCGGTCGATCTTGCTGCGGCACCGCTGGTTGATTTGGTTGCTGATCTTCGTGAGCAGACCCTTCATGCGCTCAGGCGTCGAGTACTCCTTGCTGAGCTCCCATATCACGCGCACACTCGACAGCACGTCGGGGATGAGGCCTGGGATCTGCGCTGGCTGCGCCTTCTCAATCTTGCGGCAGGGATCCTCGAGGA
>Ga0075472_10000781_pt1 | contig 13368 bp, 18 predicted proteins | sample DEB19_08_DNA_3_FD_77014 | JGI IMG/M metagenome (GOLD analysis project Ga0075472, IMG submission 77014) | Aqueous microbial communities from the Delaware River and Bay under freshwater to marine salinity gradient to study organic matter... | ecosystem: Environmental > Aquatic > Marine > Coastal ...
GCAGATGTAATTGTAGAAAGAGGCATTTGGGATATAAAAACAGCGTTGGTTGTGACAGGTAATGGACGGACAGAGAACAAGGGATTTATTTATTCTTTTTGTCTCAAAGGACGCAACAAAGCAGGTTCGCTTGTATAAAGTAAGAATCTAACACGGTACTGAGCTGAGTGCAAGATTGAGAAGTTGCTCACATCATGAAAATGGCGAGTGAGGCGAGCAGGGCCACCCAGACGGATGCAAGCTCCATGGCTCCTGAAGGGGTGGCATACGATACCTTATCGACGAGTTGGACGAGTTGGACATACTGGCCTCCGCTCGAAATCCATCCCTCCTTCGCACCCTTCGGGGCAACGCCAAACTTGATCCACGCATTCGCAAGGCCGGTCCTGGTCATTTCGACTACCTCAGGGGCCACATTGTACTCGCTGACGAAGCTGATCTTCGCATCTTGATTGCTGATTGAGCTGTAAGCTGTGTTAAACGTGCATCCGTTGAATTGCGTGAAGCCTTCGGTCTGTTGTCCGAGCATGGTGCCAAACCTGCCATTGTAGTAGCTCTGAGAGACCATGCATCGGTTGTTGGTGTAGGGCGTGTGAGTGATGAATGCTGAAGTCGTGGGCTTGTCGGCATCGTGAACGTTCTGTTCAAAGACGGTCATCGACACGGTGTTGACGTTGGGGCCGACTCCGCGCATCTAGGCGTACGCGCACCTCCAACTGAAGAATCCAGTGTTGTCCTTGATGCAGGCGTCCACTTCAAACACAGATGAGTCGCCGTTCGAGGGGAACGAGAACTGAGAGTCCTTCAGCGTGATCCAGAAGTCCCATCTCAATGACATCTTGTTGCTGTTGACAGGAGGGTTAGTGATGCGTGCCTCAACGAGAACCTCTGCCTTGGTGGTCTCGCCCTACTTCAGCGAGAAGGCGTTCTGCTGATTGGCCTTAGGAGCCAAAGTGGCTGGAGACGTGTCTACGAGGGAGTAAGTCTGTCCTCCGACAGAGATCCAAGTGCCTGGCGTGATCGAGTAGCCAGCCTTGACGTAGAAGTTGTACTTATTCGTCTTTATCGCAGTTGCAGCGGCTTCATTGCTCAGCAGGATCTTCACGCGGTTCTTGTAACTGTTGGCTGTCAGCTCAGTGCCTTAAATCATCAGCTCACAGTTTGTGTTCTGCATGACGCTTCCAGTTGTGACTTTGGTGCCAAGTGTCGAAGCAACTCCAGTTTGCGAGGTTCTGCCGTTCTGGAACTTCTGAGAGACAGTGCAGGTTGGGGAAACGAGCTCGGTGAGCTTGGTCATGGCAGTAGATGTCGGCAAGTCAGCCTAGGCCACGTGCTTTTGGTAAGTGGAAACGATCTGCTCTGTTTGGGTCGTTGGAGTCGCAGACATCATGGTGTAGACGCAGTTCATGGGAGTCGTACCCGTGCCATCGTTGATGCAGGTGTCAATCTCGAACGACGAGCTATCTTTGTCAGTCGGGAACTGCCATTTGTCACTGCCCAACAACTGCAGGCTCACTTCGTGGTTCATGAAGAAGCTCTGTCCTTCCTTGCTGGTGGTCACCGCGAATGACACTTAAGATCTCTACACTCCATTCTCCATGATGTTCATTGTGTTAGATGTGTACGAGTCAGGTTACACGGTGACACCTGCTAGAAGTTTGGGAGCCGGCGGAATCTCAGCACCTTGGAGCAGTGTCGGAGCAACACCCACTTCTTTGGGCGTCTCCTGCAGACCCAAGATAGGAGCTTTGATCGCTTGCGCAAGTACGCCCGAAGTGGCCTGTTCAATCAGCTTTGTCTTGATCACTGCCAGTGCGGCGGCTGCTTCTTTTTCGGCGGCCGCCTTAGCAGCGGCGGCGGCAGCGGCGGCAGCTGCTTTCTGCTCAGCAGTTGCATTTGGATCGATGGCTGCTGCGGCCGGCGGGTCCGCCGGGTCGATTTGGAAGTCGACGATAACGGAGCCCTTGTAGATGGAGACAACCTTGATTCGGTAGGACGGCACGCCGAGTGTGGCAGCCAGTCTGTCGACGAAAGAGGTGGTGCCTCCGTCGGCGAAAAACTCGCTCAAGCTCCAGTCCATTCTGACCTTGGCCATAATGGAGTCTTTGGGCTCGATAGAAATTTCGCAGCCTGGCTCAATCCAGAATTCAAGGTAGTTTTCAACGCCAACGAAACGGTTTTCTCCGCAGCCCTTCGTCTTCGTTATCAGTCCGGGCTTTTGAATTTTATCGTCGAACGCGTTTGGCTCAATCTTCTTGCCGTTAACGGAAACGGCGATTGAGCCGGCGACGGGGTAAGGGATCTTGATCTTGGTTCCGCCTATGCGAGCATCCAGGTTGAAGCGCATTTTCTTGGGAGGCGTGGCACTGAACTCAAGCGTGTAGTCTTGTCCTGTCCTGAGGGCGGCCGGGAAGCGGGGCATACGCCTCTGACCGGTATAGAAGGTGTCCCAAATGTGGTCCATCATGGCGTTTAGCGTGTTGTTAAAACCAGTCTCTTTGTTGAGAAGGAACACGGGTTAAACGGCTCGGTCCCAGCCGTCAACGTCTAGGCTCTCGAACTGGAACATGCCGATGTTGTCGATTCTGCAGACGTAGATTTGCTGTTTGGGCATTTGGGTGCAGCTTGGGTACGTACCGCCAACAGTCTTGTCGTCTGGTACGATTGTGAAGTCTGTGGCAGCTGACGTGGGCTTGATACCTGTGAAAGTGGTGCCTGTGAACGTGTAAATCAAGTTGTTGGGTGCTGTGCAAGGGAAGTTGCCGCAGTCCTAGATGTTGGCCCACTTCTCTTCCGGCTTGTCAAGGAAGGCGAAGCCGGAGTCGTCGACATCCTCGAAGACAGTGTTGCTGAACCAGTGAGGAGGGATCTTGTCAGAAGAGGCAGGGTTGCGGTTGAAGATGACAGATCGTTTGCCGCACTTCGACATGCCGAGGAACTTTGAGAACTTGTTGCGGTTCAGCTCAATTCTGCCACCCCAATTGCCTTCGCCATGCGATTTGTAGATTGGTATTGCTGATGCCATGGTAGGCATCAAGTCCTTCTAGTCGTTCATGTTTTGAGCATTCATAAGAGTGAACTTGTTCTCACAGACGCAGGCTTCGGGATTGGGACAGTCCTCAGACTCAGCCTCGCCGAAGAACTGCGAGTCCTCGAGAATGATTTTTACCGATTCTCTCTCCCCGACTCCAGTGTTGAGAGAAAGACCTTTTTGCACATCAACGCAGGTGATATGATGCGCCTTTTGCTCTTGGGTGGGCACGAAGGAGACTAAGCAGGCTTCCACAGTTTTGTAGGCAGCGAAGTGACTGAATTCCATACATTTGGAAGTTGTTGTGGACAACGGGTTTGCATACACGTAGGCGCCGTAGCCACCGACCGAATGCGCCACGTTGTTGTAGAAGATCTTTGAGTTGACTTCGCCGCAAGCCAAGTAACCTGGGGCGATGAAACCAGAGAACGGGCAGCCAGCGGCAATGTTGTCTGTGAAGACCAGGTTAGTATTTTTCGAACCTGTCTTCGTATTATCGTAGGAGCCCACAGCCCAACAAGTCTCTTTGTCGATCGTCATGCCAAGGAAGGCAATGTTTCTGCCGTTGACATCGCCGACAAAGTTACCAACGACCGTAGTGTTCTTGGTCAAGTCAAGTCTGGCGCCGATCGCTCTCCAGCCGACGAAGACGTTCTTCTCGAGCTTGATGTTCTCAGATTTGTAAATAGAGAGCCCCCAATCTTGACCGTGGTGGAACGTCGAGCGTGAAATCGAAGACCAAGTCTTCGAGCTGCCGACAGCGCCTTCGAAGCGGAGGCAAGCATTGCCTTTGTCTTTTTGAGAGCAGTTGAAAACCTCGACGTTGTCCATGATGATGGAACCCTCACGGATGGTGCCGTCCTGCTCAATCAAGTCGGTTGCCAGCATGTGCATTGGCCAGCCGTCAGTCGGGTCGCCGTAGACCTGGATGTTGCGAGTCAGCAAAAAGACCTCTGTGCGGATGTCAATTCCGTTGTACATCGATGCAGTCGAGTCCGTCTTGCCGTAGTGATAGTAGGCGAGAGGTGAGCTCAGGGTAATGAGTCCATCGGTGATGGCAGCGATTTTTCTGTACTCGCTGTAATCCATTTGGACCGTCGAAGGAGCGATGTAAATTTGGTCTCCCACTTTCCAGTCCACTGTCTTGTCCACCTGAATCTGCGTTTCTCCCTTCACGGCAGTCTTCAAGAGTCGCGACATCGTGGTCCTCTGCGCACCGAAAAATTCTATTTTTCCTGACGAGGCAATCACCTTGTTGCCAGCCTTGATGGTTCCGCCAAGTGTCAGTGTTTCACTTGCGGTGCCTCCGCCGAGCTCGATAAGCGCAGTCTGAGAGTAAGTTTGATTCCAAGCGCCAATCCTCAGGGTTCCGGCTCTGACAAAGATTTTCATGGCCCGCAGCTTCACAATGGGCAGACTCACGTCGTCTTTGAAGCTGAGTCGGCCGTTGATCTCCAGGCTTCCGAGCATGGGGGTCTCAGCGATGTCAAGCTCGAAATTTTGAGTTGCATTGATCACGACGTGTTCGCCTGCCACCGGCACCTTGCCGCTGGTCCAGCTGGACGCTACCGACCACTTTCGCACCGTTGTTTCCAGTGGCACACTGGTGTCAATGGCGGCGATGGTGCAAGTGCCTAGAATGCACTCCAAAGGTCTCACTCTAAGCATCTTATCAGCGGCGACACCCTTGCCGTTGACTACAAACTCAAACTCTTTTTTCCACTCCTCACCAACAATCGTTGTGTTGCGCATTTGCATGTCACCAGGAATAAAGTCGGCCGCGGCCTTGGTGCCCAAAGTGTTGTTTGCGACCAAAACTGCGCCAGTGCCGCCGTAGTTGTTGGTTATGTTTACTGCCTCGCGCTTTTCAGTGAAGTTGAAAACCAGACGCACGTCTTTGTCAGTGGTCTACCAGCGCTCAGAGATTTCCACTTTCATGTCGGGGAAGTCCAAGCCGGATTCCCAGTGGAGACGGTACCTGTGGCCCGTTACGTATGGAATGGTCCACGCACTGCTAGGCAGCTATTTGTCCTTGAAGGGTACGATTCCGTAGTTTGCCTCGTCTTTGAGGTATGTAGCGATAGTACCCGCTGCAACTTTAGCGTCTACGTCGACCTGGTCGTACCTGAGAATCTTCATGCGCATGCCGAAGAAGTTCTTGGGCATGGCAAACAGGGCAATGCGGCGGGCCTAGACCGTGTTGTCGCAGACAATACCTCCCTTTGCATCGTCCTGGGAACACTCAGGCTGCAGCAAGTGCTTGTAGTAGGGCAAGAACCAGGAGCTGGGGCCCTTTCCAGTCATGGTTCCAGTCTTGTCGAAGAAAATGGTTCTGAAGGGCGTGGTGTACTCGACGATCTTCTGCACGCTCGAGTCAAAGAAGAGATCCCAGACAGTAATCGTGCGACCACCCGAGTCGGTGTTGTTGTCGTGCCAGCAGTGTGAGCACGTGTGGAACGCTGCAGCCTTGTTCCAGTTGTAGTTAAAGAATTTGGTGCCAGAAATCTGGAAGAGCTCTGTGCGGGGCGTACGAACGCCGACTGGCGACACACTGTCAAGGGCCTCCTCCGTGTTTTCGGACTTGCCAATTACCATGCCTCCGATGATCCTCGCGTAGCCGTCCTTGATGTTGTCGTCAGTGCGAGACATCTCCATGCCCACTTCCAGGTTATCGGCCGTCTTGAAGTTGATCCAGTGGACGGATCCAGCTCGCTCAACGATCGCGCCGTTCCTCTTGTTCTTCCACGAAACGAGGTTTTTGTACTCGGCAACAATCGGTGGATTGTAGTCGGGTGAGGTCGAGTCGTAGTTGAGGGGCTTGCACTGGAACGTGCGCGGGAGGTGGTTGTGGAAGATGCGGAGGCCGTATCTGCCGTTGGAATGCGCCACGTTGTCACTGAACTCGCCCAGCTTCTGGTGCTCGGGGCACACGTTCGGGTCGTAGGACGGACCAATGGCCGTCTCTTGCAGGTCGAACCAGTAGCTGTAGCGGTCGGAGCCGCCAGCGTGGTTGCCTCTGATGATGTTGTCCGGGTTGGTGATCCAAATCGAGGCCGGGGTCTGGTCGGTGTTCAGGAGCGACCAAGAGCGCCTTACATCCAGGATGAGGTTGTTCTCGATAAGGTTTTTGGTTTCCACTGCGTCTTCGATGAAGATGGTGTGGCCCATTGTGTTGTAGGCGACGTTGTTTTGCACCTTCAGGTAGTGTACGCCGTGGATGGTCACGGCACGGTTGAACGAGTGGTGAATCGCATTTTCGCGCACGTATGACGAGTGCACGGTGCCGATCATGTGGAAGTGGATCGGGTACGAGCCCAAGATGAAGGCCTGGCCCACGTTGGTCAGCTCTATGCTGTCAAGGCGGCAAGCCGTCGACTCGTCCCCTGGCGAATGGCAGATGATAATAGCGCCGTACTGGTTGTCCGGAGACCAATAGGGGTCACCGCGGTATTGCACGTTGCGGGTGAGGAGACCCACCTCGGCGCGCATCTCAATAAAGTCTTCATTGGCGGTGCCTGCTCCGAACGTCTGCTTTCCAGAGTAGTGCTTGAACTCTAGTGGTTGCGTGAAGGTGATCACGGGTGTCGTGCTCTAGCCTGTGATCGAAGCGATGGTCCTTTGCTCCGCTTCGCGACCCGAGTAACCGGTCGGAGCGATGACGATTTCCTCGCCGACCTTCCAGTCCAGGACAACGCCACCAGTCATGGGCAACAGTGTGATCGAAGTCGCACCAATGTTGGCGGTGGCTCCAAGCATGGTCCAGGTCATGGACCTCTTCACACCGTGCATGTCGAGGGAGCCATAGTTAACACCGATGACCTTGTTGCCGAAGATAGGGATTTTCGGGTCGTACTTGGTGCTCCACATCGTGATCACAATCTTGGAAGTGTAGCGGTGCGTCTCAGTTCCGACCTCCATGCGGCCACCCTTAACGAGGACGTAATGCGCGTCGAACGTGCGCACGTGGTTGGCGTCGGTTGGGTGCGGCGGGAAGATCAGGGAACCCTCAATGTTGACGAAGGAGAGCTTGGGTCCAACGTCGATGTCGAAGAGGAGGTGCTGTCCTTTGGGGATCGAGACAGGATCGCCATCTTGAGGCGGGCTGTCGCCACCTTGGCCCCAAGTGTCAGGGTCCGACCACCTGTAGATGTAGGTGACCAGGTGGCCCATGGTTGCCACGTTGCCGACACCAGCAATCTGAATCTCGAGCTTAGGTGTGTCCTTGACGTAAGGTTTGTTTGCAGTTGTGCAGGTGATTGTTGTCGTGGTCTGCGTCGTCACAGTGCAAGCCCTGTTGTCAATCAGAACAGTGGTCTTTGCCGTCGCTGAGAAGCCCGTGCCGGTGAACGTGATTGAGTCGCCGCCTTTCACGGAGGCGAACCGAGTGCTCAAGCTTGTCAACTGGGGAGTCATTGCGCCCGAGAACGTTACTGGCTGCAGGGGAGTGGCAACACCGTCGATCATGAGCTAAGGCGTGCACGAGTACGTGGCCTGTTTGTCATTGATCGCGTCGATTCCGACAAGACGGATCTCGCCAATGCGGGTCGAGCCCTTAACCTTGCCTTAGAACCTGTAGATGTTGTACGCTGGCAAGCTTCCATCTGTGAAGTAGAGCGTGTTCCAGCCTTCGTGGACCGAGGCATCGATCTTCCACAAGTCAGTGAATGCAGTGCCGTCGTTGGAGCCCTGGAAAATGAGATTTCCTCCAATGAAGGGCGTCTTGTCAATCAGCCTGTTTATGAAGAAGCCGACTTCGTTGAGGACACCCACATAATTGGTCTTGAACTGCACTTGGACGAAGGGATTAGTCGCTGTGGCGTCAACCAAGTCAATCATGTTCTTGTTGTCGATGAGTTTGGCAATCTCCGTAGCCGATGCGGTGCCCGTCCAAGTGCCTTGGTGGATAAGACCTTTCTCAACGACTTTGAAGTTGGAGGCAGAGTGGATCGTGGAGACAACGGGCAGCGTGCACGTCGCCTTGGTCAGATCAGAATTGGCTGCATCGATTGTGCAATTTCTGCCGCAAACATTAATGTAGTCTCTCTATGAGTTGCTGAGGGTGGCAGTCAGACCCGAGGCAACCACTTCGTAGGAGCATCCACCCATGAAGGAACAGGTCAGGCCTGAGGTGCTTGATGTCAGGGTCAGGGCGTTGCCGACTTTTACAGTGGTGGCCTAGTCTGCGTTGAGCTGGTCGGCCACGGTCGAAAGCATTCTGAGACGCATGGTGGGCTTAAAGGAGACTGTCGGGGCTGCGGCTGTCGTAGCAATAGGGATGCCATTGGTAAAGGTGGCCGTGATCTAGGTGGCGCTATTGACGACTGCTGAAGAACTGTCGACGCCCTTGTAGGTGACGACAGCAGTGTAGCCAGTCGTCATAAAGCCAGTGCCTGTCACTGTCATAGTCGTACCCGAAATCGCTAGGGAGGTGACCGTTGGTGATCCAGCTTTGACCTGAGTGAAGCCACAGTCAGAAGCCTTGAGGGTGTTGGCGCAAGCATATGTTCCTGCGGACGTCTTGAGCTAGAGCACAGCCGAGGTGGGGATCTCCATTGCCTTGGTCAGACATGTGAAAGTTCCGTACGATTTGATTTCGACTGTTTGACAGATATCGACAGTGCCTGAAACGAGAGTGACTCCAGTCGTTTTTTTGCCGAAGCCCGTTCCCTTGACGGTGATCAGAGTACCGCCAGCGCTGCCTGTCGAAGGCGAGATGGAGACTAGTTTGGGGGTGATTGCCACACTCTTGATCTTATCGTAGCCAGATGGAAGACCGTCAGCGAAGAAAATTTTCACTCCGTTGGTCGACTCGTGATCCAAGTGCGAAAGCGTGAAGGTGGCTTGTGTGTCCGTGGCTGTGAGGCAAGTCTGTTTCGTGCCGTCAATCAAAAGCTCAATCTTCGTTGTGTCTGTGCCGAAGCCAGTTCCAGTCAGGGTAAGCACCTCAGTGTTCGTGGTCGCGTCGAAGGCGCCGGTGAGTGCGGTGACGCTGGCTTTTGGAGCGTTCAGACTGAAAATGTTGGGGATGGCAACGTCGCCGACCTTTTTCAACTTCGCCTCCTCTTGCGTCCTCAAGAAGACCAGCACGTTGGCTTGGGACGCGGTTGTCTCTGTTGTCGACGAGACTCGGCAAGTGATCTGCGTCTCTGACGATGTCTCAACAAAGCACCAGTAGTTTCCCACCTTGACAGGATTGTCCAGCTTTTCCTTTGAGAAGTTCGAGCCGGTGATTGTGAGCAAGGTGCCTCCAAGGTAAGAACCTTCGAGCGGTGCAATTGAATCGACCGTGCTCCCCACAATGATAGTATTGGCAGACGAATCAATCCTGCCGATGTCCTTGGCCTCAAGTTCTACCTTGTATGTGCCACTCATCGCGCCAGTGAACTTCAGTTTGAGAGTCTTTGCGGTGGCGTCGATGGACATGACGTACAACGAGCGGACGTTGGTTGAGTTGTTCTGGTCGACCAGCCTGGCAATGAAGTCAGCGCGCGAAGTCATTGCGCCCGAGTAGGTCGACTCCAGCTGAACAACGAGGTCGTTGACTAGGACGGGCGACACATTGTTGGGGGTTACTCCAGTGCCTTTTTGGAAGGTTGCAAGGAGCGTGGCTTTCTGGGAGTTGTTTGGAACTGTGTTGACGGTGACAGTGAAGATGCGGTCGACAGTCGCTGCAATTGTTGTGAAGATGAAAGCTTCCGGCTTGCACTTGAGGAATGTTGGCGTGGCGCTTAAGATGATGCACTTTGAGCCGTCTTGTGCGACCACAGTGGTGGCTGCCGTATTGGTGTCGAAGCCTGTACCTGTGAAGGTGAGAACGTCACCACCGAGCTAGTTTAGGCCGGAGGCGGGGGTAACAGAACTCACTACAAGAGGGACATCAATCTTGGCGACACCGGAGGCCAATGGTTGCAGACCATTAACGTCGTAGAGCTCGACGTTCCAAGCACCAGCGGCAGGGAGGACTTTGAGGTCACACGTGATCTGAGTCGCAGTTGCAACAATGTTCTCACACTCAGTGTTGCCGAGGACGATTCTGAGTTTCGTTGTGGGCAGAGATGTGCCAGTAATTGTTAAAGCCTTCGTGGCAAGCGACTGTGCCGTGATTTGCGAAGGAGCCGCCTTGTAGACGTAGTCGCAGTTGAATTTGGGGCAGACAGCATCGATTCCGTTCACTTTGACCAAGACCTGAGGCTTTTAAGCGTTGTGGTAGAGCATCTCCAAGGGCACGGGCTCGAACATCAGGTTCTTGCCGTACTCGCGGACGACAGATGACTCGTACTTGAGCGGCACAGTTGCGCTGCCTCCTGAAATGGGGGTCGTAGTGCCGGATTTGATCGTGCACAAACTGGGTTTCTCGTGCAAGTCAGTGAACTCCAACTGGAGTTGCACACCGTTGTAGCGGTACTCGTACTTCGGTGTGTCACGCATGTTGACCTTCAACTGCAGGTGGGGGATGTCCCAAAAGACGAGCAAGTTTATCCAAGTGATGCCCCAGTTAATGCCGATTTCGCGCGTGGTAAATTCGACGCCGTCCTTGTTTTTGCAAGCAATCTGGAAGTTGCCTGCAATGGGTGGCGTGGACTGCGAGATTTCGGCGATCGCAATCGTCGAGGTGGTTCCCGTGGCAAGCACGATCGAGGCCGTAGAGTAGGACTTCTGAGCGATGTTTCGAACGACCCGGACTTGGAAAACGCGCTGGGTTGCCACGGAGGCGGCCACGTCGTTGAAATTGTCGTCCGTTGTTCTGACGAAAACCTCAATGTTGGAGCCCCAGATAGTGTTGAAGTAGTCCACCAGCTGTTGGCGCACTATCCATCTGTTGGTCTCGTTGTCCTTGATCAGGCCCGAGGTCCACAGCCTCACCGATCCGGTTACGGTTGAGTCGTAAAGGGGGTTGACAAACCTGACTTGGAAATTGCCGCCGTTGCCGTTTTTAATGGTGATGTTAAACTTTTCGAAGACGACTTCGTTTTTGATTTCCAAAAACTGAACCTCTTTCGTGGCGTGGTGCATGCCCGTGGAGTCCGCTTTTTCGAACTCAACAGACACTGTAAAGTAGTCTTAGCCAGTCCACTCTGCGTGGAAACCCTCAATCTAGTAGTACTGGTCCTTTTCGAGGGATTGCCAGTCGGAGATCCATTTGTTTCCACCGGCATCGGGCATGGTCTCAATTCTGTGGTAGTTGCGCCAGCCACTCGCTACGTTGCGCACGCCGAGTTCAACCAGATTGAAAGTCGTGGCGGCGGGTGTGAACTTATTGATGGCATCGAGCCACAGTTTGCAAGTGTCGTCGCAGGCGATGTAGAAGCGGTACCTGCCGGTCTCGGGCGCCTTGAACCAGCCCTTCGTTGAAGTGGCGGCATTTGTGTAGTTGCCGTAGTCGTCTTCAAAAACGGTCATCAGTTTGGTCTTAACGACGGGGTGGACGCCGTCCGTGCGCATGTTCCAGTAAGGTTGCTGGTTTTCGTCGGTCGGGTCGATGATTTGCTGGCGCAGGCCAGGAGAGCCAGGTTGAGGGCCCTCATAAGAGACCTTTGTGGCCGGACTAGTTACGCAAGTCACGTGCGAAAGACTGTAGTTTGTGACTTTGCAGCCCACGCCGTCGACAGTGACTGTCACGTCGGAGGTTTGGTTCGTGCTTGGCTTCAGGCCCCAGCCAGTGATGTTGAGTGTCTGACCTCCTGTAGTGTACCCATCAACAGCGTTGATTGAGTCGATCCTGGGGTGCGTCTTCACGTACCAGCAGTCATCTCCCTTGAAGTTGCAGTGCTTCGACGACTCCCGAAGAAGCGCGTTGCCCACGCGGAAGCGCACTTCAGGCACCTACTTGCCGGGTTGCTGATCACCAGCGCGCGTCTTCAGACGGTCAACCGCGTAGTCATTTAGGCGCGTCGTGTAGTCGATGAAGCCTTCTGAATCGCAGCGAGTGCCTGAAAGCTTGATGAAGACCACGGGGTCCATCTCGGCAGAGATCGTGGTCGGGTGATTCGCCCTCTACGGGTTCACCATGATGTCGATCTCCTGGTCCCAATAGAGTTGGTTGGGGATGACGTCGTGGACGAGGGGCGTGTACTCCAAATTGTAGTGCACGTAGCATTTGCTTTCGCTGCCAAGGGGGCAAGATGATTCCGTCGCCTCAACCGTGTTGGCGACCCTGACCTCGAACTTGAGAGCGGCGTCGTTGTTCGCGATGTAGTGGTTGCTGACCTTGTCGATGGAGCCTGCGAGCTGGGCCACCGATGGCACTGTGTAGGCGAGACGGCCCAAAACGGTGGCTGACTGAATCTAGTCATCCTCTATATTTGGAAGAAAATGAAAGCCACGGTGAAGCGGTGTGGTGGTCGAGGCGTTGACACTTACGGTTGAGGGCAGGTCCGACGAGCTCTTTCGCCTCGCCCTGGACAGTCTTGAACTTGACCTGGTTCAGTTTAGGCATGTCGTCGAAGCCCGCGCCGTCGATGAACATTTCGAGACCGCCGCCCATCGATACTTTCGTGAGCGCTCCCGGTGTCGTCTCGTTGCGATGACGAAGACCAAGGAGAAGCATACCTGAATCGTTGAAAGAGATTCGTGACCAGACTTTGTGACAACTTACTGTCGGCTTCTGCCCTGACACCAACCACGAAGGTGGTGAGCAAGGTAAGCGCATTCTTTAACGTCATTGAAGTTGTCTGTTCTTCGCTTTCTCTGAATTCGCTATTTAAAATTATAAAGACTGGTGGCTATTACGCCTTTTATAGGGTCACCGCCGCTTTAATAAATATCATATTTGGCTGAAAAACTCTTGGTGGACTCTCAACAGAAACGATTTGAATGCAACACGTGTGATCCACGGAGTCGACTGTGGGTCAGGACTTCGGACACGCTGCGCCTCAGAGTGAAGGGTCGCTCGCCTAGCTACCAAGTGCCGCATTGAAACTAGTTTGAGGAAGAAATTTGACTGTTTGCTGACAATCGAGAGAGATGAACCTTGCCGAGAAGTCTCAGACTTGCAGTGTTCAAAAGTAAAAGGCTTTTGAGGAAAAATGTTCAATCGCCGATCGCCCACGAGGCGCACACAACACCCTCATGCAGCAAGCGTTCTCTCGAAGTCAGTAACGTTTTGCTGTAAGCGAGAGGTCACCAGAAGCGGAAAAGTGACTTTTATACGATTTTATTTCGTGTATTTTATGCTAAATTCCGCTCTTTGATGATGTACAGCGCTTATCCAGTATTTTTGCAGCATTCCAAATGAACGCCTGGATCCCTTCCGTTGTCTCAAAAATCACTTGCAATCCTGTCCACAATTTCGACCACTACTTTAATTTTATCAACTTTCCTGCGTAAGATCAACCGGC
>Ga0075472_10000782_pt1 | contig 13360 bp, 10 predicted proteins | sample DEB19_08_DNA_3_FD_77014 | JGI IMG/M metagenome (GOLD analysis project Ga0075472, IMG submission 77014) | Aqueous microbial communities from the Delaware River and Bay under freshwater to marine salinity gradient to study organic matter... | ecosystem: Environmental > Aquatic > Marine > Coastal ...
TGAAGGAAAAAGTCGACACGCTCATCGTCATCCCGAACGACCGTCTGCTCACGGTGTCGAACGAGAAGACGTCGCTCGTGAACGCGTTCAAGTACGCAGACGAGGTCCTGCTCGCCGGTGTCGCCGGCATCACGAACCTCATCACCACGCCGGGCCTCATCAACACCGACTTCGCCGACGTGAAGATGATCCTGTCGAGCGCCGGTTCTGCACTCATGGGTGTCGGCCAGGCAACGGGTGACAACCGTGCGGTGACCGCAGCCAAGGCCGCCATCTCCAGCCCCATGCTGGAGGCAGCAATCGACGGTGCGCGCGGTGTGCTCCTGAACATCACCGGCCCCTCGAGCATGGGACTTTTCGAGGTCAACGCGGCAGCGGAAATCGTGCACGGAGTGGCCCACCAGGACGCCAACATCATCTTCGGCACGGTCATCAACGACGAACTCGGCGACGAGATCCAGGTCACGGTCATCGCGGCCGGGTTCGAGCGCTGGGACGGTCCCACCGCGAACTCGTTCGCGACGTCCCGACCGAGCGCCCCATCGTCACGCACCCCCGAACCCCGTCCTGCTGCGGCTCCGGTTCGCGACATCTTCTCCGACGGTGACCCGTTCAACGGTGACGATGACGACGACTTCGACGTCCCGTCGTTCCTGAAGTAGCAACGTCATGGCGGCCGACGCCGCGCGAGTGTCAGAGAACGTCCGGAGGATCCGTGAGGTGATCACGTCCGCCGGTGGTCGTGACGTGGCTCTGGTCGCCGTCACGAAGACACACCCGTTCTCCGCGATGCAACTTGCGATCGATGCGGGATGCGACGCGGTCGGCGAGAACTACGTGCAGGAAATCGTCGAGAAACTCAACGGCGGGGAACCGCCGGGGCCGTTGCACATGATCGGCGCGGTCCAGTCGAACAAGGTGCGCAGGATCGACCGTGTGGTGAGTCTCTGGGGTGCGGTCGACAGGTCGAGCGTGATCGACGAGATCGGCAAACGGGCCGCGAACGGTGGCTGCGCCGACATCCTGCTGCAGGTCAACACCACCGGTGAGTCCTCGAAGTCCGGTTGCCTGCCCGGGCAGGTCGACGCACTACGGTCCCGGGCCGAATCGGCGGGCGTGACGGTGAGAGGATTGATGACCATCGGGCCCACCGGGGGGAGCATCGCCGAGCAACAGAAGGCGTTCAGGCTGCTGCGACGCCTGTGCGACGAGTCGGGCCTGGAGGTCTGTTCCATGGGAATGTCGGACGACTTCGAGACGGCTGTCGCGTGCGGCTCCACCATGGTGCGGATCGGCAGCGCCATCTTCGGGGCCCGCACCAACTGACGACGGATGTCCCACATCGTGGGCCGTGGCTGCATTACCCTCTGGGCATGTCGTTTTTCCGCCGTGCCATGGATTACCTCGGCCTCAGTGGGGAAGACGCGTACGACGATTACGACATGTCGATGGAGTACGAACGTCCGACGCGTGGCCCCCGCTCGGTGCCGTCAATCGAACCGGAGTACTCGTCCGAGATCAGTCGGCCGGCCCCGCGACCGCGTGTCGATGACACCGGTGCCTCGCGGCGTCCCGATGACTCCGGTCTGCAGGTGCGCCCCATCGGCACCGCCCGTTCTACACCGACAGTGCGACCGGTCGCCGCGGGCGGCGAGACCGTCACGGTCCGCCCCAGCAACTTCAACCAAGCACAGGAGATCGGCGACTGCTTCCGCGAGGGAGTACCCGTCATCGTGAACCTCGAGGACATCGACCCCGGCATGTCGCGTCGCATCATCGACTTCGCGAGCGGCCTGTGCTACGCGCTCGGCGGCACCATGGAGAAGGTCGGCACCGGCGTCTTCCTGCTGAAGCCCGGCGGCTCGTCCGACGCTCGTTACTGACGAAGTCCATGAACATCGTGTGCCAGCTCATCCAGTTGTACGCGCTTGTCATCGTGCTGCGTGCCATCTCGACGTTCTTCCCGATCTCGCCGTCCAGTCCATTCGCCCCGGTCGTGTCGTTCCTGTACCGCATCACGGAACCGGTGTTCGCGCCCATCCGTCGTGTCATGCCGGCCACGGGGCCCCTGGATTTCACACCGCTCGTGGTGTTGCTGGCGCTGCAGTTCGTGCTGGCGCCCCTTCTCGGGTGCTGAGCACCCGACAGCCCCTAGCCTTGTCGCGTGCCGTACCCCCAGGTTGACCCCCAGCCGAATTTCCCGGCCCTAGAGGAGGCCGTCCTCGCACGCTGGGCTGCTGACGGCACATTCGAGCGCAGTGTGGCCCAGCGCCCAGCCGGGGCCAACGGCGACAACGAGTTCGTGTTCTACGACGGGCCCCCATTCGCCAACGGTCTGCCGCACTACGGCCACTTGTTGAAGGGTTTCGTGAAGGACGTGGTCCCGCGCTTCCAGACGATGCGCGGCAAGCGCGTCGAACGCCGTTTCGGATGGGACTGCCACGGTCTGCCCGCAGAGGTGGAGGCGGAGAAGGAACTCGGCATCTCGGGCCACCCGGAGATCACCGCGTTCGGCATCGACAAGTTCAACGAGGCCTGCCGCACGAGCGTGCTCCGGTACACGGACGAGTGGCGTCGCTACGTCACGCGGCAGGCCCGTTGGGTGGACTTCGACAACGACTACAAGACCCTCGATCCGTCCTACATGGAGAGTGTCATGTGGGCGTTCAAGACTCTTTGGGACAAGGGGCTCGTGTACGAGGGCTTCCGCGTGCTGGCGTACTGCTGGCGTTGCGAAACGCCCCTTTCGAACACCGAGACCCGCATGGATGACGTGTACCGCGACCGCCAGGACCCGGCGCTCACGGTGTGGTTCACGCTCGAGACCGGCGAACGCATCCTGGCCTGGACGACCACGCCCTGGACGCTGCCGTCGAACCTCGCGCTGGCGGTAGGCCCGGACGTGGAGTACGCGTTGATGCGCCACCCCGACGGTCATACGTACGTGATGGCCGATGCTCGCGTCGGTTCGTACGAGAAGGAACTCGACGGCGCCGAGAGGATCGGCACCGTGAAGGGGAGCGACCTTGTCGGGCGTTCTTACACCCCGATGTTCCCGTTCCTCGCCGACACACCGAACGCGTTCCGCGTGCTGGGTGCCGAGTTCGTCACCACGGAGGACGGCACGGGCGTGGTGCACATGGCGCCGGGCTTCGGCGAGGACGACCAGAACGCCTGCAATGCGGCAGGCATCCCCACGATCTGCCCGATGGACGAGCACGGACAGTACACGGCGGAGATGACCCCGTGGGCGGGTCGTCACGTGTTCGACGCCAACCCGGATGTCATCAAGACGCTGAAGGATGCGGGCGTCGTCGTGCGTCACGACTCGTACAACCACAGCTACCCGCACTGCTGGCGGTGCGCCGAGCCGTTGGTGTACCGCGCCGTCTCGTCGTGGTTCGTGAAGGTCACCGCATTCCGCGACCGCATGGTGGAGCTGAACGACCAGATCACCTGGGTACCCGATCACCTGAAGGAAGGCAGCTTCGGCAAGTGGATCGGCAACGCCCGTGACTGGGCGATCAGCCGCAACAGGTTCTGGGGATCGCCCATCCCCGTGTGGAGGAGCGACAACCCCGACCACCCACGCATCGACGTGTACGGGAGCTACGAGGAGATCTCCCGTGACTTCGGCGTGGATGTCGTCGACCTTCACCGACCGTTCGTGGACGAACTCGTGCGGCCGAATCCCGATGATCCCACCGGGAAGTCGATGATGCGCCGCGTGCCCGAGGTGCTCGACTGCTGGTTCGAGAGTGGCTCGATGCCCTTTGCCCAGGTGCACTACCCGTTCGAGAACCGCGAGTGGTTCGAGAGCCATTACCCCGGTGACTTCATCGTGGAGTACATCGGCCAGACGCGCGGTTGGTTCTACACGCTCCACGTGCTCGCGACCGCGCTGTTCGACCGTCCCGCCTTCTCGTCCTGTGTCAGCCACGGAATCGTCCTCGGCGACGACGGCGCCAAGATGTCGAAGAGCCTGCGCAACTACCCCGACCCCATGAAGGTGTTCGACACGTACGGCGCCGACGCGATGCGCTGGTACCTCATGTCGTCGCCGATACTGCGCGGCGGTGACTTCTCGGTGACCGAGCAGGGCATCCGCGACACGGTCCGCCAGGTGCTCCTGCCGGTGTGGAACTCCTGGTACTTCCTCTCGCTCTACGCGAACGCCGCGGGAAGGTCGGGACGCGTCCGCACCGACACCACGAACGTGCTCGACACGTACGTGCTGGCGAAACTGCGGGCAACCGTGGAGTCGACCACGTCGTCCCTTGATGCCTATGACCTGTTCGGGGCCAGCCAGACGCTCCGGTCCTTCCTAGACGTGCTGACGAACTGGTACATCCGCCGCAGCCGCGACAGGTTCTGGGCGGGTGACCAGGATGCCATCGACACACTGCACACGGTTCTCGACGTGCTCGTGAAGGCGGCGGCGCCCCTGTTGCCCCTGGTTGCCGACGAGGTGCACCGTGGTCTGAACGGTGACGGTGCAGACAGCGTGCACCTGGCCGACTGGCCGGATGTCTCCGGTCTCCCGAAGGACGACGCGCTCGTGAACGCGATGGACCTCGCGCGCGACGTCTGCTCCTCTGCTCTTTCCGTGCGCAAGCCGCACTCGCGCCGCGTGCGCCTGCCAATCAGATCGTTGACGGTTGCCGCGCCGACCGCGTCGGACCTGGAGCGCTTCGCTGACATCCTGCGTGACGAGGTGAACGTGAGGAACGTCGTGCTCACGGCAGATGTCGCCGCAGTTGCCTCGCACGAGCTGCAGGTGGTGCCGGCCGTCCTCGGCCCGCGTCTCGGTGGGCGCACGCAACAGATCATCAAGGCCGTGAAGGCCGGTGAGTGGACGCAATCGGGAGACGTCATCGAAGTGGCAGGGGAGACCCTGCAGCCCGGTGAGTTCACCCTCAAGTTGGTGACATCCGCCGACACCGCCAGTGCGACGCTCCCGGGCGGAGTCGGGGTCGTTCTGCTCGACGTGAACGTGACGCCGGAGCTCGAGGCCGAGGGCATGGCACGCGACCTCATCCGCGCCGTCCAGCAGGCCCGTCGCGATGCCGGTCTCGACGTCTCTGACCGCATCGTCCTGACCCTCGGGGCGGATTCGTCCGTGCGCACCCAGGTGGAACCGCACATTCCTATGGTGAGCGAGGAAACCCTTGCCGTGCAGGTCACGTGGGATGATTCGGCGGACCGCAGTGTCGAAATCGAAGGGGCTCACGTCCACGTCAGTGTGACTGCTGTACGTTGAGTCGCTGCCCACCCCACCCCTATCCTCTCCGCGCAACACAGATCAGACCAAGGAAGTACCGAGATGGCCGCAAAGAAGAAGACCCCCGCCAAGAAGGTCACGAAGAAGCCCGCACCGAAGAAGGCAGCAAAGAAGCCGGCAAAGAAGACCGCACCCAAGAAGCCGGCAAAGAAGGCCGTTGCGAAGAAGAAGCCCGCACCGAAGAAGACGGTTGCGAAGAAGGCCGTGAAAAAGTCGTCGGCGAAGAAGTCCGTGAAGAAGGCAACAAAGAAGGCTGCTCCCAAGAAGCCGGCAAAGAAGGCCGCCGCGAAGAAGACGGTTGCGAAGAAGGCCGCGAAAAAGGCGTCGGCGAAGAAGTCGGTGACCAAGAAGCTGACCCCGGCCCAGGCCGCGGCAGCAAAGAAGGCCAAGCAACGCGAGATCGCCGCCAGGAAGAAGGCCGAGGCGCTGCGCAAGAAGGAGGCCGCGGCGAAGGCTGCCGCCCAGAAGAAGATTGCCGCGGAGAAGGCTGCTGCGAAGAAGGCAAAGGCCGCCGCCGAGGCCCTGAAGAAGAAGGAAGCCGCCGCAAAGAAGGCTGCCGCTAAGAAAGCCGCAGCCGAGAAGGAGCGCGAGAAGAAGCGAATCGCTGCCGAGCGCGAGAAGAAGAAGAAGCTCGAGGCGATCGAACGCGAGAAGGCCCGCAAGCTGAGGGAAGAGCAGAAGGCGGCCGAGAAGGCGGCACGGGAGAAGGCTGCCGCCGAGGCCAAGGCTGCCAAGGAAAAGGCTGCCGCCGAGGCAAAAGCCGCAGCCGAGGCCGCAAAGCGGGCCGCCGCGAAACTGCCGCCGCCGAAGCCACCGATCATCAAGGGACCGTCACAGGACGGCATCACGTCGACAAAGGAGTTCGACCTGAAGTTCCTCTTCGAGCTCCGCGACGCCCTCATAGCGAAGCGTGCCCAACTCAGTGGCCAGGCAACGCGACTCGAGAACGAGGCGAATGCACTGATCGAGGACGCAGAGATGGGCGACGTCCAGTTCGACGAGGAGGGCGGCGAGGGCGACACGCTTGTCGTCGAGCGCGAGCAGGACCTCGTCCTGTCCGCGTCGGCTCGCCAGTCCATCGAGGACATCGACGCGGCTCTCGAGCGCATGAAGAAGGGCGAGTACGGCTACTCCGAGATCTCGGGCCTGCCGATCCCCAAGGAGCGCCTGCGTGCGATGCCGGAAGCCACGCAACTGGTGACCGAGCTCGCCGGCGGCTTCGGTCGTCGCTGATCACGCGGTCAACACCGACATGTCGCGCCGGTTGCTGCTGTCGCTCGCCGCGGCCGTTGTCGTGCTCGACCAATTGACGAAGCACTGGGCCGTCAACGCCCTCTCCGACGGCCACACGGTGGACGTGGTGTGGACCCTTCGGTTTGCCCTGGGGTTCAACAGCGGGATGGCGTTCTCGAAAGCCACCGGGCTCGGCCCGCTCATCGGCGTCGTCGCCACGGTCGTGGTCGTGTGGCTGCTGTCGTCGCTGCGCAAGGCCGGTTCCCGGCTGTCGGCATGCGGCATGGCCCTGGTCGGGGGCGGGGCGGCGGGAAATGTCATCGACCGCATGTTCCGCGGGCCGGGTTGGTTCCGTGGTTCCGTCGTTGACTTCATCGACCTCCAGTGGTGGCCCGTGTTCAACGTTGCTGATTCGGCGATCACTGTCGGTGGGTGTCTGCTCGTGCTCGGGGCAATCCTCGCGTCGCGCAGTGTCGACCAGGCCGAGGTGACCGCATGATCGTCGAGGAAACCATCCCTGCCGCCCTGGCGGGCGAACGGCTCGACAGGGTGGTGTCGTTGATTGCCGACATCTCCCGTTCGGAGGCACGGGAACTCGTGGCCGCGGGCGGCGCCCGTGTCGACGGCGTCGATGCCCCGAACGGGAAGGTGCGCCTCTCCGAGGGACAGGTTGTCCGGGTCGACCTCGACAAGGTCCCCGTTGCCGAACTGCCTCAGGCGGACCCGGGTGTCCCCGTTGAGGTGCTCTACGAAGACGACCATGTCATCGTCATCAACAAGCCCGTCGGACTGGTGGTGCATCCGGCTGCGGGTCACGGCACGGGGACCCTGGTCAACGGGCTGCTCGCGAGGTTCCCCGAGATCGCATCGGTCGGCCAGCCCCTCCGTCCCGGCATCGTGCACAGACTCGATGCGGGCACGAGCGGTTTGATGGTGGTGGCCCGTTCGCAGCAGGCCTACGACGCACTCGTGGACGCGATGAGCGACCATGACGTCGAGCGCGAGTACATGGCACTGGCGTGGGGTCATTTCGATTCGGCGAACGGCGTGATCGACGCTGCCATCGGACGGGACCCGCGTGACCCCCTGAAAATGGCCGTGGTGCGGGAGGGCAAGTGGGCCCGGACGCATTTCGAGGTCATCGAGGAGTTCGTCGAACCGGCGGAGCTCTCCCTGGTGCAGTGCACCCTCGAGACCGGTCGCACCCACCAGATCCGCGTGCATCTCGCCGCCGTCGGCCACGCGGTCGTGGGTGACTCGACATACGGAGGCTCGCGGTCGTCGTTGAAGTCCCCGAGGCCGATGCTGCACGCCGCGCGTCTCGCGTTTGCCCACCCCGTCTCGGGGGACCACATGGAGTTCGGTGCGGGAATGCCCGAGGACATGGTGGGTGTCATCGCGCTCTGCAGCGCGGCAGACGACGAGTAGTCGTCAGTGATGGTGATGGAAGGTGGGCTTCGGCCATTCGCCCTCGCCGGTGGCGGCCTTCGCGATCACTTCCAACGTGTAAGTGTCGAGATGCTCGCGCATGTGCTGGCCGGCGACGTCCCAGATGGCAAGGAGAACGCACTGTCCCTCGTGGTCACAGGAGCCGTCCTGGTGGGGCTGCCCGAAGTCACCCACCGTGATCGGACCATCGACCGCAGAGATGATGTCGGACACCTTGATGTCCGCGGGTGCCTTCGCGAGCACGTACCCGCCGCCGACACCACGCTTCGACCGCACCAGGCCGGCGCCCTTCAGGGCGAGAAGGATCTGTTCCAGGTACGGCTGGGGCAGTCCGGTGCGCTCCGCGATGTCGCGAACGGACGTGGGCCCGGACTCGGAAGAGTGCAGCGTGAGGGACAGCAAGGCCCGGCACGCATAATCACCTCTCGTCGACACTCGCACGGAACCATCGTAGGTGCTGGACTATGACCATGAGCCACCAAGCCCCCGTTCTGCCCCGCTACGGGTCGGGAAGCCTGAGCGACATCATCCCGTTCCTGTGCAGTCCCGTGCGGGCGACGACCTCTCCGGCATGGATGCCCGACGTGGTGAACGGAGCCGAAAGGGTTGTGCTGCTGCTCATCGACGGTCTGGGATGGAACCAGCTGACCGAACGCGGGCATGTTGCGCCGACGATCTCGTCCATGACCGGCGGTTCGATCACATCGGTGGCGCCATCGACCACCGCAACGGCTCTCACGTCGCTCACCACGGGCCTCACCCCGGGGGAACACGGACTCATCGGGTACCGGATGGACATGGGCGGCGTGGTGATGAACACACTGCGATGGGGTGACGGCCGCAATGACATGCGCCGCGAATTCCCTCCGCGCCAGGTCCAGCCGTGCCCGCCGTTCCTCGGCTCCTCTGTTCCCGTGATCAGCATGGCGGACAAGGAGGGATCCGGCTTCACGGAAGCGCACCTTTCCGGCATCAAGGCAATGGGTTGGCGTGCGGCGAGCAGCATCCCCGTGACCATCCAACGCGCGCTGGCCGACGGGGAACGATTCGTGTACGCGTATTACGACGGCGTCGACAAGATCGCTCACGAGCGGGGCTTCGGCGACTACTACGACTCTGAGTTGTCGTACGCGGACGGCCTGGTGGCATCGATCATCGAGCGTCTCCCCGCCGACACGGTTCTCCTCGTCACCGCCGACCACGGGCAGGTGCACGTCGGCGACAACACGGTCTCCCTTCCCGCCACTGTGATGGACCATGTCCGTCTCCAGTCGGGCGAGGGCAGGTTCAGGTGGCTCCATGCGCGTCGCGGCCGTGAGCAGGAACTGCGTGCAGCCTGCGCGCAGTTCGAGGATGTTGCCTGGGTGGTGACACGCGAACAGGTTGTCGATGAGCGATGGTTCGGGAGCCGGGTGTCGGCCGATGCGTTGCGGCGGATGGGCGACGTTGCGCTGGTGCCGTTCGCACCGGTCAGTTTCGAGGACCCCGCAGACGGCGGCCTGTTCGACCTCGTCTGCAGGCACGGTTCGCTCACCGCGGACGAGATGCTCGTGCCGCTCGTCGCGCACCGCACCTGAGCGGGGTGCGGAAGGACCGCCCGGATGGCAGACTCAACGCGTGTCTGACAACGTGAACAGCCCGGAACCCCCCGCCAGCGCAGAGGTCATCGACGGTCGTCCGTTCCCGAACGACGCAACCTCGGACGGTTCGCTCGGCACCCCCACCGAGTCGGTCACCGAGCCCGCGAAGGTCATGCGCATCGGGTCGATGGTCCGCCAGTTGCTCGACGAGGTCCGCAACACCGAACTGGATGTCGCCAGCCGCGAGCGCCTCGCCGAGATCTACGACAGGTCCATCGTCGAGATCGCGTCCGCACTGTCGCCCGATCTTGCCGAGGAGTTGCACATGCTCGCGCTGCCCTTCAAGGACGGCGAGGTTCCCTCGGATGGCGAACTGCGCATCGCAAAGGCGCAACTTGTCGGTTGGCTCGAGGGCCTCTTCCACGGAATCCAGGCCACGTTGTTCGCACAGCAACTGGCGGCACGCCAACAGATCGAGCAGATGCGCCAGATCCCCGGCCAGCCCGACCGGGGCGGACCGCAACCCGGCGGCACGTACCTCTGACCGGACGTCCCGGCGCCGCGAATTCTCAATGGTTCTCGCGCAGTTGAGATGACCGTGGATGGGCCCCAACCGGGCAACCGCAGGTGACTCACCCGACTGCTAATTTCGTGAATCCCAGCGGTGTAACTTGCGCGAGCAGCCACCGGTGCGGGCGGATGGCGGCAGGTGACTGCCCGGAGAGTGGAGGTGTGCAGTGGGGTCGTCGTTCACTCACCTCCACGTCCACACGGAATTCTCCATGCTCGACGGTGCGGCGCGTCTCGATGAACTGGTCGCAAAGGCCGTGTCCGACGGTCAGCCGGCTCTCGGCATCACCGACCACGGCAACATGTACGGGGTCATCGACTTCTACAAGGAGTGCCGCAAGCAGGGCATCAAGCCCATCATCGGCACCGAGGCCTACATGGCCCACGACCACCGTTCCGAACGCATCGCCCGCCGCGGCCGTCTGGATGACAACGGCGGCAGCGACGAGGGCGGACGCAAGCAGTACTACCACCTCACCCTCCTTGCCGAGAACAATGTGGGGTACCAGAACCTCATCCAACTCTCCAGCCTCGCCTTCCTCGAGGGTTACCACTACAAGCCACGCATCGACTGGGAACTGCTCGAGAAGTACTCCTCGGGGCTCATCGCCACCACGGGCTGTCTCGGCGGTCACGTCCTGCAGTCATTGCTGAACGGCGACGAGAAGGGTGCAGTGGCCAAGGCCGGCCGTCTGCAGGACATCTTCGGCAAGGACAACCTGTTCGTCGAGGTGCAGGACCACGGCCTAGCTGACCAGGTGCGCACCAACCCGAAGCTCGTGGAGATCGCCCGCAAGATCGGCGCTCCCATCATCGCCACGAACGACTCGCACTACGTGAACCAGGCCGACCACGAGGCGCACGATGCATTGCTGTGCGTCCAGACCGGCGCGTTCATGCGCGATGCCGACCGTTTCAAGTTCGAGGGCACGGAGCACTACCTGAAGAGCGCCGAAGAGATGCGCTATCTGTGGCGCGAACTGCCGGAGGTGTGCGACAACACGTTGTGGATTGCCGAGCGCGCGAACGTCGAGATCGAACTGGGGACGTACAGGCTGCCCGTGTTCCCGATTCCCCCGCAGTTCTCCACGGACACCGAATACCTCGAGCACCTCACGTGGGAGGGCGCCAAGAAGCGTTGGGGTGACAACCTGCCCGCCGAGGTCGTCGAACGCGTCTCCTTCGAGCTGGGCGTGGTGGCCCAGATGGGGTTCAGCTCCTATTTCCTCATCGTGTGGGACCTCATCCGGCACGCGAAGGACTCCGGCATCAGGGTCGGGCCCGGCCGCGGTTCGGCTGCCGGCAGCGCGGTCGCGTACTGCCTGCGCATCACGGAACTCGATCCACTGAAGTACGACCTGCTGTTCGAGAGGTTCCTCAACCCCTCGCGCGTCAGCATGCCCGACATCGACATGGACTTCGACTCGCGGTACCGCGACGAGATGATCCGTTACGCGGCCGAGAAGTACGGCCGGGACCACGTCGCACAGATCATCACGTTCTCCACCATCAAGTCCCGCAACGCGGTGCGCGACGCAGCGCGCGTGCTCGGGTACGAGTATGGCGTGGGGGACCGCATCGCAAAGTTGATGCCACCGCTCAACCAGGGCCGCGACACCCCGCTGCAGTACTGCTTCGAGAAGAGCGACCAGTACGCGGACGGCTACGCGGCCGCCGCGGCCCTGCGCGACCTTGTCGAGGTGGACGAGGTCGCGTCGAAGGTCGTGGAGGTTGCCAAGGGCCTAGAGGGCCTGAAGCGAAGCGACGGCATCCATGCCGCCGCCGTGGTGATCACCCCGGAGCCCCTGATGCAGTACCTGCCCATCCAGCGCAAGCCGGTGGGTGACCTGAAGGCCGACGAGGCCCCCATCGTCACGCAGTACGAAATGCACGGCGTGGAGGATCTCGGGCTACTGAAGATGGACTTCCTCGGTCTGCGCAACCTCGACGTCATCACGGACACCGTGGAGATGATCCGGCGCCAGCGCGACCCCGGGTTCGACATCGACACGGTGCCCCTCGACGACGAGCTCACGTTCGCCCTGCTCGGCCGGGGCGAGACGATCGGCGTCTTCCAGCTGGAGTCGCCGCCCATGCGCCAGCTGCTGCGTTCCATGAGACCCACGTCGTTCGAGGATGTCAGCGCTGTGCTCGCGCTGTACCGACCCGGCCCCATGAGCGCCAACATGCACAACGACTACGCGGACTACAAGAACAACCGCAAGAAGCCCGAGTACTTCCACCCCGAGGCGAAGGAGCTGCTCCACGACACGTTCGGTTTGATGGTGTACCAGGAGAGCATGATGCGCGTGGCGCAGCGCTTCGCCGGCTACACGCTGGCCCAGGCCGACAACCTGCGAAAGGCGTGCGGCAAGAAGGACCCCAAGGTCATGGAAAAGGAAGAGAGCGTCTTCATCGAGGGCTGCGAGGCCACGGGGTACGGACGCACCCTCGGGGAGCAGCTCTTCACGGTCATCAAGAAGTTCGCCGACTACGCGTTCAACAAGAGCCACACGTTCGGGTACGGCCTCATCAGCTACCAGACCGCCTACCTGAAGGCGCACTACCCGGTCGAGTACATCGCGTGCCTGCTCACCTCGGTGAAGGGCAACTACGAGAAGGCAGCCGTGCACCTCGCCGACGCCCGCTCCATGGGCATCACGGTAGTCAACCCCGACATCAACCGCAGCGAATCCGACTTCACGGCCTTCACCGACGGAGGACAGAAAACGATCGTGTTCGGCCTGTCCGCCGTGCGCAACGTTGGCGAGGGACTGGTCGATCTCATCATCACCGAGCGTCGTGAGAACGGACCGTTCGTGTCGTTCCACGATTTCGCGGAACGGGTGCCCGATCAGGCGCTCAACAAGAGGGCGGTGGAGTCGCTCATCAAGGCCGGCGCGTTCGATGCGCTCGGCCACCCGCGGCGTGGCCTGTTGATGGTGCACGAGTCGATCATCGACGCAGCCATCGTCTCGAAGCGCGAGCGGGAACGCGGTGTCATGTCGCTGTTCGGCGAACTCGAGGACACCGGTGATTCGGCGTGGAGCGACCGCATCGCCGTCCCCGAGGACCAGTTCGACAAGCCCGACCAGCTGCGTCACGAGAAGGAGATGCTCGGTCTCTACATCTCCGACCATCCCCTGATGGGGGTCGAACAGGCACTCCGCCGGAGGGTCGACACCGCCATCGCCGACCTGGCCGACCGCGAGGAAGGAATGGTCACCATCGGCGGGATCGTCACGAA
>Ga0075472_10000787_pt1 | contig 13301 bp, 16 predicted proteins | sample DEB19_08_DNA_3_FD_77014 | JGI IMG/M metagenome (GOLD analysis project Ga0075472, IMG submission 77014) | Aqueous microbial communities from the Delaware River and Bay under freshwater to marine salinity gradient to study organic matter... | ecosystem: Environmental > Aquatic > Marine > Coastal ...
AATTTAATTAATTTTAATAAATTTTTTAAATTTTTTTTTTTTATAATAAAGATTGTGTAAATTAAGTTTAGTATCAAAATTATACATATTGATTTATTAATAATATATTTATTATTAAATCAATTTTTATTAGTTATAATAATCAATTTAAAAATAAATTATATTAATAAATAATAGATAATGTTAAAGAGTAGTATATTAGGAAAGGAATTTGTGAATTATAGAAAAAATACGGATAGGGATCAAAGAGAGAGATTTAGTGGTAATGTGAGGTCTAGAGGTTTAGGAAATATTCCTATAGTTGTTGATTCTGTAGAAAGGGAATTAAGTAATCTTTTAGCGACAAAAGATGAGAATTATCCAAGAATGATGAAGTATGGGTTGGAAATAACGATACATATGGATAATAAGATGTCTGAAATATTAAAAATAGTAAAAATAGAGTTATTAAAAAAGGATTATGAAGTGAATAATTTAGTTTTAGGATTAGAGGATGGTAGTTTAATAGATTTAGAAAGTGATATAGGTACTATATATAAACAGTATAGAAATAAGGATGATAAAATATTATATGTATTAGTGACAAATGAGAAAACAATGTATGGTTATATTTTATCAATTATAAAATATTTAGCTAGTGGAATTTCTACGTTTATAAATAAATTAACAAAAGAATAAATTGAAAAAAATAATAAATAAATATATTTATTATTTTATGAAGCCGGTGTTGATAAATTTTGTTGGAGCACCTTCGAGTGGTAAATCTATGATGGCAGCTTTAACATTTGTAAAATTAAAGACTGATCATAATTCGAGTGAACTGATACAAGAGTATGCAAAACAATTAGTATGGGAAAATAGGTTAGAGGAATTAGCGAATCAGTGGTATGTTACAAAAAGACAATATGATATGATAAAGGCGGTATATGGAAAGGTTGATTATTTAGTTACAGATTCACCTTTATTAATTGGATTATATTATAATAGACATCATGATGATAATGTTTGTAATGTTGAAAAAACAGAAGGGATGATATTATCAAAAATGGAGGAATTTAATAATGTATATATATTTTTAAAAAGAAATAAAAATAATCCGTATGAAAAGGTTGGACGTATTCATAATGAGGAGCAGTCGATTGAAATAGAAAAAGATTTAAAAAAGTTATTAGACGAGTTTAATTTAGATTATTTAGAAGTTGTATCAGATGTGAATAATATTGATGAAATTATGAGATATATATATAAATAAAATAAAAAAAGCCCAATAAAATCTAGATAACCTAAATTTTATTGGGCTTTTTTTTATTTTATTGTTGTAATTTTGAATGATAGATTTTTATTGTATTATTTGAATGAATATAATTTACGAGATTATAAAAGTTATTATAATCTCTTAATGTATAATGTATACGATGTTTATTATGTCTGAGTTGTTTTTGAATAATTTTATGATAAATCATATTGTCCTTTTTCATTAAACGAAATTTGAATTCATTTATACTGTAATAATTTTCATTATTGTTAGGACCAAATAAATTGTTATATTCGAGAATAATTGCATTTATTTTTGTTTGTATAGATTTTTTAGAGTTTAATAGTTTAAATAATTTGGGGCTAATAATAGTTTTTGTTTTATAAAGTTCGTCAATATAATAGTTCAATATAAAAAAAGATGTTTCGTAACTGTTAGTACATATTTGTAAAGGTGTACTAATAGATGATTTATTGTTAAATTGTTGTTTATACACAACAAATACATGTTTATTTTGTATTTTTTTAGTAATAAATTTTTTAAATAACGTAGATTGAGACATATACAAAATATTATAAGTTTAGATTATTTTTCAATTTTTTAATTGGTTTAAAGACAATAATATTTAATTATTAAGGATATGGTATTAAATATATTATTATTAATAGTATTAATTGGTGTATTAGTGGTTCCTATAGTGTTACAATATGTATTTAATTGGGATTTATTAGTGTTGTCTGTTTATGGTGTATACATGTTGGTGTATTTAATAACGGAATTTATATTAGCATTTATGAATAATAAGTTTGGGAATAGGTATAATAAGGTGATTACTGTAAAGAATGATATGTTATCAAATTTAATGGTTGTTGGATGGAGGGAGAATGAGCAATATTTTAAGTTATGTTTAGAATCTATAAAGATGATAGATAAATTAAATAGAATATATATAATAGTGGATGGTGATGAAGAGGAAGATGAATATATGATACAGATAGCTAAAAGTGTATTTAAAGATGAATATAAGTATATAAAAATAGAGGATACAGAAGATATAGTATCGATAATGGGTAGGATTATAGATAAAAGGGTAATAATAATATCTAAAAGACATGGTGGTAAACGTGAAGCGATGTATATAGGATGTAAATTATCTGTATTAGAAAGGAATATGTATAATAGAGAGTTGGGGGCAATTTTTTGTATGGATAGTGATACTATAGTTAAGGAGGATGTTATAAATAAAATGATTATGAATTTTAATAATGATATTGTAGGTGGAGTAGTGGGTAATTTATCGATACATAATAAATATGATTCGTTGGTGTCTTTTATGAGTAAAGTGAGATATTGGTTTGCATTTAATTTAGAGAGAGCATATCAATCGTTTAATGGGTGTGTATTATGTATATCAGGGCCATTAGGTATGTATAGATTAAAGTCTATAGAATTAATAATAGATCAATGGAAAGATCAAAAATTTTTAGGAAAAAAATGTACATATGGAGACGATAGACATTTATCGAATTTAATATTATCGTTAAAAAATAAGATTATTTATAATAATAATGCATATGCTGAAACAGAGACACCAGATGGTATATATAGGTTTTATAAACAACAGGTTAGGTGGAATAAGTCGTGTTTTAGGGAGTTTTTTTGGAGTATAAGTAATATAAATAAACATAATATGTTAATGAGTGTAGATTTAATTTATATGTTGGTGTATCCATTTATAGTTATGGGTTATTTGGTATATTTATTGTGGTATGGTAGCATATTAGAATTGGGTATATATTTGAACATTGTATTTATAATAGGATTAATAAAGGCGATATATGGTCTAATAGTATCAGGTATATATGAAAATTTATTTTATGTGTTTTATTGTATAAATTATGTTTCAATAGTGTTTCCGGCGAGATTATGGGGTTTAATATCAATAGGTGATATAAGTTGGGGTACATCAACACGTAAAAATATAGGTGATAATATATCATTTGATATAATTATGTTAGTATTATGGAATATAAATTTGTTATGTGGATTTGGGTATTCATTATGGAGGCATATAGACAATATAAAAGTAGTTGAATGGATTTTATTAGGTGTTCCAGTATCATTTATAGTGATAGGTTTGATATTGATGAAAATATATATTAGTTTTCGTAAAAAGGTGTTATCTAACAAAGATAATAAAATTGATTAATGTAAATGTGTAAAAAATTAAAAAATGAAAAATAAATTAAAATATTTAATTTTTGTTATGGAGGTATATAGTAAATATTTGTTAAATAAATATTTAATATTTAAAGATGAAATAGGTAATGAATTAAAAGAATTTGATAAATTTAAGGGTAATGTAAAAAGTGATGTGGATTTTATAAAAATAACGAGATGGATACTTGATGAGTTTTTGTGTTTTGAAATAAATGTGAATATAAATATAGATAATAGGATTAATATGTGTGAGGCTGAAAATATATTTTATCATTATAAAAAGTATAAATGTTCAGAGTTTGAAGTTAGAGAAACTGAGACGTATTTAAATGTAGATGACAAGTTAGATACATCAAAAACAGAATGGGTAGAATCGATTGATATAAATACAAGTCACTTAATACATAAATATGGGAAATACTCTAGGACAGGTAAAGAATGTGATAATTATCGTTTTGAATACAAGTTTGAATTTATAGATAAAGGGAAAAGGTGGATATTTAGTGTATATGATTATTTAAATACAGAAGATAAGTTTGATAATGAAGATGATATATATTGGCATATAGCATCAAATACAAAAAGAGGTGATATAATTAAAAATTTTATAACGATGTTAAAAGAAAAAGATTGTTGTTAATAAAAAATTGAAAATAAATAGAGAATTTAGAAATTTTTGATGGAGATAGAGAAATTGATTAAGGATTTAGAAATGGTTGATTTGGATGATGTGGAAGGGCCGTTTTTTTTGTTAGATAATGATATAAAACGGGGTGATTTAGAGTTACATTTTATAACAGATGTGTGTTTAAATTTTTATGAAATATGGACGATATTTAGAGAAATTCCGATTATAAATAATGATAAAAAGATAAGATATTCGTGGAATTTTATTAGTAAAGATAAAAGGTATATATTTGTTTTATGTGATTGGAATAATGAAAACAAGTTATTACAGACGAAAAAATGGCGTATATTATGTAATACAACTGATGAAATAATAGTAAGCAAATTTTTAAAGACTTTATGTAATGCTTTAGAATGTTATAATAAATATTATAAAAAGAGTATAGAGTCACGTGATTTTAGTAGTGATAATAAAGAGGTAAATAGATGTTTACAAGAAATAAAAGGATCATTAATAGAAAATAGAGAAATATTAAAGAGTTTATAAAAAATTGAAAAATAAATGAGTTTTATTAAAATTTGTACAAAGAAAGAGTTTAAGAATGGAATTTAAAACAAAAGTATACAACTGCAATGAAATTGAAAATAAGAGTATAAATGAAATTGAAATTGAAAATGAAAATAATTATTATCTTCAAGATCATTTAAAGAGTCCTTTTTTTAAAGAAGACGGAAGTGAGGTTGAATATATAAGTGAATATATAAGTGAAAGTGAAAGTGAAAATAATTATTATCTTCAAGATCATTTAAAGAGTCCTTTTTTTGAAGAAGACGGAAGTGAGGTTGAATATATAAGTGAAAATGAAAGAGAAAATGAAAATGAAAGTGAAGGAGAAAGTGAAGGAGAAAGTGAAGGAGAAAGTGAAAGAGAAATTGACGATGATTACATGGATATTGATATGGATATGGATATGGATATTGATATATTGAGATCAGATGATGAAAACGATTATGGATATTATGATTCTGATTATGGTTTAGGTTATGAGGATGAATGTTATGAATGTTTGGATTTATAAAAATAAAAAAAAATAAAAAAGCCCAATAAAATTTAGGTTATCCTAGATTTTATTGGGCTTTTTTAATTTAGTAACGATGAAGATAAATAAAAAATTGAAATTAAAATAAAAAATAAAATAAATGTACAAATGGTGGTAATTAACAATAAATTTAGCGAAACTTTTATAAATGATTTAGAAAGGTTTGTGATATGGATATCTGAAAATGAGTATTGTTTAAATGATATAGTAACTGGGGAGAAGGTAGAAATGAATATAGATTTAATAAATTTTAATGAACCTAGTAGAAGTAAATTAGAATGTTATGTAAAAGAATTAGTAAAGTATTATTCATTAGAAAAGAATAATGAGGAGATTGATGATATAAAAACTATGATTAAGGAATTTAGAACAAATAAAATAAAAAAAGGAATAAAAAAAAGTAAAATAGCAAAGGTAAAAAAAGTGGATAAAAGAGATGTAAGTAACAATAAAGTTGATGTTGTAGTGGATAAAAGAGAAGTTGTAGTGGATAAAAGAGAAGTAAGTAACAATAAGGTTGATGTTGTAGTGGATAAAAGAGAAGTAAGTAACAATAAAGTTGATGTTATTAAAGATGTAATAGTAAAGGAAGATCTTAATACGGATGATGTATATTACATTGATACATTGGAATTTTCTACTAAACAATTAGAAGGTGTTTTTGGTAAACCATTAAAAAATGGTAAACGTGGTGATAAGCATCAGTATGAATGGAAGATAATAATGATTACAGAACAAGAGGAGATTATATATTCTATATATAATTGGAAACATAAGAATGGTGAGTTTGATAATTATGATGAAAACGAGTGGTTTTTAGGGACGTTGAAGAGATGTAGAAATGATATATTAAGTGGATGTGATATGATGATTGATTATATTAGAGGTAAGATAAATAGAGATAATGAAGGTGATAATAATATAGAAAGTAAAATACAAGAAGATGTTATTATGAAGTTATTCAAGTTAAGTGACAAGAATTTGGAAATAATAGATATAGATGATATTTGTTTTTAAAGAATAGTTTTTTGTTTTTTTTGTTTTTTTTGTTTTTTTTATGTATTTTTTTTTTATTGTGTAATAGTATTCCAAAGGAATTAAAATGCAAAATAGCGAGCAAAAAGAGCAAATACAGCAGCCTGTACAGGTAATAGAGATAAGGCAGCCGCATAGAAGATCAGATTCAAGTTCATCTAGTTCCAGTTCATCTAGTTCTAGTTCATCGAGTTCATCTAGTTCAAGTTCATCTAGTTCTAGTTCATCGAGTTCATCTAGTTCAAGTTCATCTAGTTCATCGAGTTCATCTAGTTCAAGTTCATCTAGTTCATGGTATTCGTATGAATCTGTGGATACTGTTTCAATAATTTAGATGGTAGTATATCTGGTAGAGAAATAGATAGTATAAATGTTAGGATAAAATAGATAGATTCGTTAGTGGAATATAATATTAGGCATATGAAGAATATAGATATGTTTGAAAGTGTTATATTATAATTAAATAGTCTAAAGAGTGATACAGTGGTAATATAACTGGCTTTAACATAATTATCAATATAGACTTGTGATAATATGTTATTAAATAATATAGGGTATGAGTTGGAAGAGTTGAGTGAAGGTGTTGAGTCAGTAGAGGTTTGATAGATTAGTCTTGGATTAGTGACATATGTAGAAATTAAGTTTTGTTTAGCTAATGTTTGAATACAAAGGTCGATATGATTATGGATTTTACCGTATAATAAGTTGACGAGTTTTTGTGCTCCGGATCGTGATAGTATATAAGCATGAAGAGCGAGGGCTACACGTGGTTTAATGATATAATTATTAATTTGTGAGAAATTAGATGATATGTTAAGTAGATTCATTGTGGTATTAAAGAAAATATTATTGGGATCGCTACCGAAACAGCCAAGATATAGAATGTCAAAATTGCTAGGTGTTTTAGATAAATAAAAGGATATATCTGATTTAAGATCGGTAGAATCAAAGATGATATCATCTTCAAATATAACAGCATATTGTTGATTTGATTTTAAAAATGTTTTCCATACAGAGATATGTGATATAGAACAGCCGATAGAGCTTTTTGGTCCAAAAATAGAGTATAAAGGAGTGGTATATTTTTTTATAGTATTATAGTCAATAGTTTTACCGTTAGTTCCTTTAAATAATTTAGGGTTAAGATTACAATTAGTTAATTTATCTAATAGAGTTTGTGGGTTATTTAAACTAATAACATATGTATTTATCATTAAAAATGGTTTAAAAAATAAAAAAATGAATTAAGCGAAAATAAAAAATTGAAAAATAAATAGAAATTATAGTATTTGTATAAGTATTGACAGAATGTTGAATGTAAACGCAAAGGAATTTGTTCCATTAAATGTTATTGAAGAAAATGAATTGTTTGATAAATTAGAAGAGGAATTTGTAAAAAACAATGAATGGTTATTTGATTACAGATTTAAAGAAACAGAAAAGGTAAAAAATGTTGATTTAGGAAAGTATTATTATGGTATAAAGGATGATAGTAAGAAGGAATTCTCAAAGGTTAAATTTGAATTAAAATTAGAAACGATTGAGGAAGAAATAACATATGCAGATATTTTAAAAATTAAAAATTAAAAATTAAAAATTAAAAATAAAAAAGGGCGTTACTTTTAAAAAAGTAACGCCCTTTTTTATTTTTATTAATTATCGGTATTATCGGTATTATCAGTGTTATCAGTGTTATTGTCAGCATTGTTGTTATTAGGGTTATTTGTATTAATTGTGTTATTATTATCATCATTTAAAGTGTTTTTGTTAGGTTTTGATGTTTTACCTTTGGGTCTTCCTTTAGGTTTTGAGTTTACAGTTATTAATGGTAGGTTTTCATTAGGTGTATAATTTGGGTGAATACGTTTAATATGATTTTTTAGGATTTTTTCAGTAGAAACTTGTGTGGAGCAGATATGGCAGCTGAATTGTTTAAGTTCTACATTAGTGATAGTTTTTCGTTTAAAAAAGTTATCTAAAAGTGTAAAGCTGAGTTGTGACAATGAATTAATATTAGATTTAATTATATCGAGGTGATGTCGGAATGATTGTATATAATAATTATATTCGATTTTAAGGTTTTGAAATAATCTTTGATCGATGTTAATATTATCGTTATGTTTTTCTTTTAATTCGTTATGTAGATTATAGATTATATTTGTTGCAAGTTTAAAGATATTTGCATCAAATTGGTGTGAGTGAATAAAGATGATGATATTTTTGTCGACTATATCTATTTCAAAGTGTTGTTTATTAGCAATTCCGCCAAATGAGTTACATAAAATACCTGAACAGTTATTTTGTTGTATATCATTATAGAATTTGTCTAGGTCTCTTTTAGGTACGGTTTTGCTACCAAAGTTTTTGGAATCGATTAATATAGTTGGTTTGTTGTCTTTGATGAGTTGTATATCTCCAGAGTTGGGGATATGAGATGTATCAAGGACTTCTGTGTCTTGAAATGTATCAGTTAGGATATTAAGTAAGATAGTTTCAGCAATTTGTCCTTTTTTAGAGGAGTTGTTAGAAAAGTTTTCATTAATATTAGAAAGTGATGATTCAATAGAGGATATTTTATTAGTGATATGATGGGAGTCTAATGATTTTTCAAAACATGATTGTATATGAGATAAGATTTCTAAATTTTTTTTGTCGATATCATTTAATTTTTGGTTATTAAGAATTTCAATACGGTCTTTAAAATTATCGAAAATGGATTTTAATTCTTTTTGGTCGTTATTTTCAATCATTATTTTTTGTAAATCAGAAAACATGATTTGTAATTCTTTATTAGTGATATCTTTAATATTGTCTAATTTATTTTGGAGAATACTGATTATATTAGTATTAGTGTTGTTAATATTAGTAGACAGGTTAGAGATTTGTTGTGTATGATTAAGTAATGAAGATTTGATTTCATCTAATTTAATAGATAGGAGGTTAGAATTGATATTAGTATCACCTAGGACTTTATCGACTTCTATATAGATTTTAATAAATTCGTAAATGCTTTTATTAGTGGATATAAAATAAGAGAATATACTAGAGTCGGTTAATATTTTTTCTAAATCAGAATTAAAGTGATCGAGATTCATAATTAAAGTCTTGTTATTATTAATAATAATGTTATTTTTAAATAAAGTTAAAATAATTAATTTTAATTTATAATAATGTTTATGTGATTTTCCAGTAGCTATAAAGATCTTTATCTAATTCATATTGTTTCCAATATTGTGGTTGTTTTGGGGGTTGTTTTTTTGCCCAATTCCACATTAATTTTAAGCCTTGTTTGATAGAAGTATTTTCTGTGTAACCTAAGATTTTTTCGGATTTGTCATGTGATGACCAAGCGTGTTTGACTTCGTGTCGTGGTTCTAAATGTATAATATTATTTGTACCGGTAATTTCTGCAACTAATTTAGCAGCGTTATTAAGTGTGATGTGATGTTTTCCTCCAAGATTTATTCGTTGATTTTTAGCGTTGGGTGATACAGCAGCGCGCCATAGGCAAGGTAAGATATCATCTATATATGAGAATGCGCGTGTTTGTTCACCGTCTCCATAAATAGTAAATGGTTTGTTGGATAGTGCTTGATACATCCAAATACCTAAAACATTTCTGTAAGGGTCCCAGATATTTTGATATTTACCGAAAATATTATGAGGTAAGATGATACAGTATTCTAGTCCATGTTGTTCATATGCTGTTTTTAGATCCATTTCACATGCATATTTTGCTATTCCATATGGGTCAATGGGATTTGGAATCATATCTTCTGTAAATGGTGTGGTGTTTCTACCATATGTGGCCATACTACTAGTAAAAATGAATCTTTTAATATTATATTTTATGCTCATGTTAATTAAAAAGGTAGTAGGGATGATATTAGAGATATAATTAAATTGTCTAATAAATGGAGAAAGGCCTTCTGCAGCATATGCTGAATAGTGGAATATATAACTAATTTTATTTTTTTCAAAGATGTTTTCAATTAATTTTTGATCATCATTATTAGTTAAGTCTGCTTTTATAAAATGGAAATGTATATTATCTAAAGGTAGATTTTCAATATACCCACCAGAAAGATCATCTACACCAAATACTTTATTAATGTTTAAAGTGTCTTTATTGTTCAATACGTATTCGCAAAAGTTGGCGCCAACTAATCCGGCAACACCAGTGATTACAATATTCATTTATTTAATTATAACAATATTTTATTTAGATTAAATAAACGTTAATCTTTACTTTTTTTATTAAAAGAAAGTAATTATTGGAGAGTTAATAAATAAAGTGTTTTATTGAGGTTTGATACAATTTCGTCTCTAATGTTTAATAGATCTGTATCATTATCATTTACGTATTTTGGTAGATCGTTTTGTAAATAAAAGATGTAATCTTTAAGAATTGATGGTGCAGAGTCATCATTGTCTTTTAATTCTTGAATATTCATTTTAAATCCTGATTCAAAGACTGGGCGTTGATATCTACCAATATAGGTTTCTACAAATGTGTCAATTAATGGCAGAATAGCTGTTAAGAGATCACAAGTTGCTTTATGTCTTGGATAACTATATGTTTGCCAGTGATATAATTTAATAGTTGTTGTCATATGGAAAAAAATTTTGATGATACTTTCGGATCTCATTTTATAAAATATAAAAATAAAAAAAAAATACGAAATGTATTTATTTTATACAAAGTGTATTTTTTAATTTAAAAAAAAAGAATTATTAAATGTATAAAATGGATCCGTATGCTACACATCAGAAATTTTTAGAATATTATATAAAAAAGACGTCGGGTGATATTATAGAGTTTGGTACGGGTCATGGTAGTACAGGATTTATATTGAAATTAATAAGTGGTACAGATAGGAAGTTGTTATCACTTGAAAATGATAGAAGTTGGTATGATAAGATGGTGGGTATGTATCCAGAGAGTGAGAATCACAAATATATATTTGTAAATGATTGGAAAGAAGAGTTAATAAAATTGGATAAAAATAAGTATTCTATAGTATTTATAGATCAGAGTCCATGGATGGCGAGATTATGGACGTTGGATTATTTTTTAAATGGTGGTGAATATATAATAATACATGATGTGGATTATTTTCCTAAAAATGGGATATTTGGAAAATGTATAGGATCGTTAGATTTTGATTTTTCGGATAAATTTAATAAATGGAAAGTGTATTATCCGGATAATCCATGGCCAGCTTCAACAGGGCCTCCGACATTAGTTGGTACAAATAAAAGTGGTTTTGAGATAGATGAATTATAGATCTGATACAAGAGTAGATGTATTATCGTAGCCTTTAACGATGAGGTTATTTAGAGTAGTAGAGTGTAATTTAAATGTTGGGTCGACGGGTCCTGAATAATATTTTCCGAGATATTTTTTTGAGAGATTTATTATATAGTTATCATCGAGGTCTTCGCCGAAAGTGATTCCTGAATTTTTATTTTTGATCATCCAGCGTATACCTGATAGTATTCCTGCCATGACTTGAATAATAGTTGGGCCAAAGTATTTATCATTTAATATATATTTTGTATAATCAGTGTGTAATATAGATCCTGTCCAGAAACAGAATGGTTCTTTGACATTAGTGATGGGGTTTTTATCGAGAACAAATAATGCGCCGACATTATCATAACCATGTAATTTATCTTCGTATACATTAAGTACTTTCCATTTTTTAGAGTTATTTGATATATCGATGAGTTGGTCTTGTGAAAATTTGTCTAATAATTTATCAGTAATAGGATTTAATTTGTAAGCATAGTGCATAGTTGGAGAATATTGGAAAGATCCGATATATCTATTTAGTGATATACCTTCGCCATGATGGATGCAGCGTCCTTCTATAAAAGTGAAGTTGATATTACCATGTTTATTAATACTAAGTGGTACGATGGATTTAATATGGATGTCTTTACCAGGTGTTTTAGTGGTGATGAGTTGAGGTATGATTTGTGAGACGTTAGATTCATCAAATGGTAAAATTTGTTCATGTGTTCCGATTTGAATTTCAGCTGGTTCAATTCCTTCTGTTATTAAACCAACACTGCTCCAAGTATTTATAAATTGTTGTTTAGGTTTTTTTTTTGGGATTTGTGTGTCGATTTCAGAACAATGAATAGCTTTGATATCTAATAGTTGTGCTAGGTTTTTATGGTCTTTATTTTTATAATATTGTAAAAGTTGTTTATTTAAAGATTTATGTCGAATTTGATGTTTAAGTATAAGTTTAGTTAAATTGATAATACCTTGTTTAACGAAAACTGATATAAGGCCGGGATTCATACCGAATTCTATAATAGAAGTAATGTTGTCATCGATATTAGATGTTTTGTTGGAAATGGATAATAAGTTAATGTGTTGTAAAAATATACTGTTATCAATTGGGCAATTTTTATTGATATTTAATGGTTCGTCATCTTCTATAGAGGTATTAATGTAAAGTAATTTTCGAATTCTGCATTCTTTTAACAATATATATGTTGGTGTGTTTGTTGTTAAATCTATGACGATATCATGTTTATTGACTTTGATAATTTTATCTAAAAGTGTTGTAATATTATCTCTTGTGATATTAAATACATGATGATTAGCTCCATTTTTGATGGCGTTTTTGATGGTTGGAAAGTTAAAAGAGTTTTTATCTTTATCAATAATAGTGACTTGATTATATTTTATTTTAAAGAATTGTGGTAGATAATATATACAACATTTAGATACGGCACCGCAACCTAAAAAAATAAATTTATGTTTCATATTATAATATATAAATAAAATAAATTTATATTTATATTGATGATAGTATATTTTATACAAAAAATATTAAAAAGATTAATTTGTATATTTTTTTTATATGGTTAGTATAAGGGATAATTATGGATGAGTTACCAGATGAGTTATCAGATGAAATGGTCTTAAGTACACCAGAAGGTATAATACCACGTGAAATGATATATTCTCCAGTAGAAAGGACGAAGGGTGTAATGATGTATGAATTGGGTGAATTATTGATAAAATTAAAAGAACGATATAGTGA
>Ga0075472_10000789_pt1 | contig 13289 bp, 12 predicted proteins | sample DEB19_08_DNA_3_FD_77014 | JGI IMG/M metagenome (GOLD analysis project Ga0075472, IMG submission 77014) | Aqueous microbial communities from the Delaware River and Bay under freshwater to marine salinity gradient to study organic matter... | ecosystem: Environmental > Aquatic > Marine > Coastal ...
CCACGAGAGCACGTTCGCGATGCGCGCCTGCACGGCGTCGGCGACCTTGAGCGACTGCTCGAGGTTCTCGCCGCTGGCGGCGCCCTTGCCGAAGCTCGTGCGATACGCCTGCATGCCGTCGGTCACCGACACGCTTTCAGGCTTCATGCCCGCCTGCGTTCCAGCGACCATGGTGGCGATGGCGTCGACCTGCTCGGGCGCGAGCCCGCCCGTGCGCATGGTGACGACGACGCTCGCGGTCTGCGCGCTGCGCGCCGAGCCAAGCGGCGTCGACGGCTTCGGCGAGATCACGACCGTCGCGCTCTTCACATTGCGGAAGCCGCTGATCGTGCGCGAGAGCACGGTCTGCAGCGCGAGGAGGTGGCGCTGCTTGCGCTCGCCCTCGGTCGCGAACGGATCGCTCGGCACCAGCTTCGACCAGTCGATCTCGGCGCCGCCGCCCTGCTGCGCGAAGCCAGCCAGAAGGTCGGCGTGGTTCTCCGCGGGCACGAGGAGTTGGCCGTTCTTGTCTTCGTATTCGACGCCGCGGTTCGCAAGATAGGCGCGGGCGTCCTCGTACGCCGCGGGCGTGATCGCGAATGGCACGCTCTCGGTCTTCGCGCTCCACTGGGCGACCAGGAAGAGACCGAGCGCGAGAATGATGACCAGGCTGCCTGCCAACAGCTTGGCGGACGCAGGGAGCCCCGAAAGGCGCGTCCGGACGAGTTCGAGCGTGTTGCGAATTGCCTGCACGCGGTGGCCTCCATGCCGTTGCGTAGGACCGCCATCCTGGCGTCACGCAGTCAGAGAATGCTCATCGGCAGGAATGTGTTTCACGCAGCAAGGTTTGCGCGCGCCACCACGCCGTTTTTGCGGGGTGTGCCTGAGCGGTCGCGGCTGCGGCCGCGACCTTTCCTGCTCGTATCGCCAAAGCGAGCGAAGGCGCGCACGGGGGCTCCGATACGCGTCATCTACGTTCGACACGCGTCCCAGCGAGTCGGGCGATTCACTCGCCCGACTTGCCACCAAAGCGAGCGAAGGCGCGCACGCGGCTGCAACGCAGCCCGCAGAGCGCCCAGTCGCGAGCGCTCAAACCCGAATGTTCTTCACTTCGTCGTAGGCGCCGACGACCTTGTTCTGCAGCGCAACCAGCATGCGGAAGGCGGAATCAGCCTTCTGGGTCGCGATCAGCACGCCCTCGATGTCATCCCGCTGGCCCGTGAGGAGATCGTTGGTCGCCTGCGAGGCGTCCTGCTGCATCTCGTTGACCTTGCGGAGCTCGTCCATCAGCTCCTGCTTGAAGTCGGCGCCCCCGCCCTGCTGCGGACGCGGGGTCGCGGCCGGCTGGGCGTTCACGCGGGAGACAATGCCAAGTGGATCGATCATGGCGGGCGGTACCTCAGGCAACCTTCAGCATATGGCGTGCCAGCTCACTCGGACTCAGGCGATGATCCGCAGCGACGCCTCGAACATCGCCTTGCTGGCCTCGACGGCAGCAAGATTTGCCTCATAGGCGCGGCTCGCGAGCATGCCGTTGGCGTTCTGGACCACGGGGTCGATGTCGGGATACCAGACATTGCCCTCGGCGTCCGCCATCGGGTCGCCCGGCGAGTGGATGAACCGGAAGGCCTTCCGCGGCGTGATCGAGGCGACATGCACCCCGAGCGGGTTGCCGCTGACCGGGTCGCCCTGGGCGAACTCGACCACGCGCTCGGAGAACGCCGTCGGCGACTTCGGATCGACCTTGACCTCGGCATTGGCGAGGTTGGCCGAGATCGCGTCGAGCCTGGTGCGCTGGGCGACGAGCGCCGAGGTGGAGATGTCGAGAGATCCGAACATGGATGTTTCCTACTGCGGGCGCGCGGGCGATTGCGTCACGGGCGCTCTCTGATGGCGGTGTTGATGAGCTCGAACTGGTTACGCATCAGCTGCGAGGCGGCGCGGAAGGCGTACACGTTCTCGGTCATCCTCTGCATGAGCCGTTCCAGGCTGCGGTCGTTGCCGTCGTGGAACAGGATGTTGTCGGCCAGGACCTCGGGCTTGAGCTCGATATCGCCCCCGTCGAAGGAGACGGGCGCCGACTCGTCGCACGCCAGACGCCCCTGCCCGTCGAGGCGCCCTTCGTCGAGCGCCTCGCGGAGCGCGCCCTGGAACGCGCGCGGATCGACGTCGACCGGCCGGAACCCCGGCGTCTCTGCGTTCGCAAGGTTGGTCGCGAGCAACCGCTGCCGCGCCGACATGAACTGCAGCGAGCGCTCGAGCGCGGGAAGTGCGGAGTTGCCGAGGAATCCATCGACCATGGCGCGATCCGTTCAGAGCTCGGGGGAAACGAGCGATTCTTCCTTCCACTTCTTGAGCTTGAGCCCGAGCGTGCGGACGCCGATGCCGAGCGCCTTCGCGCTCTTCTGGCGGTGTCCGCGGTTCTTCTCGAGGGTCGCGACGATCGATCGGCGCTCGATCTCATCGAGCGTGAGTGCGCCGTCGCAGACGAGGCTCGGAAGCCCTGTTCCATCGCCTGAAGCGGCAGCGTGGCCATTCGTCGGCGCAGAACCAAGCGCTGCCACGGCCGCTGCGGAGAAGGTCTCGATGACGGGAACCTCTGCGCTCGCCATCGCGGCCGCGCGGGCCAGGCGGACGCCAATGCCCCCACTCGCGGAGGTCGCGGGCGCGTCGTTGGCGACGAGCCACGGCGAGACGAGCTCGGGCGCGATGACGTCGCCCGAGGTGAGCACCGCGGCGCGCTCGCAGAGGTTCTGCAGCTCGCGCACATTGCCCGGCCACGCGTACTCCTCGAAGAGCGCGAGCGCGTCCTTCGCGAGCTTCTTGCGCTTGCCACCCTCGCGGTCAGCGACCGTGCCGAGGAAGTGCTCGCAGAGCTCGGCGATGTCGCTCGCGCGATCGCGCAGCGCCGGCATGCGGATCGGCAGCACGTTCAGGCGGAAGTAGAGGTCGCCGCGGAAGCGTCCTGCGTCGACCTCGCGGGCGAGGTCGCGGTTCGTGGTCGCGATGATGCGCACATCGGCCCTCTGAGCGATGCTCGATCCTACGCGCTCAAAACTCTTCTCCTGAAGGACGCGCAGCAGCTTCGCCTGCAGTTCCGGCGGGATCTCGCTGATCTCGTCGAGGAGCAGCGTTCCGCCGTCGGCGAGTTCGAAGCGGCCCTTGCGAAGCCGGTCGGCGCCGGTGAACGCGCCCTTCTCGTGTCCGAAGAGCTCGCTCTCGAGGAGCGCAGCCGAAAGCGCGGCGCAGTTGATGGCGAGGAACGGTCCGCCTGCGCGCGGGCTGTGCTCGTGGATGAAGCGCGCAGCGACTTCCTTGCCGGTTCCCGATTCGCCGGTGACGAGCACGGTGCCGTGGCTAGAGGCGATCGGCATGAGCTTGCCGCGCAGCTCCTCCATCGCGGCGCCCGAGCCGATCATGCGATGGCTCTGCGCGCGGCGCGTCTGCGGCGCGGCGGTCGCGCGCAGCACCTGGTTCTCGCGCAGGAGGCGCGCATGCTCGAGCGCGCGCTCGGTGCTGATCGCGAGCTCGTCGCCCGAGAACGGCTTGGTCACGTAGTCGAACGCACCCTTGCGCATCGCCTCGACCGCGGTCTCGACCGAGCCGAACGCCGTCATGAACACGACGGGCAGCTCGGCGTCGATCCTGCGGATCGACTCGAGGAGCTCGAGCCCGTTCATGCCCGGCATCTGCAGGTCGGTGACGACGCATTCAGGCCGCTTGTCGGCGATGCGCGCGAGTGCGGCGCTGCCGTCGGCCGCGGTGATCACCGTGTGGCCCTTGCGGCTCAGGATCGCCGCGACGCTGTCGCGCATGAGTTCTTTGTCATCGACCACGAGAATCTTGCCCATTGCTGATACTCCTTAGCCAGCCGTTGCGTGAACAGTCGTGTTTCCTGAGCCACCGTTGATGCGCCGCCGCACCGCCTCGCCGAGCGACACGCCGTCGGCCGCGCCGATGCGCGCGGGCTCGAGCGGCAGCGACAGCTCGAGCCGTGCGCCGCGGCGGCCTGCGCGCGCGCGCGTCGCCTCGCCGCACGAGGTCATGCCGCCGTGCGCGTCGACGATGCGGTGGACGATCGCGAGGCCGAGGCCGGTGCCTTCCTCGCGGGTCGTGAAGAACGGATTGAAGATGCGCTCGCGCGCCTCGGCGGGGATGCCGGGGCCCGTGTCCTCGACGGCGAGGACGACGAAGCCGCGGCGCGTGCCGTCGGCGGTGCGCAGGCGCGCCTCGCGCGCGGAAAGCGTGATCTCGCGCACCTCCGAGCCGCGCATCGCCTCGACCGCGTTGCGGACGAGGTTCGCGACGGCCTGCGCGACCAGCGCCGTATCGGCGGACAGCCCGCACGCGCCCTCGATCTCGCAGTGGGCGGCAACGCCTTCCTTCGACAGCACCGCCTCGCAGTCGCAGAGCGCCATCTCGAGGATGTCGTGCGCAGTCGTCGGCGCTGCATGCACGCGCGTATCGCGAGCGAAGCTCAGCACATCCCCCACGATGCGGTCGAGCCGCTCTGCGGCGCGGCGGATCTTGTCGACGCTCGCCGCGGCCTCGGGCCGGTCGGCGACATCGTCCGTCAAGAGTTCTGCGTTCAGCGCGATCGCGCCCAGCGGATTGCGGATCTCGTGGGCGATTCCCGCGGCCATCTCGCCGAGCGCCGCGAGCGAACGCGACCGACGCAGGCGCTCGTTGGCCTCGGCGAGCTCGGCCTGCAGGCGCTCGACGCGCGCAGTGAGCGCGACATGCGTCTCCTGGAGCCGCGCGGTCGCCTCGGTGAACGAGCGCATGAACTCCGTGAAGTCGGCGGGCTGGTTGCTTGCCGCGGTCATTCACGCGCTCCGATCGGTGAAGCGCGGCTGGTCGCCGCTCGGTGGCTGGTGGCCATAGGCGCGCTGTGCGGCACGGCCGCTGTCGGCGCGCGCGATCTCGGCGCGCGCACCCGCACGGCGCGCGGTGAGTTCCGCGGCAAAGCGCACATCGGTGCTCTCGATCTCGCGCAGGATCGCGAGGACATCCTTCGACGCCTGCGAGATCTCCGCTGCATCCGACGGGCTCCATGCGGCCACCCCGCCCGCGAGCTCGCGCCACTCGCCATCGTGCTGGCGCATGGCGGCGATGCACGCCTCGCGCGCCGCGAGGTGCGCACCGAGGAGCTCCTCGGCCTCGACCTGCCCGATCTCGCCGCGCGCAGCGGAGTCGATGGCCGCAAGGACCTTCGGCTGCTCATCGACGAGGCTGCGCATCGCGCGGGCCGAAGCAAGGCGGAATCCCGCGATCTGCCGCATGCGGCCCGCGCCCATCGATCCGCTGCAATGTCCGTCGTGTGCGCTCACTGGTTCGGCTCCTTTCCGTCGCCCGTGCCCGCGATGCGCCGCGAACCGGGCGGGTGGTTCCTGAGCCAGTTGCGCCAGTCGTCGCGGCTGAACACGCCGCCATCGCCAAGCAGCGCGTCGTCGGGCAGGCTCTCGATGCGGCGCAGGGCGCGCGTATGCGCGGCCTCGGCGCGCTGCGGGTCCTCGAGCGCGTCGGCTGCGTTCACGATCTGTACCAGCGCAAGTACGCTCGCCGCCTCCTCGGGGTACTTGCGGTCGACGGTCTCGTAGAAGTCGATCGCCTCCTTGAACTGCCCGCGGTCAAACGCGCAGTGCGCGCGCTGGAGATATGCGTTCCGAAGCATGTCGCGTCCGAGACCGTCGAGCGCGCGCCCGCGGGACTCGAACGACTCGATCGCGCGCTGGTAGGCGCGCTGCGCCTCGACCGCGCGGTCGACCGAAGCACGCTCGAGCTGCTGGCGCCGCGCGGCGGTCAGCGCGTCGGACTTCGACTCCGCGAGCGCGAGGCGAGAGACCTCCTGAAGGCTTTGGCCGAGGCGGAACAGGCGTTCGCCCAAGGCCGGGGCCGATGGATCGCGCTCGACGAGCTCGTTCAGCCGCTCGGCGCTTGCGATGAAGTCGCCTCGCTTGAAGGACAGGCGCGCAGTCAGGTCCAGCGCCTCGCGATACTGCTCGCTGTCAGGCGCGAGGCCCGCGTTGCCCTCGAGAATGCGGCGCAACTCGGCCAGCGCGCGCGGTTCGTCGCCCGACGCGACATAGACGCGCACGAGCGGCATGGCCACGCGCGGGTCGTTGTTCGTGATCTTGTAGACGCCCTCGTACGCCTCGCGCGCGCGTTCGAAGTCGCGTGACTGCGCATGAATGTCGCCAATCCGCAGCAGGCGCTCGGTGCGCTTGCTGTCGCCGGCGGGCAGCATCCCGAGCGAACTCTCGAAGTGGGCGAGCGCCGCCGCGGGCTCGCCGGCGCAGTCGAAGCTGTCGCCAGCGCTGAAGTGGAGCTCGGAGCGCGTGATCGCCTGCATCTCCTTCGCCGGATCGGTGCGCAGGAAGGCCGCGAAGTGCTCGCCCGCCCGTCGGAACATGCGATTGATCTCGGCGCGCGCGCCCGGCTCGATCGCGCTCGCGCTACCCGCGCGGTCGGTCTCGGATGCCCGCATCTGCTGCGCCTGCGCGTAGGCCGATTCGCCGAGCAGCTGCTCGGCCATCGCGCCCGCAGCGCCGCGGTCGCCAAGCGCCACGGCGCGCTCGGCGTAGTCGATCGCGTCGGCGTACTTGTCCTCTCCGATCGCCGAACGCGCGAGATCGTTCAGCACGGCGATCGCCTCGTCCGCGAGCGCGGGCGAGATCCGCCCCTTCTCGCCGAGCGCCACGATCGTGTCGAAGTCGCGCAGCGCGTCCTCGCGCGCACCGAGGTGCGCGCGCGCACGGGCGCGGCCAAGCACGAGCTGCGACTTGATTTCGGGCGGATGCTCGGTCAGGACGGCGCGGTCGAAGACGGAGTCTGCGGCCGCGTAGTCCGCAAGCGCCAGCAGCGCCAGACCGCGGCTCAGGTCGATCTCGCCCTCGAGCTCGGAGGCGTGCTTCGCAAGCGCGCGCGCGCGATCGAGTTCGCGCACGGCATCTGCGTTCCTTCCCTCGCGGCGCAGGCATTCGCCGAGCAGCGCGCACAGCTCCGCGAAGGTCTCGTCCTCGACGGCGTCTCCTGCGGCGGCCGCACTCTCGGCGCGGCGGATCTCGAGCAGAAGCCGCTCGGTCGCCGCGTCGGCGTGACCGTGATCCATGCGCGCGCGTGCCGCGAGCGTCGCGGCCCACGCACGGTCCTCGGCGCGCATGCGCGGCGCGGTGCGGAACTCCTCGTATTCCTTGAAGAACCCTGCGATCGCGCGGGTTGCGGCGGTCGGATCAGCCGCATCCCCGAGCGCCTCGTAGGCAGCCTGCAGCTTGCGGCGACCGAAGCCCGCGGCAAGCTCCTGCGCGTGCGCCTCGTCACCGGCCATCTCGGCCGCGGCGACCGCCTCGCTGTCGCGCTTCGCGCCGACGAGCATGCGCGAATAGCGCGCGAACTGCGCCTCATCGAGCTCCGCCTTCAGCTCGATCGCCTTCTCGTACTGCTTTGCAACGGCCTCGAAGGCCGGCTGCGTCGCGTTCTGCGGGAGCTCTGCGGCGGCCAGATCCGCGCGCACGGCCTCGAACCGCCCCGCAAAGCCCGGCGGCGCATCCGCCAGGTGCGGCGCGATGACCTCATCGAGGATCGTGTGCGCGATCGCGAGCTCGTGCTTCGCAAGCTGCTCGCTGGCCTGCGCCAGAGTGGCGTTCCACTCGTTCTCGGCTTGGTTTCGGCGCGCGTACCACAGCGCTCCGACGATCGCTCCCATCGCCAACAGCAGGACCGGGAGTTGCCAGGCATCGCGCAGCATCCGCCCGAGCGACACCCCTTCGGCAGCGCCGGGCGCCGAGGAAGCGTTTTCGCTGGTCGTCGTGTCTGCCATCGCGGTTCTCAGATTCCTTCCGAGCGTGCTCGCGCACCTCTCGCGCCACTCCTTGGCGCGACGGGCCGTTCTTGCCGACGGGAGCACAATCCCGAGCGGCAACGGTCCCGTTCGGTTCATCGGCAGGCGGTTGGAGAATCCTCAAAAGGCAGAAATTGCTCATCCGCCGAGGCGAGGCCGGTCGTCGGCTTCAGCCGTCGTCGTCGGCAGGCGGGGTCGGGCTTTGGCCCCTGAGTTCGGACTCGTCCACGACTGCGGTGCCCGAGAGCATCTCGGCTGGTCCGTCCCCCCGTGGGTTGAGAAGCGCGAGGAGCATGACGAGTGGGCTGGCCATGACGACAGCCGACGCGAGCGAGCGCACGATCCGCTGGACGACCGAGGCATCACCGCCGCGCACCGAGATGATGCGGAGCCCGACGACTCGCTTGCCCATCGAGCGCCCGAACGCCACATCGCCGAACGATGCCGCGAACCAGCCCGTCGCGAAGACGAAGATCGCGGGGACGCTGGCTGAAAGGTCGGTCTGGAACGCCGGGACGCGCAGGAGATCGAGCGTGTTTCCGCGGAAGAGGAACCAGAACGCGACCAGCCCCGGCAGCATGTCGATCAGGATCGCGGTCGACCGTGCCGAGAGTGCGGCGCCCCGCACGGTGCGCGGGGACCCGAGCGCCCCAGCCACGGTCGCGATGCCTCGGCGCTCGAGATATGCGCCTGAACCGAAGATGATCGCGGAAAGGACAAGCGCGACCGAGAGGACACCGATGATCGGGAGGTGGATCCAACTGCCCGACGCGAATCCGGGCGGACGGAGCTCGACGGGCTCGGCTGGCGTGTCCGACGAGAACGAGAGGCTGCGCGCGATGCCCCGCGAGCGCTCGCCCAATTCAAGCATGATTGCCTGGGTTCCGAAGGCTCCGATCGACCACGGGCGCGCCGGCTCGGCGAACTCGGCCCAGGGCTGGAGCGAATTGTCGCGCAAGAATCCGACGCGGATGCGGTTGCCGCCGCCGTCGACGATGGCGCGCTCGACCACCGCGGTCCGCTGAGCGACCTCGAACGCGCCCAGCACCGCGCGGGCCGAAGGCGCTCCCTCCTCGCGACGGATCGCGTCCTGCGACCAGGCGCGATCGCGCAGCGTTGCGAGCACGGGCAAACTGCCCTTCGCGCCCAGCATCGCGAAGCCGCCGTCGCGCGCGAACAGGCTTGCGCGCTCGGCGAGGTCGAGCTCGGGCAGCGCCACCTCTGTCCAGCCCGCGTCTGGCCCGGACTCGCATGGCGCAATCCCGAACCAGAAGCGCTCGGGCATCCGCGGATCCGACCGCCGGATCCGGACGAGCGCCGCAAGGGTGTCCCTTGCGACCGCAAGCCCGCGCAGCTCTCCCTCGACTGGCAGCGCGGGCAGCACGACGGGCGCGCCGCGCGGCATGGTGAACCAGTGCCCGACGGCCTCGTTCCGCGCCGCGAACATCGACACGATGAACCCGCGCGCCGCCGACTCGCTGCGCGTCACGACGACCACACGCGTGCCCTCGGACGCGATCGCAAGCGGTTCGAGCGGAAAGCGCATCACCATGCGCTCGCTCGGCGCAGGCTCGTCGGCCGCGTGATGCATGAGCGCGAAGGTCACCGAACCCGCGGTCGTGGCCACGCCTCGGGTCTTCTCGTCGACGGGCTCGCTGCGGACGACCCACCAGAGGTGCCCGTCGCCCGAGGCCGCGAGCGGAATCGTTCCTGGAAGATCCGCCCGAGACCGCGCGGTCAGCGCAGCAAGCACGACCGCGAGGACGGTCGCAAGCGCCGGCACGCGGAGCCACGCGATGCTGATGCAATGCCGCTTCATTGCGGCCGATCGGCCCTGTCGCGCACGACGACATGCTCGATCGCGTCGGGGCGAAGCTGCGCGATGAGCTCGTCCAGCACGAAGAAGCGTGGCTTCATGCGTTTCGCCATGGCGATCGGCGCGTCGAGATAGAGCCTGGCCTCGGAGTCCTTCGCGCCCGCTGCACCGACGCCCGTCACGACGATCCTGCGCGCGATCTGCGGCCATGCGCCCTGCGCCAGGTTCTCCGCCTGCGCCGCGACATACTCGCTGAGTGCCGCGTTCAGCATGGGCTTTCCACCGCGCGACTCGATGCAGACCGACCCTGGAAGCCCCGACTTGCCGAAGCGGAACACAGCGTCGACCTCGGGCGCCACCGGCGTCACAAGCTCGAATCGCGACTCGAACCGTGAATCGCCTGGATCCTCGCCGCTGGCGGCACGCAGCGACCAGCCATCTGCGATCGGCGCGATGCCGGCGATGGTCCGCACGGCCCGCGGCGACAGGAGGCTGAACTCCTCCGCGCCTTCGCCCACGAACCGCTGGCCTGGCGGGAGTTCCGCGATGCCCTCGAAGACGGTCACATGCGTCGGCTTACCGTCGAGCCGGAAGATCCAGCCCTGCTTCCCGTCGCTGCCGACCCACAGGATGTTGTTGCCGACCTTGGTCGCGCGCAGCGCCCCTCGTCCGCCCGAGGCGAGAAAGATGTCTGCCTCGCACTGGTCGAAGTGGTCGCCGTCGCGGTCGGAGTAGCGCAGCTCGAGCGACGCGCGGCTCTCGAGGGTGTCGAGCCGCGACGCGCGAACATTGTGAGCCGCGACGATCTCGGCGAAGCGCTCCCTGGCGGCCTCGAGGTCCGCGGCGGCGACGACGGCAGGTGGTGCGGCGGGCGCCTTCGCATCTTCGCTGGTCGCACAGGCGGAAAGACCCGCAGCGCTCGCGGCCAGCGCGCACGCGCGCAGCCACTCACCAGGCACCATCGAGGACCTCGCTCAGCTGCTCGGTCACCTCGCGGGTCGCAGCGTCGTCGAGCCGCGGATTGACCACGGCGCTCGGCGCCTCGCCCTCGGCGGCGCCCTTCGGAAGCACCTGCCACTGCTCGACGCCACCAGCTGTCTCGGTCCCCACCACGCGCAGCAGGCGCTTTCGCACCAGCAGCAGCATGAGCACGAAGCGGAACCGCACGCGGTGCGGGCGGTCGTCCGCGCCGAGCCGGTCGAACAGGTCGAGCAGCGTCTGGTCGTCGACGAAGCCGCGGCGCTTCTCGTTCGGCTGAGGGACGATCGCGCGCCAGAAGGCGATCACGCCCTTCGGCCGCGCGGGAGAGTTCCACCCGTTCTCCGTGAAATCAAGCCGTACGAGCGGCGACGACGGATCGTCCTCGCGCTCGACCAGCGCGACCACGCATGGCGCGCCCGGAACGAGCGGCTCGCCTGACGCCGCGCACTGGCCTGTGGACCGTCCGATGTCCCAACTGCTCGAGATCCTGCTCATGGCGTGGGCGATCATACGGCGGGATGCGTATGATCGCGCGCTCCGATGGGAACCATTTCCGAGACGACCATCTCCGATGTCTTCCGGACGGACGGACCGCTCGAAGTCGTGCTCGAGTTCGCCGTGATCTGGCTGGCCGTGTACGGCGTGTTCCGCTTCCTCCGCGGCACGCGCGGCGCCGGCGTCGTCAAGGGCTTCTTCCTCGTGGCGGCGGCGCTTGCGCTCACGATCCGCATCTTCGGCGACGCGACCGACGGCTTCAGCCGCCTGCGCTTCCTGTTCGACCAGGCGTTCGGCCTGCTCGCGATCCTGCTCGTGGTCGTGTTCCAGCCCGAGCTTCGCGCCGCGATGGGCCGCCTCGGGCGCGCCCAGCTGTTCGCGACCCGCCGCGCGCAGGTCACGGGCCTTGCCGACGAGATCGCCGAGGCCGCAGAGTTCCTGTCGCGCAATCGCTTCGGCGCGCTGATCGTGATCGAGCGCCAGATCGGGATTGGCGATCTGGAAGGCGGCACCGAGCTCGATGCGAAGGTCTCCGCGACCGCGCTCGAGAGCATCTTCTGGCCCAATTCCCCGCTGCACGACCTCGCGGTCGTCATTCGGAACGGCCGCATCTGGGGCGCTGGCGTGCAGTTGCCGATGGCCGAAGAAGGCTCGCTCCCGAGCATCCTGGGCGCCCGACACCGCGCCGCCGTGGGCGTGACCCACGACAACGATTGCCTCGCGATCGTCGTCAGCGAGGAGAACGGCGGCATCCGCATCGCCGAAAGCGCTCGGCTGTCCGAGCCGATCGACGCGGCGGCGCTGCGCGACGAACTGCTGCGGCGCCTCTCGGTGCAGGCGCCCGGCTTCGTCGTCGACCGCCGCGGCGAGGGAGCACCCTCATGAGCGCCCTGCTGAACCATCGCCCCGATTCATGGCGCGACCGATTCATGTCGTATGCGGCGGTCACTGCGATCTCGGCGCTCGTCTGGATCTGGGCTTCGAACCAGACCCGCCAGACCGCAGAGGCGAACCTGCGCCTGATGATCGTGCCTGCGTCGCCCGAGACCCAGACGGTCGGGCCTACGGAGCCGATCTCGGTGCGCGTGCAGTTCACGGGCTCGAAGCTCGCGGTCGACCATGCGGTCGACGCGGTCGATGGCAAGACGCTCGCCGTCACCATCGGGACATGCGGTCTGCCCGAGGCGATCGGCGGCCACGAGCTCACGCTCGCCGATGTGATCGAGCGGATCCCGGCAGTCGAGTCGACGGGCGCCAGCGTGCGCTCGACGCAGCCATCGTTCGCGACCATCGCGATCGACCGCAAGTCGAAGCCGGAGTGACGGACGCGGCGCGCACGCGCTAGCGCGCGACGCGCACGGCGTGATACGCCTTCTTGCCGCGTCGGACGAGAATGACGCCGCCCATAGGGCCACCGTCGAGCGCATGCTCGCTGCGCACGGTAAAGTCCGCGCCGACCTTCTCGCCGTTCACGCTCACCGCGCCGTTCTGGACGAACTCGCGCGCCTCGCGCTTGCTGGCGGCGCAGGTCGTGCCCGTGATGAAGTCGACGATGCCGACGCCAGCGGAAAGCGCCGTCGCGGCGACCTCACTCGATGGAAGGTCGGCGGCGATCTCTCCGATCTGCGCTGCATCGAGGCTGCGAACATCGCCTGAGAAGATCGCCTCGCTGGTGGCGATCGCGCGAGCGAGCTCGGTCGCGCCGTGGGTCATGCGCGTCATCTCGGCGGCGAGCGCCTTCTGCGCCTCGCGCTTGCCGGGGTCGTGCGCAAGCGCATGCGCGAGCGCCTGGATCGCGTCCTGCCCGAGGAAGGTGAACCACTTGAGGAACTTCACCGCGTCGGCATCGGTCGTGTTGAGCCAGTACTGGTAGAAGCGGTACGGGCTGGTCTTGTCGGCGGTCAGCCAGATGGCGCCTTTCTCGGTCTTGCCGATCTTCTGGCCGTCGCTGGTCGTGACGAGCGGACAGGTCGCGCCGAAGCTCTCGCCTTGCTCGAGGCGGCGGATGAGATCGATGCCCGAGACGATGTTGCCGAACTGATCGCTGCCGCCGAGCTGGATCGTGCAGCCTTCCTTGCGGTAGAGATGCAGGAAGTCGTACGCCTGCAGGATCATGTAGCTGAACTCGGTGTAGCTGATCCCCTGCTCGCGCCCCTCGAGCCGCGACGCGACCGAGTC
>Ga0075472_10000791_pt1 | contig 13264 bp, 11 predicted proteins | sample DEB19_08_DNA_3_FD_77014 | JGI IMG/M metagenome (GOLD analysis project Ga0075472, IMG submission 77014) | Aqueous microbial communities from the Delaware River and Bay under freshwater to marine salinity gradient to study organic matter... | ecosystem: Environmental > Aquatic > Marine > Coastal ...
ATCGGGCGCATGGCGACCGTGACCTTCGAGAAGACCGAACTGGAGTCGCCGCGGCGCAATCGCTCTGAGGGGATCACGTTTCGTGAGATCAGGTCGCTTTCTATCGACGAGACTCCAGTACTCACGCTCGCTGCCTCAAATCGGTGGATCACAAGCAACCATCAGATCGGCCGTTTTGTTGCCCCGAGTTTCGCGTTGCTCGGCGCCGCCCTGCTCATCCACTGGCGGCGGACTCGGGCGGAGGGCCTGCGGGAGCAGAGCGCGCGTCACCGGCCATAAGCCATGTACCGCCGCTCGCTGGCTCAGGCCACGGGCATGTCGTGCGGGTTGAGGAGCGCGGGGGCAGACGCACACCACGGGGCGAGACTGCCACAGCACCCAACCGCCGTGCACGGCACGTGCCGCGCTGTGCCTGGCACTGGCTGGCACGTGCCGTGCACCGCGGGTCGATCTGGGTTCTCAGGGCCGGAAGGACCAGTGTCTCCGCGTTCTAGAAGGAGCTGGGCTTCGAGGTTTCAGAGGTGGCTATGGAGCGACCCGGCCAACGCTCGTGACGCCCAACCCCTCGTCCGACGCTTCGTCCGACCGCCAACCGCGAGGCCGCAGGTTTCGATGTGTCGCGCTGTGCGGTAGCATCCTTGCATGGTTGGTCTTGTCTCCGACAACCTCGACCGCATCCGAGCCGCCTGCGCGCGGCGCGGCGTGTCGTTCCTTGAGCTCGTGGGTTCGGCTGCGCGCGATGACTTCGACCCAAGCCGCAGCGACATCGATGTGCTTGTCGACTTCCCCGACCACGCGCCCGACCTCTTCGGCGCCTACATGGGCCTTCGCGACGACCTCGCGGAGATCCTTGGCCGCCCCGTCGATGTGATCACCCTTCGCGGCGTCAGGAACCCCCTGCTCCTCGAATCCCTGCGGCGTGACGCGGTTCGGCTCTATGCGGCGTGATCCCCAGACCATCCTTCAGGATGCGATCTCCGCTTCGGAGGATATCGTTTCGATGCTGGGGGATATGACGGAAGAGCAGTTCGTCGGGGACAGGCGGACACAACGTGCCGTCGAGCGGTCGTTCGAGATCATCGGCGAGGCCCTCTCTCGGCTGGCGCGTGACTTTCCCGGCATCGCGGATCGGATTCCCGAACACCGGCGGGTCATCGACTTCCGCAACGTCCTCGCACACGGCTACGACGTCGTGGATCCGCGGCTCGTCTACGGACTGGCGCGGACCCGTCTTCCCGCGCTCCTCGCGGCGCTGCGCGCGGCGCGCTAAGCGTTTTGCGGCAAGGGGAGCGGGTTATGCCCACGCGTGGAAAGCAATGGTTCTCTCACCGCGGGATGACCCCGTTCCGATGAGCGTCGGCTTCGGACTACTTCAAAAGGCGCGCGCGAAACTGGCGCGCCTGCAGGTCAAGAGTGAATGCCCTGGCCTCACGGCTGGGGCGTTCGCGTTTTGCGGCGCGCGTACGCCGTTTTGTGGCAAGGGGTTGCGTGCGCGGAGGTCTCTCGGGGTGGGCCAGCGCGGTGACGCGCCCGAGTGCCTGGCCGAACCTCGCGGAGGTCTCGCCGGATTGTCTCTCCTCGCATCGAGAGACCTTGCCGCGGTCGGGTGTCTCTGTTTAACGCTCGCGGCCGGGTTACGTCTCTGAGGTCATAACCGGGGTTTACGGCGGCGCGGCGCTCCGGCGGCCTCCGCTTACGCGGAGGGGAATGGTGCGTCCGAAGATGAGAATCAAGATGCGATTGATTTCCTGTCTTCTTGTCGGCACGCTCGCCTCCTACAGCGCTGGGGTCGTGCTCTCGATGGGGCGATCTGCCCAATGGCCCGAATCTCTCTTCGACTCACGAGACGGTCATTGGCTAATCCCCCGCACGACGCAGCCGCGCGTGTCCATCCAATGGGCGAACGCAAGACACGCGGCACGGCCGGTGGATTTCAGCCAAAGCGTCGGTATGAAGTGGAAGCGCTCCCCGACCCATGACACGATCGTCCTGCGGGCCCTCACGGCGCGCGAGTGGGAGAGTTGGGGAAGGACCGAGTACCCGGCGACAGCGTCGGTGCTCGAGGAGATCATCGCGCTCCGCGCCAAACCACCGGATCCGCATCAGTATGGCTACAAGATCGATTTCGCGCGGGGGAACCACGATCTCCTCACCCGCCCGCCCATCTGGGCAGGTCGACTGACGGGGGATCCTTCTGAAGGGGTCGTGGAGTCTGTGGCCTACGGATGGCCGATCCGCACGGTCGTCTGCACGGGACGATTACTCGTCGATCCCGGCGATCGGCAACTGGTGAAGGCGACGACATCCGACGGGCTCGGATCGTTCAGCAACCCCTTCGTCGCCGCGCCCGCCGCGAGCAGGCCCCCCCAGAATGAACAGCGATGATCGCAAACGCTGCCGCGCCCGAGGAGGTTGCCGTGCACGACAGCCGCGAGTAGAAAAACTCTCATCGCTCTCGATCGCGGAATCAACCACTCCCGGCAGACCGAATTCGTTGAATTCACAAAGAATGCGGCCCGGATCAAGGGCTTCCGTGTTCTCAACTACAACGCGGCGCATCATCAAGTCGCAACGGATACCGATCACACCGCCCATGCCGAGTAACGACCGACGGATGATCGTCTCTTCGGTCGGGCAGTCCATTGCTGGAACTTGGATCGTGGTTAGTCTCATCGTGGTGTCGCGGGCCTCTCGTGGGCTCCCGACTCCAACCGAACCCGGATCTTGGAACCGACAGGTGGCAAGCCAGGAAACCGAACGGAGTACTTGGCATGCTTTGGGCCTGTCTGCACCCGACGTGAAGCGCCGCGCGGCCCGAACTGCGTGGTGTAAGGTGATGAAGCCCGGCCGTAGTTCACGATGGCATCGTGGACGACAACGCCGGCGGGCGACGTGACGGTGATGTCAAGGTGGCCGCCGGCCACGGCTTCCGCCTCCTCGAGTTGCCCGCTCACAAGCAAGTCTCCGTCGGCGTTCTCGGCAGTGGGTGTATGAGCAAGGGGCCGCGTTACCGCTGACTCGATCGTCACGTCGCCGGATGACACCAAGTCCGCACGGGGCATGGCGCATCCGCCGAGGAGCATGAGACCAGAAACAAAGATGAGGTTCAGAATCGCAATTCGCATGGAGAGCCCTTTCAAACGCAGACAACACGCAGAGCACACTCGACACGTTGCCCGGCAACCAGACTTACAGAGGCCGAAGCGTCGTACTTCACACATCGTGACGCCGTGCCAAGCCCGGCGCGGGGCCTTCGCCGCGCCGGGCTCGCTGCAGCTGTCATTTCGAGATGGGGAACCCGCCAACAGGCTTGCTCCCCTTGCCGTCATCAATCTCGACCCACAACTGAGCTCCGGCGGGGATCGGATTGGGCACGTCGGCGTGGGCGTGGTACTCCTTGCCGTCGCCGTCGGCCTTCTGCTTCATCGCGCCCTTGCCATCCTGTGAACCGATCCAGGCGCGGACCGCGGCGGGCTTGGCGGGGCTCCCCGAGAGCTTAATGTCGAAGTGGGCCTCGCTGCCGGCCTTGATCTCGCCCGAGACAGACACTGTCCACGCGCCGATGGTGGCCGTGCCGATCGCCCCGCCCTCGCCGTGGCCGTGGTCGCCGTGGTCGCCGTGGTCGCCCCCGGCCTTGCCCGCGGGCGCTGCGGCGCCGGGCTTGGCGTGGTCGTGCCCGCCATCCTCCTTGTGACCGTAGCCGTCATCGCCCTTGGCCTTGCACTCAGCGCACTCGCCGTGCGCAACGAACTTGAGGCTGTTGCCCTCGCGCAGCCACAGGTGTGCCTCGCCGTCGTCGGCAGTGACGAAGTACTGGGTGTCAGCGGGGCTGCGCTGCGCGGCTCCTAGGCCCATCATCGCGGCTAGTGACGCGGTCAGACCAACGCCAGCGATCAGGCCAAGGACGACAGACGAACTGTTCGGACTCTTCATGGTGATGCTCCAAAGTCAAGGCGACCGGGCGCGGGCCGCCGGGACGTGTCTTCAGTGTGCCGACCGGCCGCGCCGCCGGGTCGGTGTGCGATGATCGCACTGCTTAATGCTTGAGATCGAACCAGGCGAGGTGCTTCGCGCCGCTGGGGGTCTCGACTTCCACCCAGAGCTTGCTGCCGGCGGGGAGCGGTTTGGGCACCTCGGCGTGCGCGTGCCATCCATCACCTTCGGCCTCAGCCTTTCCCTTGATCGAGCCTTCGCCGTCCTGGGTTCCGACCCAAACACGCACCGCCGCGGGTTTGCCCGCTCCTCCGGAGACGCTGATGTCGAAGGTCGCCTCGCCCCCCGGCGTGACGTCCCCTTCGCGAGCGGCGACGATCGTCATGCCCCCCGCCGACTGGCTGCCCAGTTCGGTCTTGGGGCCGTGCCCATGGCCGTCCTTGTGATCGTGGTCGTCCCCGTCCTTGTGGTCGTGCTTGTCTCCCGCCTTGTGATCGTGCCCGTCGACATCTTTGTGGTCTTGGCCGTCACCTTTGGCGGCGGGCCTGGCGGGCGCTTCAGACTTCTTCTCGCAGCCGGTCAGGCCAGCGGAAGAGGCGAGCAGCGGGACGGTGAGAACGAGTGCGAGCGTGCGAACGGTGTTCATGCCAATGTCTCCTTGCAATCAGGTTGAGGGAGCGGACTTCCTCGTGGAACGACGCAGCAAGCGGGCGAGCAGTCGGGGACTCTCGGATGCCTCGCGCTTGACCCTAAACGCCAGGGCGTAACCGGCGGGGACCACGAAAAGGTTGAGAAACGTGGACGAGACCAGCCCGCCCAGCACGACGATCGCCAGCGGGGCGAGCAGTTCGCTGCCGGGCTTACCCTTGGCCAGCGCGAGCGGCACGAGCCCGAGCATCGCGGCCAACGCCGTCATCAGGATCGGCACCAGTCTTTCAAGTGACCCTTGGATGATCGAGTCACCGATCGTCTTGCTCTCATGCTCCTGGAGATGGTCATAGTGGTTGACCAGCAGGATCCCGTTGCGAACGGCGATGCCGAAGAGGGTCACGAATCCCACCATGCTGGCGATAGAGATGACCGGGGCGACATAGCGCGAGGACGACAGGCCAAAGAGCGACAGCGTGTTACCGGCAATCGACGGGCTCTCCGTCAGGTAGATAGCGGCGATGCCGCCAATCAGCGCGAGCGGCAGGTTGAGCATCACCAGCAGGGCGACGCGGGCCTTGCCGGTCGAGAGCTGCAAGAGCAGGAACATGAAGACCGCTACGCCCGCGCCCATGATGAGGATGGTGCGGCTGGCGGACTGCTGGGCCTCAAACTGCCCACCGTAGTGGACCGTGTACCCGGCCCTTTGAACGATCGGGTCGACCTTGGCTTGCACCTGCGCGACCAGTTGCCCGAGGTTGTAGCCGTCGGCGACGTTGGTGGAAATCACCGCTTTGCGTTGGGCGTTCTCGCGGGCGATGAGGTTGCTGGTCTTCTCCGGACCGATGTCGGCGACTTCGCGCAGGCGAACGATCGCCCCGCCTACGCCCCGCAGTTGCAGGTCCATGATCTGTTCAATCTGCTCCCGCTCGCTCTCGGCAAGGCGAACGACCATCTCATAGCGACGCACGCCCTGATTCACCTCGGCGACGGCTTCGCCATAGAGAGCCTGCTGCACCTGCTCCGCGGCCGACGCGGGCGAAAGCCCGGCGGCGACCAGATCCTGCGGTCGGTATCGAATCGGGAGTGAGGTGATCATGATCTCGCGATTGGCGGCCACGTCGCGGGTGCCGGGAATCGGCTTGATCGCCGCCTCGATCTCCTTGGCGAGCGAGCGCAGGACGTTGAGGTCGTCGCCGTACACGTTGATGGCGATGGCTGCGGGCGTGCCCGACAGCACGTGGCTCAGGCGGTGCTCGATCGGCTGGCCGACCATTGTGGTGATACCTGGGATGTTGGCGATGATGCGATCGATGGCAGCCCTGACCCTGTCCTGATCGACTCCCGCTTTCATCGTGACTTCGATCTCGGAACTGCTTACCGGCTCGGCGTGCTCATCGCGCTCGGCCCGCCCGGTGCGCCGCGTCACGCTCGAGACACCTTCGATCTGGGCCATCTGGGCCTCGACGCCAGTGGCCAGGCGATTGCTCTCGACGAGCGATGTGCCAGGCGGCGCGAGCAGGAAAACAGTAAAAGTGCCTTCCTTGAATGCGGGCAGGAACGATGTACCGAACGTGGACATGAGCAGCAACGAAGCCACCGTGAGCACGCCCGCGCCCCCAAGAACCAGTCCGCGGTTACGGACGCTCGCGCGGAGCAGCGGCTCGTACCGACGCTTTAGCCAGCGGACGAGCCACCCGTCATGCTCCCCATGCCCGCTCGACTCGCCGGAGCGCCCGCCCTTCTTTCCGTACGCGCCGGCGAAGAGCCACTTGCACAGCGCGGGCGTGACCGTCAGGGCCACGATCAGCGACGCCATGATCGAGATGATGTATGCGATGCCCAGAGGCTGAAAGAACCGGCCTTCAAGCCCCTGCAGGAACAAGAGCGGCACGAAGACCATGCAGATGATGATGGTCGCGAACACCACCGACGATCGGATCTCGTTGCTCGCGTTGTAGATCACCTCAACGAGGCCTTTGCGCTCGCCCTCGGGCAACCCGTCGTTCTCCTTGAGCCGCCGCAGGACGTTCTCCACGTCGATGATGGCGTCGTCCACCAGTTCGCCGACCGCCACGGCCAGTCCGCCCAGCGTCATGACGTTTATCGAGAGGCCCCACGCCCACAGCAGCAGGATCGCCACGGCGAGCGAGAGCGGCAGAGCGGTCAGCGTCACGATCGTGGCCCGTACGTTGAGCAGGAACAGGATCAGGATGACCGCCACGATGATGCTCGCCTCGATCAAGACCTTGACCACGCCGTTGATCGACCGCTCGATGAACCGCGCGGCCCGGAAGGGGTCCCGGTTCAGGACCATACCCTTGGGCATGGCCGCCTCGGCCTGATCGAGCACCCGGTCGATCTGCTCGGTGAGGTTGAGGGTGTTGGTTCCCGGGCTCTTCTGAACGCTGATGACCACGCCCGGCAGCGCCCGGTCGGACGCGGTTCCCCGCTTGGGCGAGGGGCCGAGCCGCACGTCGGCCACCTGCCCGATCGTCACCGCCGCGCCGTTGTGATAGCGCACCAGCGTGTTCTTGATGTCCTCGGCGCTGGTGACACGGCCGGTCTGGCGAATGGGCAGTTCCTGATTCTCCCAGTTGGGGACATACCCGGCGCTGGCCGTGGAGTGCGCGCCCTTGGCCGCCTCGACCACGTCGGAGATGGTCAGGCCGTACAGGGCGAGTTGGTCCTGATTGACGTTGATCTGGTACTGCGGAAGCTCACCGCCGATGGCGACGACCTGAGCGACGCCCGGGACCGCGAGCAGTTTGTTCCGCAGATCGAACTCGGCGAATGATCGCATGTCCAACGGGCTGACCGAGCCATTGGGGCTGGACAGCGCCATGAGCATGATCTCGCCGGTAATACTGGTGACGGGCGTGATCTCTGCGTGCGCGCCGGGCGGGAGCGACTCACGCACTGCGGACAATCGCTCGGAGACCAGTTGCCGCGCGCGGTAGATATCGGTGCCCCAGTCAAACTCGACCCACACGATGGAGAGGCTGGTGGCCGAAGCGCTCCGGACCCGCCGCGTGCCCGGCAGACCGTTGACTGCCGTCTCGATCGGGAAGGTGACGTTGAGTTCCACCTCGTCGGCGGCCAATCCCCCCGCCTCGGTCATCACGACGACCGTGGGTGCGTTGAGTTCGGGAAAGACATCCACCGGCATGTTCTTGCTCTTGAGCCCGGCAAAGACGAGCAGCAGACCGGCGAAGACGACCACGAGGGAGGACTGGCGCAGAGAGAAGGCGATGAGCTTCGCGAGCATGGCTTAGTGGCTCCCTTCGTGGAATGTCCCGTCGGAGTGGAAGTGACCCGCCTTCTCTGCGGAACCACTCGTCGCCAGCATTAGCTGGAAGTTGCCGCCGAGGACGATCTCGTCACCTTCCTTCACGCCGCTGGCGATCACCACCCAGCGCCCGTCGGAGAGGCCGAGATCCGCCTCCATACGGATGACCTTGTCGGGGTTGGCGGGATCACGGCGGAAGATGATCGCCCGCGCGCCGTCGCGAACGACGGCGGACTGGGGGATCGCCAGTTCCTCGGTTCCCCCTGCGAGCGTGACTTCAAGGTGCGCCGACACGCCCGCGCGTGCCCACGGCGCGAGCGCCTCGGGAATCACAAGAAGGTCCACCGTGCGTTCATCCGGGTCGGCGGAGAGTCCGATCCGGAGCTCCCCGTTCATCGCGTCTTCGAGCGGCACACTTCCGCCCTGAGGCGGTGCGATCCTCGCCTCAAGGCCGTTGCGGAGCCTTCCGAGGTCGGACTGCAAACCACGCGCTCTGAAACTAATCTGATCGGGCTGAACGACCGTCACGATCTGCCCGTTCTCCTCCGCGAGACCGCCCGGCGTGATCCCGATCGCTTCAACGACGCCCGGCGCGACGGCGCAGACGACGAAACCGCCACCGGCCTCCAAGTCACCGTGGCCGCTTCCGCAATTGCTGCCTCGTTCCAGCGAATCACGTCTAGACTTCAGAGACCGGAGTTCGGCTTCGGCTTGCTTTTGCTGTGCTTGCAGCTCCGCCTCCTTCTCCATGACGTCCGCTAGTTCGGCCTGCGTGGCGTTGAGTGTGGCGCGAGCTTCGGTGAACTGGGCGGCGCTCCCGCCGCCAGCCGCTCGCAGATCCTCGAGTTGCTTGAGACGCTCTTGCCAGAGCAAGACCTTGTCCGCAAGGCTCTGCTCGTGCCGGCGATGGGCCTCCCTGAGTGGTCCCATCGAGTCGACCCGCGCCTGGTTCGCAGTGATTTGCTCGTGGAGGTCGCGCCATGCCGCGGCATCGACTCTGTACAGCGGTGTGCCCGGCTCCACCGACTGGTATTGGCTAACCAGGACCTCCACGCGGCCGGAAAGCGGCGTGCGGTACTCACGCCGCGCTGTGGGAAGGAACTCGAAGCGACCGGGCACGCGGAGCGTCTGCGCGACGCTTCGAGATTCCACGCGTGCGAAGGTGATGCCGAGGTTCTGGCGGACCGATGCGGGGATGTCCACGCGGTTGGAGGGAGCGGCTTCAGCGTCCTTTCCCGCGCTCCCTCCGGCTCCGGCCCCTTCGCTCCCGTGGTCGTGCCCGTCGTCCGAGCCGTGGGCTGCATCCTTCTTCTCGCAGCCGGTAAGCGTCAGAGCGAATGACATGGACAGAGACAGCCCGCCGATGAGCAGAATCTTCGAGATGGCGGCGAATGTGTTCTTCATGGTGTGTTCCTTGTCACAAGCCGATCAGCGGCCGGAGCCGCCGGAGGGCGTGTTGGAGTTGGGGCAGTGATCGAATAGGAGACGCCGGGCGCGGCGGAGCCACCATCGGGTTTGTGCAGGGGAGCCGGAGTGGAAGGCCAGACGGAAGGCACGGGGCCGAAGATCTCGTCGAGATCGATCGCCGCGATCGCCTCGTCACGTGCCGCCTCGACCAGCCCGACCTTAGCAGCCTGCAGGCGTGTCAGACTCTCCAGCAGCACGAGCGTGTTGACCTCGCCGAGACGGGCCACCTGGCGGGCATCGACGTACTGCGCATCCACCAGCGGCACGATCTCTGTCTCCAGCGTCGATCGACGCTGGGCTGCGGCCGCGAGTCGGACCTCCGCCGCGCGCAGCGCCGCGACGGTCTGTTCCAACGCCGCCTCGGCGGCAGCACGCGCGACCTCACGCTGCGCTCGCGCCTCGGCGATCCCGCGTCGGTTGGCGTTCAGAATCGGGATCGGCACGGACAGCCCCAGGAGAACCTGTTCCAGCTCGTTCTCGGTCCCGAACCCCGGGCCAATGCGCAAGTCCGGGTACTGCTTGCGAACCTCAAGTTCCAGGGCCTTCTCGGCGGCCTCGTACTCGGCTGCCGCGACAAGCATCGCCGGGCTGCTCCGCTCGATGTGCGCTGCCGTATTGCTCGGAGCAGATGCGATCCGCACGGGACCGATGCCCAGCGCCAGTAGCCGGAACGGAGCGTCGGGCGACATCCCCATGAGTTGACGCAGCCGCAGTTCCGCTTCGCGGGTCCGAGACTCAAGCAAGGCGAGGTCCGCGGCCTTTGTCGCCTTCTCGATCCGGAAGAGACGTGCCTCGGTCCTGGCCATCTCTCCCGCAAGTTCCATCTTGTCGACCACCGAGAGGATCTGATCCACGCGGGACGAGAAGTCACGCGTAACCGCTAGTTGCGCGTCCATCGCAGACCATTCGCTCCAAGCGCGGCGCACCGACATTCGCACCGACCACTCGCGCTGTGCGACTCTGGCCAGCTCCGCCGCGTGCTCTACGCCCGCCCGTTGCTTCTCGATCTCCAGCCGACCCGAGATCGGGATCGTGAGACCAACGCTCGTGAACGCCTCCCACGGTGCAGGGGTGCTTTCGATGATGCGTGTCAAATCGACGCCGATCGTCGGATCTTCCCAGAGCCCGGCATTCTCCGCTGTTGCCTGCGTCACTCCCGCACGAAGGCGAGCGACCCGCAGGTCGGCGTTGAAGACAACGGCGATGACCTCGGCCTCTCCGCAGCTGATGCCGTCGCGTGGATCGAACGCCACCGCCTCGCCAGATGACCCTGTGGACTTCGCCGCCAGGCTCTCCGCGAACGCCCGGACCTCCGAGCTTTCGGGCGTGCGGGCCAGGAACGCGGACTGGTGTCCGGGCAGGTCCGGCGGGCGTCGCTCGTACGACTGGCAGCCGCCTGCCGCGATTGCAACAAGCCCAGCCAGCGAAAGCACTTTGAGCCGCCGCACCGTGCCTTCTGCCTCAAATTCGTGTGATCGAACCATGAAAGTCTCCAAACGGCTAGAAGCTGAATTCATCAGGACCGAACTCGACTTGGAACTGCGGCGAGCAGCCCCGAACGCAATTCAACCCAGATTGTGGTGGGAACTAGGCCAATACCCGCGCGGACGCTAAGGAGGGTCCACAGCAGGAAAACGACATCTACCGCCACGAGACGACAGTCCCGGCGGCGGAGGCGGAATCGTCAGCGCTAGATCAAGAGACGGGTGGTCTTCAGCCCGAGTACCTGATCAGCAACGCTGAAATCAGGGGGCTGAACAAAAGCCGGGATGGCAAGCGGCGGCACAAGATCCCAAGCAGCCTCGATGGAGATAAGCAGCGGCACGACAAGCAAGCGCAAGTCTTGCGAGTCGCCTTTGCTCGGGACCTGCTGACCATCGGGCACCGGCACATGGAGATGGCACCCACACTCGTCAGGGGGATGAAACAGAGGGCTGTGCGGGCCATCCTCGTGACGCGAAGATTCCAAACAGCCGCTATCGCGGCTCTCGTGAGCATCGCAATGCCTGCAGGAATCAGCAACCGCCGTGTCGTGGCTGCCACAGTCGCCAAGGGGTATACACATCACCCGACCCGGACCCGAAGCCATCACGCCCTGCACAACGAGCAGGAGCACGGCGACGAGTTTGACGAGGGATAGGGGCATTTGAGAGGTGTATCGGCTGGAAAGGTCATATCATTTTAGCCCGCCCTAGGTTCGGTGTCAAATTGACAGCCCTGGAGCGTAAACCAGCATGCTGTGGCTATTTGACCGGCCGGGTCGGGGAGAGTCGGTTCGTGAGGGTTGCGGATACGGACACTCAACTCACCAGATGCCATCGCACGACCGCACCAGGTGAGATGCGCCCGTCCATCCGATCCTGGCGGCGACGGGCGTGAGCGGCAGAGCCCCGTTCGAAAACCGCTATCCACCCTCTACTTCAAGAGGAACCCTGGCCGAAAGGCCGGGGTTCTTTGCTTTCCGCCGTGGCCGGGAGTGGGTCCATAGGTTGGTCGTGAACGGCGGCCCTCGCTGGACGCGGCAGCGACACGTCAACCTGATCTCAGCCGCGGGGGCGCGCGGTTCGCTTCGTGCGCAGGGTTCTCGAGGGGCGGGCCAGGACGGGCGGTCATCGCGTGTCTCGCAGTCTTCAAGGGCGGGTCGCCCAGACAGCCCCACTGGCCGACCAGATGGGCCGAGAGTCTCTCCGGATCCCTCCGCGGAAGGGTGCCGGGTGAAGACTGGGTCTGGCCCGCTGGCGCGGTAACTACACCCATGTTTCAAGATTGGGGTCGGGAGCGCGGGTTCGGTCCCGACCCGTCGCGAATGGCGACCCGCCGGCGATGCCTCCGCTCACGCGGAGGTGCGGATCGTGTTGAGCTGCCAAAACTAGCGGGCCGCTGGCACGATGCCCGCCCGCCTGTATTCGCTAAGCAGCCGTTCTTCAGCCGCTTGATTCCAGTGGCGGGTTCCATTCGTGCGAGGTGCTACGCGATCGAGGAGGGCTTGCTCATCCGCAGATGTGCCAACAAGGCAGAACCACTTATCGCGGTCGTTCCCGAAGTGCGAGACCGTTCGAAACGCAAGTTCGTGGCCACTCGCGTCCCCCGCGCGCGCGATCGGCGTTCCGTCGCGATACTCGGCGCGAGTGACCACGGTAGCGCGGCGAATGAGCGGGCTGGCGATGATCGGGACATAGCCGTTGGCCGACGAATCGAACCTGAATCGTCGAGATCCAGGACCATCCTGAATCCAGGTGTTTGAGGGGATGAAGTCGACGAGGATAGGACCCACGTATCCCGTGGGGATGACCACCACGACCTCGGGTTCCGGCTCGCGGTACAGGCGGAACTCACGTGGATTTCCGGGCGAACCATCTTCGGGGAAGATGGGCCATTGAGCGATGTAGCCTGAAGCAGAAACTTTCCACGCTTTGCTTTCAAAGGCAGCCTCTTCGATCTCGGCCTGCCCGTCTGAGCCAGTCTCGACTGAGACGTCTTTTGGCTGGTTGAGGCACATCACGTAGCTGTAGTGGAGGCCGACTTGGGCTCCCTGGATCGGGGCATTTGACTCGGCATCAAGGACTGTGACCGTGACTGGCCCAGATAGATACCAAGCGAGGCAGCCGGGAAGGACCAGCAGCGCTGCACCGAGGGCAGAAATGCCTAGTGCCCGGAGTCGGTGGTAACGAACACGCGTCAGTGGATGCATCGGAAGGTCCCAGTGCGCTGGCATGTGCATTTGCGGATTCACGAGAATCCCCGAGCGGGCGAGGATAGATGACATCCGTGTGCGGGGCAGGTCCACACGCATTCCGAAGCCATAGCGGATCGCACCCCTCTCCTCTGACTCCGCTCACGCGGATGGACATGGTGCGTGGCAACTAGAGAGATCTAGAACCCTGCTCTGAGCGTGCCACGCCGGGCTATCCAAATCTCTTCTGCGAG
>Ga0075472_10000792_pt1 | contig 13254 bp, 15 predicted proteins | sample DEB19_08_DNA_3_FD_77014 | JGI IMG/M metagenome (GOLD analysis project Ga0075472, IMG submission 77014) | Aqueous microbial communities from the Delaware River and Bay under freshwater to marine salinity gradient to study organic matter... | ecosystem: Environmental > Aquatic > Marine > Coastal ...
CGTAACTGGTTTTGGGAGTTATACCGCCGGGGCGGTGATGAGGGTTGGCAGTCCTTCACATACCCGACCAGCGCAAACCCGTATATCCCGCCCGGTGAAATTGAGGCGGCACGGCGTGACCTGTCAGAGATTATTTTCCGGCAGGAATTTATGGCTGAATTTGTGGACAACGCCGGGGCGGTGTTTCGCCGGGTGCGTGAGTGTGCAACCTCCGAGGCGATTGACCAGCCAGAGGCCGGGCGGCAGTATGTCGCGGCGGTGGATCCAGCGACAACACAGGACTACACCGCTGTCTCGGTGTTTGACGTGGAAGCCAAACGCCAGGTTTATCTTGACCGCTTTGGCCGCGTGGACTACCCCGTCCTGCAGGCCCGGCTTGATGCACTGTGTAAGCGGTTCAGGCTTGAGCGGATGCGCGTTGAAATCAACGGCATTGGACGCCCGGTATTTGACCACCTCGCCGCGGCTGGGTTGCCCGTTGAAGCGTTTACCACCACGAACTCAACAAAGGGCGCGATTATCCAGCGGCTTATTTCGGCATTGGAGCATGGGGAATTGTCCATACTTGACGATGATACCCAAACCGGAGAGCTTTTGAGTTTCGAGGCAAAACAAACCGCCAGCGGTGCAATCTCATACAGCGCACCGAGCGGCCTGCATGATGATACCGTCATGGCATTGGCTATGGCGTGGGATATGCTATCAAGCGGGCTGGTAACCGTTATCGACCCGTTTGCTGATTGGTAGGAGGTAACACTATGGGATTTTTAGACTGGTCACGCGATAAAATGATTAGCTGGCTCTTCCCCGAATTACGACCGGGGCGAGATGCTCAAAAAGTTGAGCTGGCCCGCGCGTATCGCACAGGTGCGCAGCGGCCACAAATCAAAATCAAACCAATGCAGGCAGATGATAACGTCATTATCAACCTTTGCGGCCTGATTGCAGACCGGTCGGTATCGGCTCTGTTTGGCAAAGGTTTCGAGATTAACTACCCCGGCGAGGGTGACGAAAGCGCGCTGGGCGTGTACCTCGAAACGCAGCTTGACGCTAGCAATCAAGAGGTGCTGTTCCACCGCCTCGGTTTGTACGGGGTAGAGGGTGGGACGTGTTACATCAAGTTTGTGCCAGACGCTGATTACATCCGCCTGATTGCGATTGACCCGGCATGGGTGACGCTGGAGACCGACCCGGAAGACTTCGAGCGCGTGACCGTGTATGTAATCGCCTATAAAGTCGGTACGGGTGACGGCGAAATCGCACGCAAGCAGATCATCAAAATCAACCCAGACACAGGCGGCTGGATAATCCAGGACTGGCAAGCGGACATGAACAGCCACGGGAAATTCTACCTCGTGCGTCAGGTAGATTGGCAGTTTGACTTTGCTCCGATCCTGTACTGGCAAAACCTACCCAGCAATGAGGTTTACGGGCAAGCGGACTTGACGCCGGATGTAATCCAGTTGCAAGACCGGATAAACTTCCTTGCCAGTAACATCAATCGCATCATCCGCTACCACGCCCACCCGATGCGTTACATGACCGGCGGCGCAAACGCTGATAAGCTGACGCTAGGCCCGGATGAAATCTTGCGTCTGGGTACGGGTGACACGTTGCAGCAGCTTGAAATGCAATCCGACCTTGCCGGATCGTTGCGCTTTTTGGAATTGCTACGGCAATCCATCATGGATACCACCCGCACGGTGGACATCTCCAGTATGACCGACAGAGTTGGCGCGCTGACAAATTTCGGCCTGCGTGTACTTTGGCGGGATGCGCTCTCTAAAATTGAGACCAAGCGCGAGTTATACGGCGATGCGATTATAGAGATGCTACGCCGCCTGCTGATTATCGGCGGTATCAACGAGACCACCGCGACCGCTTACGTATCCGGTATATCTATCGTGTGGCCTGACGTGTTGGACGCTGACGAGCGCGAACAAGTTGCCGCGCTGAAAACAGACGTTGAACTGGGTATCCTGTCAAAACAGACCGCCGCGCAGTTACGCGGCTATGATTGGCAGGTTGAAACCGAGCGGCTTCAGGAAGAGGCCGCCGCTAGCGATAATGTCGGAGCTGCAATACTGCGAGCATTCCGGCAAGGCCAATAGGCTCAAATAATGCCACACCCAAACGCTGCTACCGTGCTAGGATATTCCGCTCAATTCATGGCCGCGCTTGACCGCCAGGATACCGCCGCCATGAATAGGCTTGTCCGGGCATACAACGAGTCTTACAAGCGCATTGAAGCAGACCTAAACCGGCTGATAATCGCCCTCGGAGACAAGACGCCCTCACGCGGGCAGCTTGTGCGCATGTCTCAATATCAATCCATGCTTGAGCAGATCACCCGCGAACTGCGAGACCTCGAAGGGTTGACACGCGTCATCACTGGCGAGGTCGCCACGAATGCTATCGGGCTGGGTAACGCAAACGCCGCCCGCCTGATTGCAGCAACCCTGACGGGCGAGACCGAGATTTACACCCGGTTTATGAAAATCCCAAACGCTGCTATCCGGCAGATGCTGGGTTTTTTAGACCCGACCGGGCCGCTGTTTGCGGCCATTGCAAAGATGTCGCCGTACTACGTCACCGCTATATCAGACGCCCTAATAGACGGGATTATCCGAGGTATCGGGCCGCGCCAAACCGCCGCCCTGTTAGTGCGTGATTTTGGCATGGTACTGACTGACGCCTTACGCACCGTGCGCACGGCTCAAATCTGGTCATACCGCGAAGCCTCGCGCGCAAACTACAATGCCAATGCAGACGTGGTACAGGGCTGGGTCTGGTTTGCGGAGCTTGACCGGGATGTCTGCATGTCATGCGCCGTCATGCACGGGACGGTACACCCATTAAGCGAACCGCTGGAAGATCACTACAATGGCCGCTGTGACGCTTTGCCGCTCACGCCGCTTGGCAACCCCGTGACACAATCCGGCGAGGACTGGTTTAGCCAGTTACCCGAAAGCCAGCAGCGCGCCATGATGGGGCCGGGCAAGTTTAGCGCGTGGAAAGATGGTAAGTTTGACTTCGGAGCGCTATCCACTACCCGACAAGACAGCACCTACGGACAGATGCGCACAGAAACGCCACTCAAAGAATTAATTCCAGATGAGTAACCTCGCCCCTCCCCCGATGCAACCACTCCCCCGCCCCAGCCGCAGCCCTCCCCCACCGCTGTATTAATCTTGCGTTAATGTTTGTAACGTGTTACACTGAAACCGCGAACCTTGTAAATAACCGAAAGGACGGACACAATGCCAGATGAGGCAACGGGCGAGACGCCCAAAATCCAAACAGTTACCGAGACGGTAACTTCCGCAAGCGCAACAGGCGAGACGCCTGACGAACTGCGCGCCCGACTTGATGAGATGGCGAAAGCCCTCAAGGAAGCCAATCGCGAAGCGGCGAGCCGCCGCAAACGATTGGACGATCTGGAGGCCGCCGAAAAAGCGCGCGCTGATGCCGCGCTCACCGAAACTCAAAAACTCGAGAAATCCTTACAGGAAGCGCAGACGCGTGCGGAAGCCGCGGAGGTGCGCGCCCGCGAAATCGCCTTGCAGGCCGAAGTCAGAGCATACGCCGCTACCGCCGGGTTTATCGACCCGACCGAGGCGCTGAAACTCGCAGACCTGTCAAAGGTGGAAATCGACCTGCAAACCGGAACGGTCAAAGGCGCGAAAGAGGCCATTGATGCGCTGGCAAAAGCCAAACCGCACCTCTTGCGCAAGACCGGCCCCGCCGGGTTTGGCGCGACAAATCCAGGCAATGGAGCCGCCGAAGGCGAGACAGACGCCCAGCGGATGCGCCGCCTGTTTGGGTAGGAGATAAACCATGCCCATGTCACTTTGGAGCGATGTCTCCGCTATCGCTAACGCGGTACAGGAAGACGCCTACTTTATCGTGCGACAGATGGCCGTCATGCCCCGGTTGGTTACAACCTATAACGACATGACCGGCGGCAATCTGCGCAAAAACTATGCCTTTAATTCCGTGACCGTCAACGAGGCTGGCGAGGCTGATGACATTGTGCATCAGGCCTTCACCCCCAGCGCGGCCCAAACCCTCACCCCGATTGAAATCACCGCTGGTGTTTTGGTCACCGACCTGCGCCGCGACAGCGAACTGCCCGAAAGCATCATGGCCGACGCAGCCCGCGAGTTGGGCATGGGTGCTGTGGACAAAATCGAGACCGACCTCTGCGGTGATATGGCCTCCCTCACGGGCGGCACAATCGGCGCGGCCGGTACGGTCATCACCTGGGGTTATGTGGCCGCGGCTATCACCCGCGCCCGCGCTGCCAACAAGTCAAACAGCATCCCCCTGGCTTGCGTGATCCACGCGTACCAGGCCGCTGTGCTGGCTAAAGCCGCCTCGGTCGCCGGCGCCTCGGTTGTCAACGGCCCCGCCCTGCAAGACGCTGTGAACGCTGGCGCTATGGCGCAGGTATTCAGCTTCCTGGGCGTTCCCGTGTACCAGTCCTTCACCTCGCCGACCGGCACCGACTTTACTGGCGGTGTGTTCCCGCGCGCCTCCCTGGCGCTGGACTGGCGCCGCCCCATCCGGATTGAAGTCGCCCGTGACGCCTCGCGCCGCGGCACTGAAATCAATATGAGCGCGGTCTATGCTCACGGTGTCTGGCGTCCCGAGTTAGGCGTCAAGATGACCTTTGACGCCGCCGCCCCGACTGCGTAAGGAGTAACCACAATGGCTGAATCCGCAAACGTTCAAATTGTTTCATGGACTATCCCCGACCCGGGTGGCGATGACAAGCAGATTCACCTGCTTAAGGCCCCGTCCGATGCAAACGGCGGTGGTATCACTATCGTGGGCGCGTATGCGACCAACCAGGCTGCAACCGGCGCGGGAACCACCTTCACCTACCAGCTTTTGACCTACGCCGCCTCTGGCACGTCCGTGAGCGGCACAATCACCGATATTCTCGGTGGGACTGCCGCCGCGTGGGCTGCTGAAACCCCCAAAGCCTTCACTATCACCGATGCATTCGTTGATGCCGGCGAGTGGATCGTGTTGGACTATCAGGAGGTCGCCAGCGGCAACCCGACCAATTCGGTCATCACGCTGCAATACGTGATGGGTAAGTAACACAATCTAACAATAGTGCCGCTCTAGGCTTCTAGAGCCGAAAAGGGAAACCCCTCCACCCCTGGGCGGCACTTTTGGAGGGCCATTAGGAAGGATGGCAGTATGAAAATACATTGGTTGAGTAACGCACCGTGGGCGCAGACTGGTTACGGCAATCAGACTGCGCTTTTTGCGCCTCGTATCAAGCAGCTTGGTCACGAGATTTCAATCACCGGATTTTACGGCGTATCCGGTAACATCCTGCATTGGCAAGGTATCCCATGTTACCCGGTTGGCAATCACCCCTACGGGCAAGACATTGCCAACGCGAACGCGCATCACTCGGACGCTGACATTCTTATCAGCCTCATGGACGCCTGGGTTTGCAGTGCTGACGCCCTACAATTGCGCGGTATGCGCTGGGTTCCGTGGTTCCCGGTTGACAGTCACCCGCTTGAGCCGTTGATTGCTGAACAGGTCTCTAAAGCCCACGCCCGGATTGTGTTCTCGCGTCATGGTGAGCGCATGGTCAAAGAGGCGGGCATGGATTGTTACTACATCCCTCACGGTGTAGATACCAAAGCGTTTTACCCAACGTCACAGCGCGAAGCCCGTGCCGCCCTCAATATCCCCGATGACGTCTTTTTAGTGGGCATGGTCGCCGCGAACAAAGGCAACCCCAGCCGGAAAGCCTTCCAACAGCATTTAGAGGCTTTTGCCGCCTTCAAGCGCACCCACAAAGACGCCATGCTGTACCTGCACACCATGAAGGGCGAGCACAACGAAGGTATTCACCTGCCAGGTCTCGCCGATGCGCTGGGTCTGGTAGAGGGCAAAGACGTGATTTACGCAGACCAATACCGCTTGATGGTAGGCGGCTACGGCGCGTCCGATATGAACCAGATTTACAACGCGCTTGACGTCAAGATGCTTGTCAGTCTAGGCGAAGGTTTTGGTATCCCCCTGATTGAAGCGCAAGCCGCGGGTTGTCCGGTGATCACTGGCTCTTGGACGGCGATGGACGAACTTTGTTTCAGCGGCTGGAAGGTTGACATCACCGAGGCTGTACCAATCTGGAATCCGCACGAGGTGTATCACTTTATGCCCCTCGCGGGTGCGATTGTTGACAGGTTGGAAGCGGCCTATGCCAAGCAGGGCAATGAACGGATGCGCAAACAAGCCCGTCATGGTGCAATGGCCTACGATGCGGATTTAGTCGCAGAACGGTACTGGCGCCCAACCCTTGATGATATCGCCGCTAAACTGGACAAGGCAGCATCCGTGCCAGGCTGCAAACATGAATTTATCGACGTCGGAATTTACAACCCAGATGGGACATTATCCGCACCTTGCCGCTTATGTGGAGCCGAGGCCATCGTTGAAAACGGGCGCATCATCCGCATCAACGGCAACGGGTTTGCCAATCCGCACGGGCTGAAATTCACCGACCCCGACGGGCTTGAATATATCCTGATGCGTGAGGCAGAAGGCTACGATATCCCGCTTGACCCGACTTGTCGGGTAGTGGACATCGGCGCGCATGTCGGGGTAGTATCCATGACGCTGGCTAAAAAATACGGCTGTCATGTCGAAGCCTATGAGCCAGCACCCGACAATTACAGGCGGCTAGTCGCTAACATCAAGGCGAACGGCCTAGAGGATTTAATCACCCCACACAATCTTGCCGTAACCGCTGACGGGCGCGACGTGGTGATTTCGTTCGACCAGCACAACAGCGGCGGCGGGAATATCTACGACGTAAAAAAGATTTACGACGCTGGCGTTGGTTTTGAGGTGCAATCCGTCAAGGCGGCGGATATAACCGCCGGGCGTGAAATCAACCTGCTGAAAATCGACTGCGAGGGCGCGGAGTTTGAAATCCTGCCCGCAATGAACCTGAGCAACGTTTGCGCCATTCGCGGCGAATTCCACGCCAGGCAAGGCGACATCGATAGCCTACTGGCAAAGGTGCGCGAGTTTGTCCCAAATACCGAAGTGGTGATGCTGCGATGACAAACGACTGGCGATCATTCAAAGGCATTCACGCCGGGCAATCCTGTGTTGTGATCTGCAACGGCAAAAGCCTTGCAGATGTCAAGCTGGATCAAATCACCGTCCCGACAATCGGGGTAAACCGCATCTATCTGCGTTATACCCCGCATTATTACGTGGTGGAGGATCACCTGGTCGCTGAGGATTGCGCTCACGATATCGCACATTTCTACGGCACTACCCGATTTTACGGGACGCACCTAAACTACATCGAGCGCCTATCTAATGACGAAGCTGCGGTCTGGTATCCGACTTGCATGGATACCGAATACCCGGCCTTCCCGAACTGGTACGATGGCGAGACCTTCTACACGGGCGGCACGGTCACGTACCAGGCCCTGCAACTGGCGTTTTACATGGGTTTCGTCCGGGTTTACTGTGTTGGACTCGACCACAATTACGTCATGCCCGATACAGCGAAGGCGATAGGCGCGGATAAATCCATCTATCTGTTAAACGGCAGCGACCCGAACCACTTTGACCCCAGCTACTTCACCGGGCGGCGGTTTCATGCCCCACTCATGGAGCGCATGGAACTGGCTTATCGGAGAGCCACGCAGGTTTATACGTTATACGACCGTGAATTATATAACGCCACGCCAGATACCCAGTTACCGGATTACATCATGCCGCGCTGCGATCTTGATGAGGTTTACCGATGATTAGACTGCCACACCTCGAAACCAATATCACCACCTACTGCCAAAATCGCTGCGTAGGTTGTAATCACCTGATACCCCTGCAGCAGGGTAAACACGCCAATACCGAGACCATCCGGCGGGATATGATGGCGTTTGGCAAAATCGCCCACGCTGATATCTGGGCGGCTTTAGGCGGCGAGCCATTGTTACACCCGGCGATTGATGAGGTGCTTGAAATAGCCCACGAAAGCGCGATAGCAGACCGGATAGAGGTCATCACCAACGGGATGCGCATTTACTCAACAAGCACCGCTTTTTGGACGCTCACCGATATACTCACCGTCTCGGTTTACCCCGGCAAGCTGGATAACGATAAACTGGATTTTATCAAGCGCATGGCCGCGAGCTACCGGGTGGAATTGCACCTCAAATACGTCCAAAACGAGCCGTTTACCGCGCCCCTATCCAGCGACCACACCGCGCCACAATCCCGCGCCCGCTTTAGAGGCTGCTGGTATAAAACCTATTGCCATGTACTGGATAACGGCTACTTCTACCGCTGCTGTGAAATGCCGTTCCTTGGCCCGCTTATGATGGGTAAACCAGCCGGGTTTGACGGGCTGAATATCCACACGGCGAGCGAGGCGGATTTAGCCGCGTATATCAACCAGTTTGCTATCCCAGAAAGCTGTACAATCTGTGGCGGGCATGGCGGCGAGTTTATCCCCTACGCACAAGAGACCGACCCGGCCGAATGGATTAGAAAGAGCACAAAATGAACGGATTATCTATCCTGATTATCACCAACGGACAAGACCACGCCGCGCCGTTTTTGCGTGAGGCCCGCAAGGCCGCGACGCTGCTGCGGGCTGAATTGGTCATTGTAGGTGACGGCAAAGCGGGCTATTTCATGGCTCAAAACTACGCAGATGTCGCCTGCGTCATGTATTCAGCCGGGTATCTGGAGAGCATCTATAATGCCGCCGTGCAAAAATGCGGACGGGATTGCGTCTTGCGCCTTGATGACGATGAGACTATCTCCCCGGCCCTCATGGCGTGGCTATCCGAGGAAAAATACCTGTCTGGCGACCTTTGGACATTCCCCCGCTGCAACCTATGGGGTGATCGCGATCACTTCATCACCAACCCACCCCTGTGGCCCGACATTCAAACCCGCCTCGGTAAAAAGGGGTTGATGGGTGGGCGGTATCATATCCACGAAGGCAGCGCGCACGGCACTGGACAAATTGCCCCTTGCGCAATCCTGCATCACAAGTTTATTGTCAAGTCACGCCCGGAACGCGAGCGCATCGCGGCAAAATATGACAGCGTGAGACCCGGCGCGGGAACTGGCCCGACTTACGCACCTTTTGGATTGCCGGAAGCGTGCTATAATAAATTAGATATTGCACTCACAGGGTCTGGCTCATTCGGAGGGGAATTGCAGCCAGGTCCAACCTATGAGGTTGTACCATGACAGTTAGAACAGGTATGGCAAACGTAATTGCAAACTTGCGCCTTGATGCGCAAGCTAGCACGGCTGATTTTAGTATCGGATACACTGCGTATTGGTCGGATAACCAACTGCAAGGTATCTTGGACGAACACCGCCTCGACTTTAGCCACGAGGCCCTCACCCCGGAGACCGATTACAGCGGCGGCACGATTATCTACAAGCGGTACTACCTACCCTACCGTAACCTCGAAGGCGGAACAGCCTTGACCATTGAAAACAGCGCAGGTGTAGCGGTCGGTACAGCCCTGTACACGGTGGATTACAATGCCAATGTCGTGACTTTTGCCAACGATACGGGCGGGTCTGCGTACTACGCCAGCGGCCGCAGTTTTGACCGCAACCGTGCGGCGGCTGATGTCTGGCGGCGCAAGGCGGCTTACTACGGGACAAGGCCGGACTTCTCAACGGACAATCACAGCGTGAAATTCGGAGCCGTCGCGCAGATGTGCCTGAACATGGCCGCATCGTTTGATGCACAATCCGGCCCGGTTATCGTAACCGCTTACCGCTCTGACAACTACGGAGGCCGCTAATGCCCGGCGCGGCGATTGATACCCAAACGATTGCATGGATGCGGTCATGGGTCGAAAATAACGCCATGCCGGATACCTGCAATATCCTGTCTGCAACCCTCGCCAGTGATGGCATGGGTGGATTTACCACCACCTGGGGAACGGCTACCGCAAACGTACCTTGCCGCCTTGACCGGGCAAACACCGGGCTGGAAACACAAACGGGCGGCGCAGTTGAACGGTTCCAGGAATGGGTTTTGACCATGCCCTACGACGAGACCATTAGCACGCAAAACCGCATCGGTACAGGCGGGCATATTTACGAGGTAACGGGCGTTGATGATGACAAATCATGGCCCGTAACCATCCGGGTCTATCTGGAGCCAATCAATGCCTGACGCCGTAATTATCCGGCTGGATACCGCAGGCCTTGACGCAATCAAGGCGAACCTGGGTTACAACACCGACCAGATGCTTGCCATGCTTGCCGCCGATGTAACTGCAATGGCAAAGGCTTTTGCCCCGGTGGATACCGGCGCGCTGCGGGCGAGTATTGAATACAAAAAAATATCCGGTAAACTTTACGAGGTCGCAGACGGTGTTAATTACGGTATCTATCAGGAATACGGCACAAGCCGGATGCGCTCGCAGCCGTTTATGACCCCGGCGGTAGAGGCAACGGGCAACCGGGTCAAGGAATACACGGGAGGATTAATCAAGGCATGAGTACAACCAACCTGCTCGCTACCGGGATTTACTCAAAGTTGACAGGTTCGACCGCCCTCATCACCGCGCTGGGCGGTACGGCAATCTATCACATACAAGGCCCGGGCAACTCAAGCTATCCCCGGATTGTGTTTTACCCGATGGCGGGCGGCCCGGTCAATATCAACCCGTCTGACATGCGCGAATTGATTTACAGCGTGATCTGCTACGCCGTGACGCAATCACAGGCGGGCAGTTTAGACGCTATCGTATCCCCGCTCTTGCACCGCCAGGTGATCACCGTGACGGGCTACACAAACTACTGGACAGCCCGCGAGACGGAGATTGTAACCGTAGAGACACCGCCAAACGGCGCGCCCGTTTACGGCGTTGGTGCTCAATATCGTATCCGATTAGATAGTTAGGAGATAAACCATGACAGCTTATGCAGGTTCTGCACTTTACTTACAGTGGGTACACGCGGGCGGAACCGTGACTATTCACGGCGACTTCCGCACCTGTACCTACGAGCCTTCCGTTGACTTGTACGACCAAACCGCCGGGGCTGACGCAAACAAGTCCTACTTGTCTGGCGTCAAAGATGGCCGCGCCTCGGTCTCGTGCGTGATGCAAGCCGATGGAACCGCCCTCACCAATGCGCTCAAAGAAGGCACGGAAGGCACTTTGACCATCTCGCCGGAAGGCACTGCGTCAGGCAATCAAAAAATGTCTTTCGCGGCTATTTCGCTGGGCGCGCGTTTCAATATGCCCTACAATGACGTTGTAGAATTCCAGTGCGACTTCCAGCAAAACGGCGCGCGGACTGACGCGGTGCACTAATGGCAACGATTGAACTCGGAGGGCGAACCATTGAGATTAACCTGGGCGCGGTCAATGTGCGCGAATATCGCGCCATGTTTGACCCCAAACAGCCGCAGGCCGATGAAGATGCAACGATGGCTAAAATCTGTGGCCTAACGGTTGCTGAATTGACGGAGCTATCCGTACTCGACTATAAGCGGCTGTACCAGGAAGTCTTTCGGGTGGCGAGGGAACCACTCCCAAACTAGGCAAGGCGGCGTATCTCGCTTTAGCGCACGATGCGCCGCCGCCGTGGGAGCTTGTGGTCTGGAGCCTTGCGGAGCGGTTCGGTTGGTCGCTGGAATATGTCGAAGCCCTGCCGCTTACCCGGCTGATGGAACTGCATGAGATAGACGAAGCCCGCGGCAAAGCCCGCGAACAATTACGAGGTAGCAATGGCCGAAAAAGTCGCTAGTTTGTTCGTTGAAATCGGAGCCGAAACCAGCAAACTGGAATCCGGTCTTAATCGCACCAAAACCGGGCTGAATGACGCCGCCAAACAAGCGGGCGGGATGGGTGCGGCCCTCAAAACCGCCCTGACTAGTGCCGCCGTTATCGCGGGCGTTAATGCACTCGTGAGCGGTATCAAGTACATGGTCGCACAGGCTATGGAGGCCGAAACGGTCATGCGCGCAACCGAGGCGACCATCAAGGCCACGGGCGGCGCGGCTGGTTACACCGCCGAACAAATCGCAGACCTCGCCGGGGCTGAAAGCCGCCTGACGTCAATTGATGACGAAGTTATTCAGTCCGGCCTGAATATGTTGCTGACCTTCAAGCAGATTGGCGGCGAAACGCTACCCCGCGCCACTCGTGCGATGGAAGATATGGCCGTCGCAATGGCAAAGGGCGACACATCGGCAATCGACCTGCAAGGGACGGCAATCCAGCTTGGCAAAGCCCTAAACGACCCGATTGCCGGGGCAACGGCCTTGCGCCGGGTGGGCGTGACGCTATCCGAACAACAGCAACAGCAGATCAAAGATTTTATGGCGGTAAACGACATTGCCAGCGCGCAGGCTATCATACTCGGAGAACTCGAAAGCGAGTTTGGCGGGATGGCTGAAACGATGGGGAACACCACCGCCGGGAAATTTGAGAAGCTGAAAAACAGCTTCAACAATATTGCTGCGGCAATCGGGTCTGACCTGCTTCCCGTTCTGAACGAAGCCGCCGATGCAACCCTGCTGATTATGGGATATTCGGACAGCCTAAACGCCGCCTATGTGGAACAGGAAACCAACCTGGAAAACACGGCGACAAGCTACACCGAATACGCCCGCGGGGCGATTGCCGCCGCCGATGCCGCCGGGCAGCTTGACGCCCGCCAAACACGCATGGCCCAAGCTCTCGCCGATGGCGTGATGTCAGCCGAGGACGAGCGCCGGGTTACGCTGGAATTGGCCGCCGCGCTGGAATTGACAGACCAAAAGACATGGAACGCCGAACAATCCACCACCGACTGGATGGAAGCCCTTGATGGTACGGCACAAATAGCCGATATTGCCGCCGTGTCTATCGGCGGCTACAACGCCGCGATTACTGACGCAGATGCACAGGCGCGCATCCTAAATAGCGCAATGCAAGACCTGACGAAGGAAATGATTTTCAACGCGGCCGCCGAAAACCTTTCAGCCGATGAAGCCCTGAAATTGGGCTTGCAGATGGGTGTACTCAATACGGATACCGTCGGGGCAATGACAAGCCTTGAAATCCTAAACGAGAAATTAGCCAATGGCGAGATTACAACGCTTGAATACCGGGATGCGGTTGCCGCGCTTGGTCAGCAGATTGAAGACGAAGCGAACAATCCCCATACAATCACGGTTGACGTGCGCATGAATGACCAGGAACTAAACGATTTCATGGCCGAATGGCA
>Ga0075472_10000793_pt1 | contig 13248 bp, 24 predicted proteins | sample DEB19_08_DNA_3_FD_77014 | JGI IMG/M metagenome (GOLD analysis project Ga0075472, IMG submission 77014) | Aqueous microbial communities from the Delaware River and Bay under freshwater to marine salinity gradient to study organic matter... | ecosystem: Environmental > Aquatic > Marine > Coastal ...
CGATTTTTTATGCCCAGAGCTAGGCCACGCCTTCGCGGTGCTGCGAGATCATTACGACGCAGGATTTTTGACTACCGACTATGCCCAAACCGCTTACGTGCTGGAGTTTTCGGACGTAGACGAATCAGTCTGGAAGCCGGCGCAACTGGCTAAGCTGATACACGAATCGTCTGGAGGAATTTGGGCAAAGTATCACGCGCAGAAAATTAAGCTAGCCGCACAGGTTCGCAAGCAGCAGGTTTTGCTGGAGCGGTGGAGCGCGGAACTGCTGAGCGGAGCATTGCAGCCGATTGAAGTTTTAGAGCGTTTCACGGCAGAGGCGCAATCGCTCGGTTTGACCGGTCGCAAGTCAGAGGTCAGAGGCTTCGCCGAAATTGCTCGGGATGTACTGGCAGACCTGGAAGCGAGGCGAAACGACCGGTCTAGCGTCGGGGCGGTCAGCGGAATAAGGCGACTAGACGAGACGACCGGTGGTTGGCTGCAAGGTGAGTTGGTGATTCTTGCGGCTCGCCCAGGTGTTGGAAAGACAGCGCTAGCAATGCAGACCGCGCTACACAACGCACGCAAGGGGCGGCGCGTGCTGGTCTGTTCCCTTGAGATGCGGGACCGAGAATTGATTCAGCGTATCTTGTGCGGTGAGGCTGGAGTCGATTCGAGACGGCTGCGGGCCGGGACTTGGACGGACGGCGACTTTGACCAGCTACGACAGGCAGAACAGGCCCTCGCAGAAACGCCTATATCGGTCTATGACGCATCGAGCGCGACCATTGAGCGAATAGCGGCTATGGCTCGGGTCGAGAATTCTCGGGGAAAGCTGGGGCTATTGGTCGTGGATTACTTGCAACTTCTAGACCCGACTAACAAGCGTGACCAGCGAGTCGAGCAGATCGCCCACCAGTCGCGGAGATTGAAGAGCCTTGCGAAGGAACTGGAAGTTCCGGTGTTGTGCCTATCACAATTAAACCGGGAGTCTGAAAAGCAGAAGCGGGAGCCGCAGCTATCGGACCTGCGAGACTCGGGGAGCATTGAGCAAGATGCGGACATGGTAATAGCGATCCACAAGACAGGCGATGAAGACGGACAACTGCACGTATTGAAACATCGGGCTGGGTCGACCGGCTACGTCAAGGTGAAGTGGGACGGGAAAGCTACGCGGTACAGCGACCCGACCGAGTTGGATACGACAGCGTTTGACCAAGGGCGGACAGATCGCAAGTGGGTTAGTGGGTGGGATTCGTAATAGGGAGATCAGCGTGGTGACTAAAAAACAAGCGGCGAAAAAAACACATGCAACCAGGCAGTGTGATTGCGCAAAACAAGTCGACGCAGAACTTGCGAAGATGGGCGTGAGTCTTGAAAAGAGCCTGCGAATGAATTTTGAGACCGGCAAGGGCGAGATGGCCATGCCGTTCATCGCCGTGCGTTGGAGTGGGAAGCCCATGCGAGGGAAGAGGCTTCCGACGTTGATGCCGACCTACTGCCCGTTTTGCGGAAAGAAAATGAAGGAATAGTAATGCACTGGCTAACCCGCCTAACCGAGCGTCAGCGAATCGGCGTGATGCTGCTGGAGCCGTTGCTGCAATCCGTGCTTCTCGACCGCTACCCGCCCGAGTCATATCAGATAACCGAGTGCCGTTGGGCTGCTGAAGCAATCGCAGCGGCGTGGCCCGGTGCGAGTCCGAAAACAATTGGCGAGCAGTTGAAACGCACGCCAGAAGGCAATCGGACGCGGTGGGACTTTGTTGGCGGGAAGTGGCTGATTCAGACGGCGCGGCAAGTGCCGGAGTGGTGCGATGTGTTGATGATGGAGGCGGGGCGGATAAAGGAGGTGAGCAATGAAAGCGGCAGACATTAAGGTAGGTCGCACGTACTGCAATCGAGGCAAGGGGCGAACGCGGCGGACGGTGCTGGAGATTGCGCACGGTTTGCGGGTCACGTGGTACAGCGGAAACCTGCGACCACCTGAGCCTGTTGTGAGGTATGAACAGGACGGCAAAGAGGGGCGGTTGTATCTAAGTTCGTTTTCGCAGTGGTGCGGACGAGAAGTTGATGCGGGGGAAAATTCTGCTTGACAGATGTGATATGACAGAGGCAAAGGAGATAGGCATGGAGAACTCGTGCGAACTTAAAAGCTTTGAAACTCTTGACGGGTATCTATATGGAGAAAATCCAGAGGCCGGGAAAACGATTCGGCTCATTCCATTCGGAACTTACCACGACGCGGTCACGTTGAACGGTATCCCGCTCCCGCAACTCAACATCATGACGGAGCCGTATGTCGGCAAGTGGTGCCTGATCGGCGCGAATGGGCGGGCGGTTGATAGCGCCAGCGGAAGCGGACGGCCGCATGTCTATGGCAGCCTGGAACAGGCGGTGGCAGACGCCGAAAGTCTGGAGAGGAGCGGCGAATATTCAACTTGCGGCGGAGTTGCAGCGAAAGGCGGTGGGGCGTGAGCAACCTGCAATACCTAAACGCCGAGTCGTTTGTTCAGGGCGTTCTTAACTTCGAGGCGGCAGTGCATCGACTCGAGCAAGCCTCCGACGCATTTGGCTTCTGTAGCGAAGCACACGCAAAGACCATGGAAGAAGCGGCACGCACGTTTGCTAATGCGATTAACGCGGAGCGACGGACTATGCGCGACACAATTGCCATCGCGGCCATGCAGTCAATGATTCTTGGCGGCGTATATGACAAGTTCGAGTATGTTGCCAGCGATGCGTACAAGGTTGCGGACGCAATGTTACAGGCAAGAAACGGCGGTGAGACGTGAGCGACCACGAACCAATTGAGGCGGAAAGCTGGCAGTTCGCGGCGCGGCTGACGGTGTTCGCCGTCCCGGTCGCCCAGCCCCGCCAGCGTCATCGGATTGTGACAATTGGCGGAAGGGCGATGGCAGCGAACTACACGCCAAGCAGAGATCCAGTTAACGCCTACAAGGCAGCAGTGATGCACGCGGCACGCATGGCGTACGACGGTGAGCCGCTGGACGGGCCGTTGCGAGTTGAGGCGGTGTTTATCTTTGATCGGCCAGCGTACCTGCTCAAGCCTCGCAGCCCCGACGCGCGGGTGGCGTACGGAAAGAAGCCAGACGCCGACAATTTGATAAAGTCGACGTTTGACGCGCTAAATAAGCTGCTATGGCTCGATGACGCGCAAGTGTGCTCACTTGCCGTCGAAAAGGTTTTTCGGGCGCGGCATGAGCAACCGCAGGTAATTCTATCGGTGTGGCGGAAAGCAAAGGAGGCGAGCGGTGCTAAACGTAGTTGATGGCGAGTGCGTTCAATGGCAAGACGGTGAGCAAGGGCACGTTGGGAAAGTTCAGCGTTGCGCCGGTTCGCGAGTGTGGCTAACAGCGGCGAATATCAGCGTACTGGTTCGGGCGGAACCGAGCGGACGGCTAGTGTTCGTCGATTCAAACTGTCTCAAGCCGTACCCATCCGAGCCGATCGAGGAGCCGGAATTGTGCGGGTCGGGCCGGTGTCGTGACAAAGCAAAAGGAAATGAGCGATGAATATTGAGGAAGTGCGGAAGGCGGCGGAGTGGTACAGGTCGTGTACTACGCCGCTAGACGGGCTAATGATGGGCGATTTGATGAGGATTGACGAGCTAGCCGAGTGGGCGGCCGAGGAACTAGCCCGTCGCGACGCCGAAGCGGCCGAGCGGGCGTTGCCGATTACGGAAGAGTGGTTGAAGTCGATAAACACACCATCTTGGCATAGCTACGGCGTGTTCGAGTTTTTGCTTGACAAATCTGACGCAAGATGCACGGCAATGGTTACGCCAGTCCGGGATGCGTTCGCAGTTCAGTTGCTATCGCTAATAAAAACTCGCGGCCAACTGCTCGACTTGCTCGCGGCGTTGCAAGGCAACCAAAAGGAGTAACGTGAGTGACAGTCAAGGAGGATGTAATTCGCCGCTGTTTTATGCTGGTTCACCGTGGCGCGACTAATCGCGAATACAGGCGATGGAGAGCAATGGTGCCAGCAACAGAGGATGCGACTGTGCCAGTGCGGACCGTGGCGTGTAGGCTCGTTACGCACGAAGATTGCGTGACACTTAAGCGGCTTTCCTCGTCGTTTAGATATTCACCAGCAGAGTATCGCAAGCAGCGAGAGCGAATTGACAGAATCGTACAGGGCATGTTGTCCGGTAACATTGAGGTTCCGGCTGAGCTTCCAATGGTGCTTCGCAAGTCCCATGACTGCGCAAAGGCTGGAGTTAATACAAAGACAGAGCATATACATTCCACTCCGGTTGGTGTGCTTCGCGGGCTAGGTAACGGAAAGTGGCGAAAGTTACCGATTCGCTCTGATTATTAACTTGACGGTCGGGAGAGAATCCAAACAATATCCCGCGCCCTACCGCGCGTGAATGGCTGTGGCCGGTCTCCTTCTACAGTCACCCGCAACCGCGCGGTAGGGTTTCCATTGCGGGGAATTACGGAGACCATAAGGGGCGATCTATGAGCGGTGGATTGTGGGCGGCTGGTTTTCTCGACAACATTCTCGGCGGACTGGGGAAGATTCTCGGGGTTGACACAAGTGGCATGTCGTCTACGGCCGCGCTGATTGCAATCGGCGTGGCTGGCTATCTTTGGTACACACGCAACAAGCCGAAACCGTCGCCAACGCCCATTCCCGAACCGCAGCCGATTCCTACGCCTAGCCCTGCTCCAGCTCCAGCACCAGCGCCAAGCCCAGCGCCGCAGCCGGTTGATATTGCGAGCATCTTGCAGCAATTGCTGCCGGTTATGTTGCCAGAGCTTGGTAAGCTAGTCGACGGTCTGCTGAAAAAGCGTCTATCAGAGGTTCCACAGCTTGGACCGGAAACGATGGTGATTGAAGATGCGGACGAGGGCCTGGAGGTATTCGGCGCGACTGGCCCAGCATCGGCTCGCAAGGCGGCGCAAGAGGTCAGGCAGGAGCTATCAACGCAGCTAACCGCGATCCATGCGAAAATTAGCGAGTTGGCAGATGCGGCGAAAATCGACGACAGAGCAGCAATCAACCCGGCGACTGCCGTTTCAATCGTTCAACTGATTATCACGGCGTGGCCGCTAATCAAGGTTGTGTTTCGCCTGCGCGGCGTGAAGTTACCTGACGCGCCGTTACAACAGATTAACTTTGCATCGTTGCATGTCGCTTCGGAGGGCGGAAAGTGACGACGCCAAGGGATGTGTTTATCACCGAGTCGCAATGCAAGGGGATATCGTTCACCGCGAGACTCACGCAGATCACGGTGGCGGCCCATGGAAAAACGGTTATCGACGAAACGGCGACGCGCATCACAATCGAGGACGAGGCGGCTGGCGAGATGGTTTCAGTGGAGCAATGCGACAGAGGCGCGAAGGTGTTGATTGCTCCCGAGGAATGGCCGTTTATCCGAGACGCTATCGACAAGCTTGTGGCGGCTTGCATACCGGAGGGCAAAGAATGACGACGCAAAAATGGCTTTTAATCGGCGGGGCGTTACTAGCCTTGTCCGCATTGGGCAACCAGCAACCCGACGCACCAGCCAGCCCATCGACGCCGGTAGTCGTTCCGGTCGACGCAAGCCTGCAATCCTCACTCCAGGTCGTTCGGCAGCTAGCGGCACAGCACAAAGAAGCAGCGGCGAAACTAGGCCCGTTCTACCGCGCTGCGGCTGATGTTGTTCGTCGAGACGATGGCAAGCTGGGGACGACCGGACAATTCCGCGCGGGCAAGATTGGAGCCGACGCTCTCTATCTGCAACGCACACCTCTAGTCGGGTCGGTTCCGGGGTGGGGAGCTGCCGTTGACGCGGTGATTATCGCGGCGGTCGGCTTGGAAGATAAGGCGCTGGACGCGACGAGTCGTGCGAAATTAGCAGATGCGTTGGTTGCGATTGCTGACGCGGCGGAGGGGCGGTAAATGCCTAACATCCCCGGCGATCCAAAGTTTTCCGCGTGGCCCGACGATCACAACGAGCTGAACCAAGACGGCATCGTTGCGGCATACAATCGAGGGTTTATCGGCGCAAAAGATGATCCAGCAGCGCGAGAGCGGCTACGCTCTGAGTCGATGTTCGGTGCGATGTCGGACGCCGCACACGCGAACAATTGGGCAGATTCGCACGCGGGGAAGCTGGTGGCGGCGTGGGTGCCATTGGTAAAAAGGTTTCCGCGATGCCTGCCAGGAAAAGCACAGCAGCGTGGTTCGTGCGTCGTTCACTCGACGCGCAACGCTCATCTTCTGTTGATGACCGGCGATATAGTTACTGGTCGCATTGACGAAAAGACCGGCAAGGCGGAGGACTGGCCCGAGATTAGCCCGGAAGGCGAGGCAAACAGCATACTACAGACTGCCACGTGGTATTGGTTTCGCGGTTCCAACGGCGACGGCTGGAGCTGTTCCACGGCGGTTAATGTCGCGAAGAACCGCATCGGTGCGGCGTTGTGCAAGAACTACCCGGAGCTAGGCGTCGACTTGACGCTATGCAACGGACGCAACGAGGGGTTGTACGGAGGACGCCAACCGCCTGAAGCGTGGGTCAAGTTGTTCAGCGCTCACATGATTCGCGAGTCATCCTACTGCGAGTCGTTCGAGGAGGTGCGCGACGCGCTGGGCAATGGGTACGGAATCACGACGTGCGGAAGCGAGGGGTATAGCAGCACTCGCGACGAAAATGGCGTCTCGGCTCGACGCGGGTCGTGGGCACATGCGATGGCGTTTATTGGCGCGGACGATCGCGCAGAAACGAAGTCGAAATACGGCGGGCCGCTCGTCTTGGTGCAGAATTCGTGGGGTCAGTTTAACAGCGGACCACGGCGAGTCATGGGCACTGACCTAGAAATTCCGCACGGGTCATTTTGGGCACGGTGGGCCGATGTGCGGAGACGCGAGATTATTGCCATTAGCGGCTTTGCGGGATGGCCTAGGCGAAAATTACCGGACTACGGCGGAAGTTTAGCGGGGTGAGTTATGAGGATTGGTCGCAGCCGAGTTCAGTTAATCGCACAGAAACCGACGCAAGGCTCTCGGTGGTACTACGGCAATTTTTCGATGGGACTGCTGATAGATAGTCACCCGCGATTTCTTAACGTCATCGTGGCTTTCGGTTTTTTCGAGCTTGGAATATCGGTCGATTCAATCGCAGAGGAGCATACATAGTGCCTGAATTGCTCAAAAAATACTGGCCCCTAATCGGCGTGCTGCTTCTGATCCTTGCTGCATCGAGCGGTGACAGTCCGAGCGAATCCGATCCGCACGAACAAGCCTACGCGGCTGGCGTCTGGTCGTGGTCACTAGCGACGGCGCAAGCCTCGCCGAGTCCAAGCCCATCGCCAAGCCCAACCCCGGGCGGCATCTGCGAGAATTGCAACGGACGCGGAAAGGTCGGGGACGGTACGGTAATGGTTACGTGCGCGGTATGTAACGGAACAGGTCGACATCCAGGCGGCGACGATGACGGAGCGGCACCGGATGAGGCGGTGAAGCTACCGTCAGACGAGCCCAAGCAACCACAGCAACAACAGGCGGTCTATACCTACGGCAGTTGTTCGGACGGCTCGTGCGGGACGTCAGGCGGCGGGCGAGTGGGTTTCTTTCGGCGAGTGTTTGGGAGGCGATGAGATGGACGCAAATCGGCTGATTGACTTGCACGAAAACGCAGTTAGTGGCGACGTTCCGCAAGTCGTGAAGGCCATCACCGGCAGGTGCGAGGCCGGAGAAGTGACATTTGACAATGATGATATGTCAGCGGTGTTGAAGTTTGGCGAAATGACGTGGCGACGATTGCTGAGGCTGGCAGAGCACTACGAGCGGATGTCAAACCACTTCACGCCGGGGGATGTTCGCGGTCCGATGATGGCGCAGGCGGCAAAAGATATGAGACTGGTGCTTTCGGACGTTGCCAGGGACACATGCACTATTTAGGCGGCATCTGCTGGGATTGTGCCGTGATCGCGACGGCAGTATCGAGATTGGCAGGACTGGCAATTTCGGAGTTGGTCAGATGAGTAGCATAGACGACGGCTTTAACTTCCTCTGGCGGACCACGATTGCGATTATCGCAGCATCAATCGTCGGCTCGTTCGTTGCCGGGGTGTTAATCGGAAAATACTTGCTGTGAGGTGCGATATGGGCCTGTTTACGCGACCTGCGCCGTGCGACGACGACACCGCAGCGGCGTACCTTGCGGCAATTTGGTTTGGCGGTATCGGGCTGTTGATTCTCGGGGCGTTCGGTGTGGGCGTGGCGGTTGGGGCTTGGCTTTTTTGAAAGGGCATAGCATGAGCAAAAAAGATTGGCTGTGTGCGGGCTTGGTGGCGTTGGTCGTGACGTTCGCGGGAGGTCTTGACACGAGCGAGGCCGGACCGCTGCGGCGCGTAGCTCGGGGCGTTGGCGCGGTCGGACGCGGTGTTGTCCGTGGCGGGCGGGCTGTAGGGGTGTTTGCCTATCGGCGCGCGACGTTCCAGCGATTGCGGAACCGAGCCAGCGAGGGCGGGTCGGAACTGATCGGCTACGGCGGTAGCTGCGCGGATTGCTCTTGTGCTAACGGTGTGTGTCGATGAATCTTAGGAAGATTATTACCATTCCGCTTGATGCCGAGTCGCTCGTCATTTTCGATGAGCGCGGCGACATGCCACAGGACGCATTGCTGCAATCAGGTATGCACGAGGCGACATGGACGGGGTGTGAAGTTAAGGCAAGTCTAGGCGGTGGGCTAACGGCTTGCATGGATACGGTTGGCGAGGTTCATGTTAACCAGTCAGTGCCGTGCAAGCTGATCGTCACGCCGAAAATGTGTGTGGCGCTGGTTGATTTGGGGGAGGCGTGATGCAACCTACCTGGGAAAGCAAATGCGGAACGGTGCAACTCTACCTAGGCGATTGCCTGGAAGTGCTGCCGACAATTGCGCCGGGTAGTGTGGATGCGGTCGTTACTGATCCGCCGTATGGAGTCGGAATCGCCGACTGGGATTGCTACATGCCACCGCAGCAATTTCTTAAGGAATGTTTGCGAGCCTCGGCTGGCGCTGTGGTGTGGTTCGGGGCGGCGTCCCGTGTCCTTGACTTTGCGGCATATTCACCGAATCCCGATAGGATTCTTATCTGGAACCCTTCATTTGCATTAGGAAGGTGTCAAAGCAAGGGGTTTGTATATTCATGGCACCCGATTGCCTTATGGCGACCGCAGCAGTGCGGCGCGTTTTCGTTGGATGTTTTGCGACATTCGGCAGACGGTCATAATTGGTGGAATCATCCAGGAACTAAACCAGTAGAGTTAATGGTAACCTTGTGTTCTATGCTGGCTCAAGAATCGGCTTGCGACCCCTACATGGGCAGCGGCACAACCGGCGTCGCAGCCGTCCGCCTTGGCCGTCGCTTTATCGGCGTGGAGATTGACCCCGGCTATTTCAAGATCGCGAAGAAACGCATTCAGGACGAACTAGACAAAGTGGCGTTCCTGGAGCCACCCAAACGTGAACGGCAACGGACGTTACTAGAGGCGGACTAGCCAAACCTTGTCGCAACTCGTCGATTCCGCTAGATTTCCCGCAATGTGACCGTTTACGACCCAAACCGCGAAGGGCAGATAGTGACAAATGAGAGTATGCCTCTATCGTGGTGCTGGGCTGACCCGATTTGTGCCTCGTTCGCAGTCGCAGGGCTATCGTCTGCCGTGGCAATCGCAAGGCGGCTTGCATCGGTCGAGACGTGGCCGCGAAATCGGGTTAGGTTCGTCTCGGTCGTTCGGTCATGTTTTGAAGGCGCTACAATTTGCGGCGCTGCGTGTTTCGCAATTTGCCTTATAGGGGTGAGCTTATGGCCGTCGCATGTCCGACCGGTAGCGGGCCTAACGATTCTGGTGGGGGTGGCGTTCGACTTGTCGAGCGAATCCGCACGGGCTTGGCTACGTGGTGCGCTGATGGCGAGGCTGAATACGGTGATCCCGAGCACATCTGGCACGGAGAATCGTTCTGTTGCACCGGACCCGAGCAAACCGCCGAATTCGTCAGAGCAGGATATGAGCGACTTGCACGATGGACAGCGGTAGTTGCATTGTTGCTATTTGCGGCAATTGGGTTCGGGGCGTTGTGTCGAGGTGTTGAGCAAGCAAGCAGTCAGCAGGCAAACCGACCAGCGGTACAACCTTCGATAGGTCCGCTACCGTCCATGCCGCCCATCAATACAGGTGGCTGCATGGCAACGATTGGCACTGATTACGTGAGAGGCTTCTAATGAGCGCCGGACCGACCCCACCGTACCCGCCAGACCCAGACGGACCGCAACCGCCAGCAACGCCGGTTCCAAGTCCGCCGCCTATTATCTGCGCCGTCTGCAACCACCAAGGCCCGCCCCAGTGTTTAGGGTGTGGCGGTCTCGAAGGGCTTTACCCATTTGGACCGTGTATCTATTGCGGCGGAAATGGACCAGGAGTACCGGTATCGCCGGTGCCGTAATGACGATCAGCCGAATCAACCTGCAAGCCGCTTCAAGCGTTATCGGTGCCGTAACCGAGACACCAATTCACGACGCGCAAGTGGACGTGATGCCGAGCAAAGCAACAATCGACGATAGGGTTTTGCTGGTGGCGAAAAAGCTTCAGGCGGACCCGGACCTGCTTGCTCATGTCGAATACGAGATTTATCAGCGGTCACTTGCGACGTTAGGAGGCTAGTCTAGTGCCATCTGCCACATTTACGCCGGTTTATGCTCTTGTTGCTGACGTAGCGCACAAGAAGCACAACCTAGGGTCTGATACGCTCAAGGTGGCGCTGACAAACACTGCGCCAACGCAATCAAACACGGTATTGGCGAACATCACCGAGGTGAGCTATACGTACTGCTCCTCGCGTACACTTACCATTTCGTCGAGCGGCCAGACAAGCGGCGTGTACAAGCTAGTGATTGCAGACTTGACCTTGACGGCAAGCGGTGGAAGCGTTGGACCGTGGCAATACGCCGTTGTGTACAACGACACCGCCACGAACGATGAACTGATTGGATATCTGACCTATCCAGCCTCTATCACCATGTACGACGCCGACACGTTCTTGCTTGACTTTTCGTCGCTCAACGGCATGTTGCAGTTTGTGATTACGTAGTAACGGCCAGAGAAAATACATGCTATCCGCAGCACAACGGCAGATTCTACGCACTGAGCTTACCAGCGACCCGCTATCACGCGGGTATGCGGCCATGTCGCATGATGCCGCAGCGGACCGAGTGAACGTCAAGGACCGGTCGGTGGTACGCAGAATCGACAAGCGAAAACTGCTTCGATGGGGCGTCACGAACGACCGCATGACCAAGGTAAGGTCCGAGGCGGATAGCGGCACTAATGGCAAGCGGTCGATTGCCTATGCGGCCCTGAAAAGCCTGGACATTCCGGGCGATTACGTGACTATCGACGATGAGTTTTTGAGCATGTTCGACGCGCTTGTTACCGGCAACGTGCTGTCCGCATCGGACAAGACGGCACTAATCGAGGCAGCTACCGAAACGGTTTCCCGAGTCGATGAGTTGTGCGGCCAGGGTGCGATTGCAGACAATCAGGACGTTTACGTGTGCCGCGTTGAGATGGGAGGCTGATAGATGCCGACTAATTTTCTTTGGGGCACGCGGCAAAGCGCCACAACGCTGTTAACGACTGAGCTTAACAGCCTTGCAAACGGATCTGGCTCGTCCGCATCTGGCGCGATCGACCTTACGGCTAGCGGCTGGCTCAAATGCGATTTGGAGTTGTATATCGCCTCGTCTAGCTTGGCGTTCACGTCGGCTAGCTATGTCGATGTGTTTTTTATGCCGAGCAGCGACGGGACGAACTACCCGAAATATACCAGCGGCGCAAGCTGGAAACTTGGAAGCGCGAACTACTTCGCGGCGAGAATTTGGATTCACCCCGCGACGCTGAGCAGCGAGGCGATTTACGAGAACGTGCGCGGGGTGATGCTGCCTAACGCAAAGTTCAAGACGGCGCTGTTGAACGGAACGGGAGTAACACTCCCGTCTAGCGGTAACTGGCTTAAAGCTTATCCGACTCCCGAGCAATACTAAAACGCAATGTCGCGGCAATTCCTATCGACGAGCACGCAATACTGCGAAAATACGTCGTGGGATTACTCGTCCGTACCGATCACCCTTTCGGCGTGGGTGAGGTCTGCTAGCGGCACAAAGCGCGTGCTGACGATTAGCAACTCAACGGGCAGTAACGTAATTGCCTCGCTCGTGACGAACTACCCGTCTACGGGCTTTGTGCTGGGGCAAATTCTCGTTAGCGGCTACTCGCTTATTCCCAACTCGTCAATTTCAATCGGAACCGATACCTGGGCGCATATCGCGTTTACGGTCGGCGGTGGGGAGGCAAGGGTATTTGCGAACGGCGTAGGTGGAACCGCAGCAACGTACATGGGCACGCCTACGGCAAGTGGTAATGATCGCGTTTCTATCGGAAGACTTGCGGGCGATACAAGCCAGCTCTTTACCGGGCAGGTGGCAGACGCGGCGGTGTGGGACGAGCAGCTAACGGAACAAGAGATCCGTGACCTAGCGAGCGGTCGAGTGCTAGCCGCTGAGATTAGACCGAGGGCGTTGCGCGGCAACTGGTATTTGCCCAGCGTTGACTACGGCTTTACTGACCGCGACTGGACCGGGCGAGGATGGACCTTAACGCCAACCGGAAGCCCGACCTGGGGTGACGATCCGCCGCAGTTACGGCAGTCGCGGCGCAAGGTGTGGAGAGTCGGTAGGGCACCGACAAACTACACGCTGACGGTAGACGCGGCGAGCGTTTCGTTAACCGGACAGGCCGTTACGCTATCGGCGGGAAGAACGGCGACGATTGGAAGTGCAACGGCTAATCTGTCAGGGCAGGCCGTGGCTGTCTCGTCCGGTCGCGTTGCGACGATTGACAATGCAGCGATTAACGCTACGGGCCAGACCGTGACGGTTAACGCACAGCGAGTAGCAGCGGTCGGTAACGCTACTGTTAATGCTAGCGGTCAGGCTGTGGCGTTATCGTCGGCTCGTAGCGTGACGGTAGGCACTGGCGAGGTGCAATGCGCCGGACAAGGCGTGACGCTTTCGGCGGGGCGGGTTTGCACAGTGGCGAACGGAACCGCACAGGTACAGGGGCAGGCGGTCGGGTTGTCGTCGGCGCGGTCGGTTTCGGTCGAGAGCGGATCGGTAGAGTTGAGTGGGCAAGCTGCTGGCGTGTCTTTCGGCCGCAGTGTGTTGTTGGGCAATGCGACGGTACAGGTGGCGGGACAAGGCGTGCTGCTGA
>Ga0075472_10000794_pt1 | contig 13233 bp, 14 predicted proteins | sample DEB19_08_DNA_3_FD_77014 | JGI IMG/M metagenome (GOLD analysis project Ga0075472, IMG submission 77014) | Aqueous microbial communities from the Delaware River and Bay under freshwater to marine salinity gradient to study organic matter... | ecosystem: Environmental > Aquatic > Marine > Coastal ...
AATTTTTGAGATCGTCTTCAAGTTCATGGATCCGTCCACGGCTATGGGGACCATTGCAGCTGACTCCGCGGAGGAAGCCATTGAGAAGATCAAGGCCGATCTTGCCGAGAACTCTCCCGGCATTACCGACTTTGAAGTGGTGGAGGTTCGGGAAGTTCTCGATGCTCCAAATCTGGCGGCAGAAGATATTGATTCTGACCGTACGCTTAACTGATGCGAGACCGCAAACAAGAGAAACATGATTACTACCTAAGGAACAAGGAAAAGCACAAACAGCAGCGGCAAAAGTGGTATGCAGAAAACCGCGACAAAGCCATTCAGCTGTCTAAAAACTGGCAGGAAGCTAATCCAGAACGTGCTAAAGAAAATCGTAAAGCGTGGGAAAAGGCTAACCCAGATCGGTGTCACAACTACCGCCTCAAACAAAAATACGGTATCACAAAGGAAGACTTTGACAACCTGTTAGCAAGCCAAAACTGTCAGTGCGCCATTTGCCACACTGATGAAGAACCACCCCGTGGTTGGCACGTTGACCATTGCCACACCACAGAAAAGGTTAGGGGTGTCCTTTGTAGCCATTGCAATTTCATGCTTGGCTACGCCAAGGACAGTACTAGCATTCTGCAATCTGCTATCCAGTATTTAAAGGAACGTAATTAGAATGACAACGCGTTATGTGTATCTGTCTGGTGTTTGCAAATGGGCTAAGCTTCGCAAACCGGACGACAAGTACAACAACTTTCAGCTTCCCCTTTACATGGACAAGAAGTCTCTCGAGCTCTACGACACGTTAGGATTGAGTCTTACAAAGAAAAAGGACGACGATGGAGTCCTCGTGACCTTCAAGCGTCCCGTGTCGAAGCTCATCAAGAATGAAGTGGTGGAGTTTGGTCCACCCAAGGTGCTCAATGCGGACAACTCCATCTTCGATGGCCTGGTCGGCAATGGCTCCGAGGTGACGGTGAAGATCTCCGTCTACGACACCATGAAGGGCAAGGGTCACCGCCTCGAGACTGTCAGGGTCGAGAAGCTGGTGGAGTATAATCCACCCAAGAACGAAACGGGAACTGAGGCGACCGGAGGTCCTGCGCTTCCCTTCTAAGGGTCTACTAGCGGGAGGCTCTTCGGAGCCTCTCCAGACCCCTTTAAAATCGCTTTAAAAGGTATTCTGTGCTGACGTTTAATGACTATCAAATTTCCGCCAAAGCTACCGCGGTTTACAACCCTGATCACAAGGTTACTTACCCCGCTCTTGGACTCGCTGGAGAGTCGGGAGAGGTTGCTGAGAAGGTCAAGAAGTGGCTACGCGGGGACAAGGCTCTCGACAGGGAAGGCCTCCTCAAGGAACTGGGAGACGTTCTTTGGTACCTCTCCGCCCTTGCTACAGACCTGGGATTCTCTCTGGAGGAAGTGGCGCAGGCCAATGTGAACAAGCTCCTGGATCGCAAGAGCAAGGGAACGCTGAAGGGAGACGGCGATAACCGCTAAGACAATCGATACTCTCGTAGACGATATCTACCATCTATTGGATCCTGATTACGAACATGAATTTGATGAACAGAATGTTGCAGAGTTCGGCCAACGCCTGGCTCGCCATGTGGTATCACGTCTTCGAAGCGTTCGGGCTAAACCAACCCTACGTCTCTCCAACATCGGGACGCCCTGTCGACGGAAGCTCTGGTACACCATCAACAAGCCGGAGGAAGCTCAACCCCTCCCGCCCGCGGCGAGGTTCAAATTCCTCTTCGGAGATATCTTGGAAGAGCTCCTCCTCTTCCTCGCGAAAGAAGCAGGACACACGGTAGAGGGGCAGCAGGATGAGCTCGACATCAACGGCGTCAAGGGACACCGGGATGCAGTTATCGATGGACGAACTGTGGATTGCAAGTCTGCGTCTACTTACTCTTTCAAGAAGTTTGCGTCCAACGGACTGCGGGGAGACGATCCTTTTGGATACCTTGACCAACTTGGAAGCTACATGTGGGCGGCTCAGGGAGATCCTAAGGTTACAGAGCCTGATGTTGGATCATTCCTAGTAGTAGACAAGACTTTAGGGCATATTACTCTTGACACATACCCAAAGTCCGAAGTAGACTATAGTAAACAGGTAGAAGAACTTAAAGAAATTGTTTCAAAAGAGCAGCCTCCGGAACGTCATTTTGCTCCGGTGCCTGATGGAAAATCTGGAAACGAAAAGCTCTGCACACAGTGCTCTTATTGCGATTTCAAAAGGACCTGCTTCCCAGAAATTCGGACCTTCATGTATTCTACAGGGCCAGTTTTCTTAACCAACGTTGCAAGGGAACCTAAGGTTTTTGAGCTATCTAAACCTTCAGACTAAAGAACAGTACAGAAAGTACATCTACAGACAAAAGAAAGGGAACGCCAGAGCAGCTGGCACCCCCTTTGAACTAAAGTGGGAGGACCTCCAAATTCCGGATGTCTGTCCGGTATTCAAGAAACCATTTGAATTTAGAGATCCAAATTTTTCAGCATCCGTCGATCGTATCGACAACACTAAGGGGTACATTCCCGGAAATATTCAAGTCATTTCACGGTTGGCCAATGCAATGAAAAGTTCAGCCAGCGTTGAACAGCTCAAGCAATTTGCCCATTGGGTTTTGGAGACCTACCCATAACAAAATTCAATATTGACGAACTCAGATCAGGGTTCGAAGCCGAGTTCTACAAAGGCTGTCAGGCTCTCAAGCGCAAGCATCGCTTTGACATTGAATACGAGCCTGAGCAGTTCAACTACTACGTAGAGCATTGGTACAAACCCGATTGGCGTATCGCCCGTAAGGACGACACCATCTTCTTCGTAGAGACCAAGGGCTACTGGACCTCCCAGGATCGATCAAAGATCAAGAAGGTCCTGGAGCAGCACAGTGATCTCGATCTGAGGATGGTGTTCCAATACGACAACAAGCTCCACAAGAGCTCCAACACCCGATATTCGGACTGGTGCGTCAAGCACGACATTCCCTACGCCATCGGGGTCATCCCGGAGGAATGGTTCGAATGAGTCGCAGCCATTTGGTCATCCCAGACGCCCATGCCCACCCCGACTTCGACAACGACCGTTTTGATTGGCTATCTTCCCTTGTCCGTGATCTCCGACCTGACGTCGTCGTCAACCTCGGTGATGGAGCTGATATGCCGTCTCTCTGCGGCTACGACAAAGGAAAGAAAAGCTTCCATGGCAGGACCTACCGAAAAGACATTGACGCTTTCCTCGAGTCCCAGGATCGACTTTGGAGCCCTCTACGCCGTAGCAAAAAGAAGCTCCCCTTCTCAGTATATCTCATTGGAAATCACGAGGAGCGAATTGGACGAGCTCTTGAACTCCAGAGCGAACTTGAAGGAACCATTTCTTATGGCGATCTGGAACTGCCAAGATGGTACGATCAAGTGGTCGGTTACGATGGAGGGAGTCCTGGAATAGTCAGTATCGATGGAGTCGACTATGCCCACTATTTTATCTCGGGTGTCATGGGCCGCGCAATCGGTGGCGAGCATCCTGCTTATAGCCTTGTCACTAAGCGTCTTCGTTCCTCTACTTGTGGCCACGTTCACACTGCTGATTACTGTATCCGTACTGATGGAGCTAAACGCAAGGTTATGGGATGCGTCGCTGGGGTCTATCAGGACTATCGGGCTGGATGGGCCGGAGGAGCAAATGACCTCTGGTGGCGCGGTGTCATCTACAAGACGCATGTCGAGGACGGGACCTACAACATCCGCTTCATCTCCCTCGATGAAATCAAGAAGGAATACGGCTGAGGATGTTCGGAGATTCCGATGAACTCATTATCAGGAAGTTTGAGGAGCTTCTGGAGGATTACCCGCTCGAGGATCTTCTGGAACAGGAAGATCTTACGCCTGCAGAAGCTCTCTTCCAACTGTTCCTAGCAGGCCATGTCAGATCGCCATTTGATCGAGAATGAGCGACGCTCAGTCGCGTTGAGCAACGCTCATGAATTTCCCCTCAAGCCTGTACGGCGCAAAGAGGAATACAAGCGTATTAAACTTCATCCAAAGGATATTGAATTAACAGATGAAGAGACCGACTGGAACGAAGGTAGAAACAAAAACCATCGTGATGTCTATCGAGAACATCGAAGCGGCCATCGCTTCCTTTCTCTACCAGATGAGGGCGGTTCCTGAGAGCTGGGACATCACCTTCATGGACCTCGGCCTGCCCTTCAACGAGGAAGGCTTTGTCGAGTTCGACATCGAAATCGTCAGGCCTGCAAAGAAGGATCACCTCCGCCTGGTGGACGATACGCCCGTCCAGGATAACCAAATGGTATTGCCCCTTGAACACTTTGAGAAAATACGGGTTGATTAATTTCTTCGCGGGACTGAGCTACCTCCTTGGTCTCGTCTACGCCCTCTACAGCTTCCGTCTCCACTTCGGTCCCGTAGAACTGATAACGGATCTCTTCTCCCGGGAAGAACTCTACACCATGATGGGCGCAGGCTTTGCCTTCTTTGGCATGGTCCTGGAGCTCATGGCCCAGAACGAAAGTGACAAGCATTGGACGGAATGAAGGTTGAACTCCTCAACCACATGGGGAATGACCTCGAGGTGGTGAACGCTGCAAGGGTCTCCTTCGACAAGGAGAGCAAATGGGAACTCTACGCCGGTGATCAGAAAGTAGATGGATCTTTCTTCGAGGAGCTGAGGCTTCCCGAGAAGGACGCCAGGCTCATCCACTACCTCGTAGAGCATGACCACTGGTCTCCCTTCTCCCATGTCGTCGCCAAGTTCCGTGTGAAGGCTCCCATCGTCATCAACCACCAGCTGTGGAAGTCTCACATCGGTGCCGCCACCCAGGACGATATCTGTGGGTGGAACGGGGTCTCCAGGCGGTATGTGGATGACGAACCTGAGTTCTTTTCTCCTGACATGTGGCGGGAACGGGCTGAGAATCTCAAGCAGGGGAGTGGAGACAAGTCTGTCTTTATGATGATGCCTGATGACTTCGGCTACACCTGTCGTCCTGAGACTGCTTACCAGGATGCAGTGAAACACTGCCTTCATATCTATAAATGGCTGCTTGCTTCAGGAGTCTGCCCTGAGCAGGCCCGTATCGTCCTCCCCCAATCAATGATGACGACTTGGGTTTGGACCGGTAGTTTGGCTTTTTGGGCTCGCCTTTTTAAACTTAGAATGCACCCTGACGCACAAGAAGAGTGTAAACCAGTTGTTTTAGCAATTGGTCAACATATGAAAGAGCTTTTCCCTATTTCATGGGAGGCTTTAACTGGCAAGTGAAGTTGATGTAGCTTGGATAGCTGGTATCCTAGAAGGAGAGGGTTGCTTCCTCTTATCAAAAGATAAGAGAACTCTCCACGGATACAGCACCAAAATCCAAGTTGAAATGACTGACTTTGACATTATCGAAAGGATTCAGTCTTTGGTTGGTGGGAAGGTATGGGAGTCTAACTACCCATCTAAATTTGAAAGGTGCCCAAACGCAAAACCTTCTTGGCGTTGGGCAGTATCTTCCCATGAAGAAATTAGGTCTCTTATATCTGCTGTCTACAAACACCTCGGTGTACGAAGACGTGAAAAGTGCGATGCAATCCTCAATTACATAGAAAGAAAAAGAATTGCCCAAAAACCCTAATCGAGACTATCAAAAGGAAACCGCCTACGAGAACCGACCAGAGCAGGTCAAGCGACGAGAAGCCAGGAATGCCGCCAGGCGCAAGGCCATGAAGGAAGGCAAGGTCCACAAGGGTGATGGCAAGGAGTTAGATCATGTCGGGTTCCACCGTACCGGCTCACTGGAGAACGTTCCTACGAAGGTTGTGTCTCAGCGCGCTAATCGCAAGCGCCAGCCTAAGCGCAGCTAGTTGTGGTGCTCTCTACCACGCATGTAAAGATGGACTCTGTCGTTGAGCTACTACCTCGAGCGAACAATTGCCATCGAGAACTCCATTACAAACTTTCTGAGAGTTAATGACATATAAATCAAGCTTAGGTAGCCTTTTTAGATCAACCCTTTCTGAAACCGTTTTCAAAAACAAGTACCGGCACGATGGGTGCGAGACTTGGGAAAAGCTTGCAAGTGTCCTGGTGGATGATGTTATTCCACAGGACGCTCCTTCTAGTGTCTTTAATTCTGATGACCGAACAGCCCTTAAAGAGGCCATTTCCTCCGGTAAATTCATTCCCGGAGGTCGATATTTGTATTACGCAGGGCGGGCTAACAGGTACTGGAACAACTGCTATCTACTGCGGGCAGAAGAAGATACTCGTGAAGATTGGGCGAATCTCTCCTGGAAGACTGAATCCTGTTTGATGACCGGTGGTGGTATTGGAGTTGACTACTCTGTTTACCGCCATAAAGGTTCTCTTCTTTCCCGAACAGGTGGCCTAGCTTCTGGCCCTATTCCGAAAATGGAAATGATCAACGAAATTGGTCGTCGGGTCATGCAGGGAGGTACGCGTCGCTCTGCGATCTACGCCTCCCTCAACTGGCAACATGCAGATATCTGGGACTTCCTGAAGGCCAAGGATTGGCACTCCATCAACGTCCCGGGTACGGGCAAGACCCTTGCGGACCTCAAGAACGAGGACTTCAATTGGCCTGCCCCGCTCGACATGACCAACATCTCGGTCAACTACGACACGACCTGGCTGCTCAACTACTTCAAAGGCGGAGACCCTGGAGAACTTTTCCTTGCTAATGTGGAGCAAGCTCTTCGAACCGGAGAGCCTGGCTTCAGCTTCAATTTCTTCGACAAGGAGAACGAAACACTCCGTAACGCCTGCACCGAAGTCACCTCCGAGGATGACTCCGATGTTTGCAACCTTGGGTCCCTCAACCTTTCTCGTATCGATTCTGCGGCAGAGTTTGCAGCGATTGCGGAACTGGGCACGAAGTTCCTTCTCTTCGGAACCTTGAAGGCCCAGCTACCCTATGAGAAAGTCTACGAGGTTCGAGAGAAGAACCGACGCCTTGGTCTTGGACTCATGGGTGTCCACGAGTGGCTCCTCAAGAGGGGCTACCGCTACGAAGTAACTCCCGAGCTGCATCAGTGGCTCGCAATCTATAAAGGTGTATCAGATGACGTCTCCCGCAAATCAGCTGACCTTCTCGGTATCAGTCGACCCGTCGCTAATCGAGCGATCGCCCCTACAGGCACTATCGGAATGCTTGCAGGGACTACTACAGGAATTGAACCCGTATATGCCGTTGCTTATCGACGCCGATATCTCACTGACGGATCAGTATGGAAATACCAATTTGCTGTCGATCACACTGCTCAAGGACTCATTCAAGATTACGGAGTACGGCCAGAGTCGATCGAATCTGCCATTGACCTCGCTGGGGACTACGAACGGCGAATAAAGTTCCAGGCTGACGTTCAAGACTATGTCGACATGAGTATCAGCTCAACGTTGAATCTTCCTGCCTGGGGATCAGAGCTGAACAATCCGGACACTGTTAAGCCAATGGCTATGACGGTGGCTAAATACGCTTCTCGTCTACGCGGATTGACCATGTACCCAGATGGCGCAAGAGGGGGACAACCTCTTACGTCAGTCCCCTATGAAGAGGCTAAAGAAAAACTTGGTGTTGAGTTTGAAGAACACTTGGAAGTGAACGACGCCTGTGACATTCGTGGCGGTGGCACCTGTGGCGTTTAATGTTCTGGAGTTTCAGGAAGAGTTGACAGACCGTAAGTTCCTTCGCCCCTACCTCAACGACAAGATCGTCGTGGACGTCCTGGAGCGGATCAAGGACAGAGCCGACGCAGGGATGTCCAAATATGGCGTCCCCATGACGCGGGAGGATGTCGACACCATCGGGTGGTTGAGACACGCCCAGGAGGAAGCCCTCGACCTTGCGATCTACCTCGAAAGGTGTATCCGCGACTATGAGAAGATACACAAACTGTAACGTTTGACAAAAAGAAACCCTCGGAGGAGACTCCGAGGGTTTTTCTTTTAGCGATGCTAATCGCGTTGAGCAACGCTCATGGAGATTACCGATGGACGTCGACTTCACCAGTCCTGTAACCTGGATCGTCGCAGTGCCCGGGGCTATCGTCTGGGTATGGGTTCTCCGTCAGGTCGTGCGGGAGCTTTGGTATCGCTACCTCAATCCGCAGAGGCATAGGCCTGCTTCTGACTAGCGAGCTCATCGGCCACCTTGCGGGCAAGGGAAGGGTTGACCTTGATGATCTCCCATTCCTCCCCCAGGTCCTTCATGAAGTCCCTGAGCGTCTTCCCGCCCTCCAGGTAGTCCTTGTAGCCTCTTCCCTCGAGGAGAGCGTTGGCAAGCTTGTCCTGGGTGTCCTGATCGTACTTGTCGTTCATCGCCACCACGCCCTTGTCCACCAGCCCCTTCAGCGTCTTGGAGACGATCTGGTATTTGCCAGCGGCTGAGGACGCATTCCCTGCAGTCAGCATTCCCTTCTGGTAGGAAAGCACCTCACGGATGGTCATATCCGTCAGAGGGGCTTCCTTCGGGTGCGTAGAGGTGTCGACCAGTCGGTTGTAGTTCGATCCAGACTCTCCTTTGGCGATCATTTCCATAATGGCCCTGGAGGCGGTCTGGGGACCATAGCTGTTGATGAGGGAGGTTAAGCCTCTGGGTTCCCCGTTAGTCCCAGAAGCTTGGGTAAAATTTGGATGGATCCCTCCGAACTCGAGATCGTCCGGATTACCCTTCGGCAGCTGAATACTCCTGGCGATCCAGTTCCAGATCCCCTTCTTCTCCGGTTGGGACTGGGCCAGGGCTCCGACCAGCTGCTTGAACTGGTCCCCGACCTTGTAACCATCCGTCTCCATGATCTTCTTCACATTGTCCGTGGCGTTGTTCAGTTCACGAACATTCTCGGAAAGACCACGACCGAGGAGCATCTCCAGTCCGGTGGCGATGTTGTAGGGAATCCCCTTGTTGTACCATTTCTCCTTGGGGATCTTCTGGCCTTCGGCGTTGGGCACCAGGGAAAGGTGTCCACTCTCTTCGTCCATCTTCAGATCGAGGTAGGGTCTCTCGGCCACATTTTGCAGCTTGTTGATCGAGCCCTTGAGGACCGTGACATAGCCGTCATAGGCCCACTTCTTGTAGTCGTCGTAAACCTTGGAGCCTTTCAGCTTCTGCATGGCTTCGGTGACCTGGGGAGAGGTCAGCGTCTTGAAGGCTTCCCTTCGACTCTCGTAGTCCTTGAAGGCGTAGGTCAGAAAGTCCTTGTTGCCATCGGAGAACAGAGCCTCCGCGGAGTTCTTGAGGAAGTCGGCTCCGTACTTCGGATTGGTGAGGTTGTCCTTCCAGGACGCCAGAACCATCTGGACATTGGTCGGCTGGTCCTTGCCCACCTTGACGAGGTTCTCCATGAGCTTCTTCGGGTCGCCATTGGCGCGGTCCCCGAGGCCCATATAGATGCTCTGGTTGCCCACCAGGGCTTTCGCCACAGGATCCCTCTTGGCGGCGGACTGTCCACCGGGAACAGGACCCGAGGTCGGAGGATTGAGAGCCCCTTCGATTCCGATGCCGAGGTTGTCGATGGTGAGAAGCTTGTCGGTCAGAGCTTTGGCTACTTCCGGACCGCCAGCGGCGTTGGCTGCAGAGATCGCCCTCAGGGGAACGCCTACCTTTCCGTCCCGCATGACCGTCAGGTAGTCCTTGTTCTTCATCGCCTCGATCTCTGTCTTCAGAGCCGAGAGCATTCCCGTGCCATCCTTGGTGAAGGCCTGGGAATAATCATCGAAAGCCTTGTCGGCGTCCTGGATGATCTGGTTGACCTGGTTGACGTCGAGAGCAGTGCCCACACCCTTCTGGATTGTCGCCAGAGCGTTCTTCCGGAAGTCCATACGGACCTGGTGAAGCGTATTGCCGTAGAGAACCGGATCGTAGGTGCCAGCCCTGATCTCGGCCTGGGCCTGGTCCACCATCGCAGAGACGTTGTCCAGAGCCAGGGCGTGAACCTTGTAGGCGACCTGAGAGGCCCCCTTCTTGGCTTCATCCTCACTCAGCTTGTTCTCTGCAGACTTTGCCGCCAGCTGGGTGGTGTGCGCCTGGATCTCCTGAAGCTTACCCTTCCGGTCCTGGATGGAAGCGATCATCTGATCGTCAGACATCTCGCCCTTGCGGTGCTTCTCCCTTTCGGCTTCCGAGGCGTATTCGGCGTTGTTGAGGATGAACTTCTGCTTCGTATCCATCTTCTCGGCGGAGGCGGCTGCAGCCCTCTCCATGTCGTGAAGCATGGACTGACGCAGCGCATTGGCGGGCTTGATGCCTGCGATGCCTTCGATCTGCCTGTCGATGATCTCGCCATAGCCGGGATAGCGGCTCTTGACGTTACGGACCATCGCCTCGAGCTGGGCGTAGTAATGGGTGTTGGAGATCTTCCCCTGGTCCCTGGCGGCGTTGAGACGCTCCATGCCTTCGGCAATCAGGGATTGTTCCTGGGTCGGAGGCTTGTTGTCGGCCAGAGGATTGAAGACAGTCCTGTCGGGGTTGATGACGGCGGCTCCCGCCGCGACATCCACACCCTGAGCGCCATTGAGCTTCTCGTAGCCCTGCTGCAGCTCGGTCTGAGCTCCTTCGGCAAGGGCTTTGTCGGTTCCCCTGACCGCGGCTCCAAGGCCGGTGAACAGCCCTTCGGCTGCACGCCGGGACTGGATCTCCTTGTTGTGCCCTTCGACATTGACGAGATCTACGCCTCTGACACGATCATATTCAGGATCGGCAGTCGGATTGAGACCCGGATTGAAATTTGCCATTGTTAAAACTGTCTCACTCAGAAGTAGTAGGAAGATTAAAATACTTGCCGTAAGCCTTCTTGAATTCTTCAGAAGCCTCAGGGCGGTAGTGGCTCCACTTTTGGTTGATAGTGTCAATTAGTCGTTTGTTCCCTTCGAGGGCTTTATGCACGACTTCCTGACGCTCACTAAGTGACCGTCCGCTGAGATACAGATCAATTCTCTTTGCGTAATGCGCTTCGAGATCCCGGTCTCCTTCGGAGGAGGCCTGGAGCATGAGACGCACATCGTGCTGAGCCTCACGGGCGAGCTGCCCCTTGATCAAGGGCAGATCGTCCAGAATCTTCTTTTCCCACATGGCGTGGTCGATCTCGTTCGGCAGTTGGCCTGTAATGGCCGAGATCACTCCAGGCCAGGCTTCCACCTCATCGATCTCCTGACCGATCTTGGTGTAGACCTTGTGGTGCTGAAGAGCGAGATACATCTTGGCGGCCTTATCGATGCCACTGACGTTACGGGCGATGTCCATCAGATCCGAGGCGATCGCCTTCGGCTGGATGTCGCCATTGATCGCCATCCAGAAGCCTCTCTGGAACGGTTTGGTGCTGTTGTAGAAATCGAGGGTCACAGCGCCCGAGGGACCGGTGATGAACTTGAACCAGCCCAGATCCGTATCGAGGTTCTGGGTCAGGTCGCGTCCCGTGGGTCCAATCGCAGGAGACACATTGACGCCGAGGTAGTGTTTGGACATCTGACCGGCGACGCCGTTGAAGAGCAGACCGAGAGCTCCGTCATCGACGTTGATCCCCCTGTCCACAGCCTCTTTCTTGAAGTGATCGTAGGCGTTGACGACGCCACCGACAGCCGTTCCCAGACCACCGATGGGAAGACCGTAGAGCATGGAGTTCATCGCCACGAGGCGAACCTTCTCCATACCCGTCAGGGCGTCCTTGCGGCCATGGCCCTTCTCCCAGATCATCTCCATGAGACGGGCGGGGTAGGACCAGAACTGGGTGATGGTGGACATCAGTTCACCGGACTGCCAGCGGGCCTTCTCGTCGCGGGACATGCGTCCTGCATAGAGATTGGCTCTCCCGAGGATCTCGTTGAGATCGATCGAGGTCAGGGCCCTGCCGTTGCTGGCGATCCTGTGCTCGAGGAAAGCCGTCATGAAGGCGGAGGTGCGCAGGAGCTTCTCCGATTCCTTGAAGAGGATCGAAGACCCGTCGAGGATCTTTCCGGTTTCCTTCCGGATGAACTTCGGTTCGTTGAGGTAATCCCCCAGGGCGTGACCTCCGCCAATCGAGAAGTAGCCGGAGTCCTTCATGGCCGTGAGGCCTTCCTGGAACCACTGCTTCTTGTATTTGCCGCCTGTGGCCTTCTCGGCCAGTTCGCCAAGAGCGTTGACGATATTGGGGTGGGCGTTGAGACGGGTCAGATGGGCAAAGAGCCCATAGGTGAACCCGGCTGTGCCGTGCAGGGGAGAGATCGCAAGGATGTTCGCCATCTGGGCGGCGTTCTGGATGGCCACCAGCGGATTAAACATCCCGACCTTCATGTGGTAGACGATGCCGCGGAAGAAGGACAGGGGATGACGGGTGGTCATGATCCTGGAGGTCGCCCATTCGTTGGACGTCTCCTGCCCCAGCCGCTCGTAGATCTGATCCAGGAGAGAGCTGCGCAGGTTCTCGAGCGCGGACTGACCGGGGGTCTCGAGGTTCATGAGCTCGAGGAAGGCCTGCCGCGCATGTTCCGCTCTCACCCAGTCGGGGTAATTGACGTTCTCGATGTTCTTGAGGTAGGGCGGATCGAGGATGGTGTTGACCATGTCGTTGTAAAGGGTCTGCTTGTCGCCATCGAGCATGTGTCCGAACTCCTTGATCCACGACTCACCCATCTGAAGGCGAAGGTCGATCATGTGGTGGTTGCGGATCATGTTAGAGATGCCATCGGACATGGCCGAGAGCGGATCGAGCCTTTCAGCCCTGACGAGGTTGAACACAGGATTGCCCTGGGTTCCTCTACCCTCCTTGACCGTATGCAGGATCTCGTCCCTGTGACCGACGAACTTCTTGTCGACCTGATTCATCAGGTTCCAGGGGGAACGGATGGCGTCATAGAGATTGGCGTAACGTCCCTCCATATGCGTCTTGAAGGCGTCCATGGATCCCTGGCCATCACCAAAGGCGAAGAAGGGTTCAGTCTTGGAGAAAGCCGGAGGCTCACCATTGGGGCCCGGGTTGAAGCGACGCATGAACTCGCTCCGGGTGAGGGGAAGGTTCTCAGCCAGGTGCTGATCCAGGTTGCCTGCACGACCCTCGAAAGCGATCTGCCGGGCGATCTCCATGGCTTCGGCGTATTTCTTCGCTTCCGCCTGGGTGTGGACGCCCATCAGGGTCGTCTCGCCCTCGTAGAGGTGATGCGTGAAGGTTCTTCCCGTCGCAGCGTCGGTCCTGTCGATCCTGCGGACGACCGGCTGCTTGACGTAGAACTTGTAAGGGTAG
>Ga0075472_10000797_pt1 | contig 13225 bp, 25 predicted proteins | sample DEB19_08_DNA_3_FD_77014 | JGI IMG/M metagenome (GOLD analysis project Ga0075472, IMG submission 77014) | Aqueous microbial communities from the Delaware River and Bay under freshwater to marine salinity gradient to study organic matter... | ecosystem: Environmental > Aquatic > Marine > Coastal ...
CCCGACAACCGAGTGAGAACGCCGCCCGTCGAAGCCGCGAAGTTGATGTCTTCGAACACATTTTCAGCGCCAACCTTCACCGCGAACGCCGACGAAGAGTCGTATTCGCCGCGCGGCAACAGAGGCGCATCACCCCGACCACTCATGTGAAACTCCTTTGTTACTGCAATGGATCAGGACTGGGCGCGGAACTTGACGCACATGCGAGGAGACAGGAACCGCCACTGGCCGAGGAAGTCGATGACGAACTTCCAGGACCGCGTGTGCAAGTCCCACTCCGGCGCGTTCTCATCGAGGTTGAACAACTGCGGCTGCCAGGACCAAAGTTCCACAGCCTTCATGTTCAACCCGTAGCCCACGCCGGACGGCATCCCATACTCGCCCGCCACGATCGTCACGCCGTCTTGCTCGATGGTGTCGAGGAAGCCGAGCGACTTCAGCGGATTGCTGGACGAGATGTTGATCCGTTCCTTCGAATCGAGCTTGTCCTTGTAGAGACGGAACAAGCCGCGATCGTAGATGATCGTGTCCAACTGGCCGTAACTGCCCATGTTGCGGCCGTTGACGGCTTCGATGCCGAAGCGAGTCGCGAGGACGCAGTTGGCTCCGAACGTGGTGGACGAACCGTCGAACGCCGTCGATTCGTAGTTCACGATCACCGGCGACCAGAAGTCGTACTGCGGATTCCCCTTACCATACGGCCACGTCGAGTGGATGTTGGTGGAGGTGTTCCACGAGCCGTTGTAGTTGCCGAGGATCGTCGACAGGCCGGCGTAGGTGTCGTTCGGATAGAACGTCGGATCGGCAGCGTTCGCCGACCGTGCCGCACCGCTCGAAACCGTGATCGTCTGCGTCGCCGCAAACATCGACTCAAGGCCCGTCATACGCCCAGAGTTGCCAGTCGCAGACGAGTCCACATAGAACTCTTCCGTGAACTGATCCTCCAAGTCCTGACGCGCGTGAGTCATCGTCTCCGCAATCGCCGCAGCGATCGCTTCCGGACCACGATTCTTCACCTTCTCGCGCTTGGTGTAAGACTCCGCGATCGCGTAGCCCACCATGTCGAGGGCGGCGTTCTGAGTCCGGTTCACCCGGCTCGTTTCCAACGCCTGCTCGCCGTCGTTGATCAACATGGTGTTCCGCTTGTAGCGGACGTTCCACTTGATCCCATCGCCGGAGCAGTTGTACTTGATCGTGCCGTTCTTCTTCATCAGAGCGAACGTCGCACGACTGCGAGCAATCTCGTTCTCCCACCCCTTCAGGTACTTCGGGATGGTAGTGTTCGCGATTCTCGCCCATTCGGACGATGAACCCTGCAAGGCCATGTGCTACTCCTTGTGTCAATTGGCCGCTGTAAGTTGGCGCAACAGTTCACGCTCCAACTCATTTGCAGACTCGATCACCCCATTGGCCGAACCTGACGGAGACCCCGATCGCTTAGGCGATTTAGCCGCCGACTTCTTCTGCCACTGGAACCGTTTCTCTGCTCGCGACTCGGTGGAGTCTTCTTTCGCCTTCGCAGGCTTCGCGGACTGGCCCAACGCCCCCTTCGCCATCAGCAACGCCATCTGGTGCTGACGCTCAGGATCGGTGATGCCGTCCTGCGCTAACTGGTGGGCAAACCGCTGATATGTCTTGCCAAGCTGGTTCGGAACGTACTGGCCGTTCTTCTGAATCAACTTTCCGTTCGCATCCGTCTCGAATAGTTCCGTCGCCGACTTATCGACGATCCGTTCCGCCTTCAACTCGGCCATCGCCTGCCCAAGACGGTTCTCGATCATCGCGTTGATCGCCGCCGAGATTTCCGGATTCGCGTACATCGCCTCCGTGACGAGACGCACCGGATCGGACGCGATCAATTCATTGGCGTCACGCTGCCACTCAAGGTATTGAGCCACCTTCGTCGGCAACGTCGGATCAGCCCCCGACACAGGAACCAGGTTCCCCTTGTCGTCACGCTGAACCAAAGACAACCATCGAGGATTGAAGTCCGGCTTCTGCTTCCAGTGCTTTAGCACACTGGCGTCGCCGGCCACCTCATACGGACTCTTCGCCTGCGCCGTCTGCTGCGTCGCCTGTTGCTGACGCTGCGCCGCAAGGTAAGCCTCGTACTGGCGGGCGTGCTCCAGTTCTTCGAGCTTCTGCTGGTAAGCCTTCGCCGACTTCGCCTGCTCGATCAGGAACTTCGCCGCCGTCAGATCGTCGCTCGCTTCCGCTTCGACGCCTTCCGACTTCAACAGATCAAGAAGAGACTGCTCACTCTCTTCCTCTTCTGGTTCGTCTTCCTCAGACGACTCCGCTTCCACTTCGACGTCCGGTTCGGCCTCGTCGTCCGGCACTTCCGCGCCAGCGCTCTCAGCACCTTCTTCCGGTTGCTCGTCGAGATACGGCCAGAGACGATCCAGTTTCACGCCGCCACCAATCGATAAAGGGTGCGCCTATCGACGGCACCCCTTTTTGGCGACGCGATGAAAAAGGCATCTCGCGGAGGATCAGGCCGCTGTGCCACCATTGAGCAGAGTCGTCGATAGGCGACCCTTCGTCACCATTCTCAACCCCGCCATTCATTTGCGACAAGGGCGCTAACGCCGCTAACGTGAGAATGTTTCGTCTCACTCCAGCGATGCCACGCCGCCCGGCGTATACTCCTGCGTCCACAACCTGTGTTTCAAACTAACACTAAGGTTCCACCGTGAAGTTCTGGAATCCCACCATCGACGACACCGCACAACTCATCCTGCGTGCGGAATCGCTGAACCCAAAACTCTGCATCGATGTCGGCGGCAATCACAACCGCTTCCCGCTCGCCACCGAAACCGTGGGCTGGGAGGGCGATCGCCACGTCAACCTGGAACACGAGCCGCTGCCCTACGACGATCAATCCGTCGACTTCCTGTACTGCCGGCACACCATCGAGGACTTGGGCAATCCAGAATTCCTGCTCTCGGAAATCCGCCGCGTCGCCAAGGCCGGATACATCGAGACGCCATCGCCCGTCGCTGAACTCACTCGCGGCATCGACTCAGGCGGCACGCATCTCGGCTACATCCACCACCGATGGATCGCCTTCCACTACAACGGCGCGTTCACGCTGCTGCCAAAATATCCCGTCGCGGAACGACTTCCGATCGTCGATCACTGGAACAAACTGGCCGACTCTCCGGAACACTGGAGCACCAGACACTTCTTCACGGAACCGCTCAACTACCGCGTCCTGAAGCACGAACTCGACTTTCAACTCGCCGCCTACGATGAACGCAACATCAACGCCATCTATCTCGATCTGCTCCACTTCGCGATCGACAAGCACTTCGAACACCACCGCACCATAGCGTCAAACTGACACAGAGGTATCCATGCACAGCCCTGAACCGTGGCGATGGCACGAAAACGCAGACAGCGAAGGCAAGGAGTGCCCTGCATACTGCGAGCACCGAGGCGGATTCAAGGATGCAAACGGCGAGATGGTGTGCTGGTTTGGTTGCGGCGAAAGTTACGATCAAACCGCAGGATCACCACCAGCAGAAGCCGACATCCACCGCATCGTCGCCTGCGTGAATGCCTGTGCCGGAATTCCTACGGAAGAACTCATCCGCAGTGGGTTGGGCCGCACGACAGTTGCTCTCGAAACGCTCGATATGCTGGCGAGGTTCTACCAGCAAGGCGGACTCGACACCGTTCCAGCCAACTGCCAAGTCACGCCGCGAATCCACTACGAGGCGACGTCCGGCTACACCTTCTTCGGAAAGATGCTCAATCCGAAGTCATGGAACAACTGTCAGGCAGCGATCAGTGTGTGCAGGAATGCCGGATACAAAGTCACGAATCCAGATGGAACGGAGGAAACGTGATGCACAGCCCTGAACCGTGGAGTCGTCTTATGTTCAGAGGCATCGTCGATGGCGACGGAAGCGACGTGGCAGGATTCCGAGGGAATCCGTATGGGCCAGAGCAAATCACCTTTGAAGATCAATGCCGCATCATCGCCTGCGTCAATGCCTGCCGAGGCATTCCAACGGAACATCTCACTGATCCTGAGTGCGTCATCATCTGCGTGCCGAAGCAGTTCGCACTGAACATCATCAGTCACATCCAGAAAGGAATCGACAATGCACAACCCTGAACCGTGGCGAGACTCACGTTCCGGCGAAACAAAATGCACCGGACCAATCTGGAACGCGATGCCATCGCTCGTTGACCGAGACGGATCGCCAGTCGCGGCCATCACGCCGCAGAACATCGATCGCATCATCGCCTGCGTCAACGCTCTCGCCGGCATCCCCACCAGCCTGCTCACCACCGGCACGCGATGCCAGGTCGCGGCAGCGCTCGCTGATCTCGATCTCGGCTCGCTGCCAGACAAGGTGAAGGCTGCGTTACAAACTGACACGGAGGATCAGTGAAAATGGAAGTGCACATCCTGACTGTTGTCCACAACACGCCAGCAGACGGGTACATCAATACTGATGTCGGCGCATTCTCATCAGAGGACGAAGCCAAGAGAGTCGGAGAGGAATACAAAAAACTCCCGCGAAAGGCTGGATGCTTCACAACGAAGTTCACCATCGATGATCTCGTCGGCGCGTCACTCACGACGATACACGAACACGAATACGACTCCTTCAATGTGGCGCACCGCAAGCGCGAACGCCAAGAAGTCCTGACGACACCAGTGCGAACAACACAGAGGATCGGCCACCGTTTCTTCGCGGACTCCACAATCTCAGCCGAAGACGCCGAATCACTCTGCATGGAAGCCTACCGTAGTTCGCTACAACCTTCGCCTCAAACTGACACGGAGGTTCCATGACAGCATTCACCAAGGCCGGCTCGATCCCCACGCACCAATACTGCTACGTCGATCGCTCATTCCTGAATCCAGAACGATCCGGCTTCGAACCGTGCGTCTGGTTCGCCATCACCGCACACACCGGCCGCGTCTTCGGATGCCACGTCCTGCTCGAATGCGGCGCCGTCTTCCGCTCACTCCCACCGCACGCCCTCGCCTACTCCACCGACGCACCACCGTGGACGCCCGCCGAAGCACAACGCTGGGACTGCTACGGACAACACTTCGCCACCATCGCCTACCCCACCCTCTACGGACTCGACGTCACCGCCAGAATCGGCAACGACAAGGAAATGGACGGCACCTACCTCTTCAACGTCGTGCCCATCGACGATCCCTACTCCGAAGTCCCAGATCAGGACAAGGAGTTCGTCTTCTGCAAACTCGACAACGGACGCATCACCATCCAGCCCACCAACCGCGTCCTCTTCCGCGACAAATCCTTCACCAAAAACACCGGCTGGCCCGACTGGTTGCTACCACTCTCCCACACCTGGCACTGCGAATAACCTCCGTATCAATTTAACACACAGGCCCATGTCGACAGCACCCACCATCAACAACCGCACCTTCTGGCTCGCCGCCTCAGAACTCCACTCCGAGTTCACAGTCGTCCGACCTTACTGGACCGACACCCAGCCTTGCACCTACATGACTGACGGCGAAATCCTCCAATACTTCGGCCACGACGCACTCGAAGCCGTCCACCACAACGAAGCCCTGAAACAAACCTCCGCACCAATCTGACACACAGGCTCCACGATGACTAATCCACTCGCCACTCTCCGCGATCTCCAACAGCAACGCGACAACCTCAAACCACCAAAGAAAATCATCACCAAGAAACTCGCACCCACAGCCGCCTACATGCAATACCTCACCGAATACCGAATCCTCAGCACAAGAATCCTCACCGAAACGCTCCGTCTCGCCAAAGCAGGACTCCTGAAACTCCAGTGGGACACCAAATCCACACCAAATTGAAAAACTTCCTACACCAAATCCGCACTTTTTTGTGAGACACTTCTCACACAAAGTGTCACCCCCTCCACCGTATGGATAAAACTCGCTCCACTTCACCACGTCGCCACAACCACAACTCACACCTACACATCCGGCGACATCAGCGAGTCCATACCTAAAAACGTGGCATATTTACCACATCGCAGTTCGCTGTGGGAAATATCCTACAGCGTTCTCACGGCAAAAAAACGCGGTGGGGGATAAAGTAAATCGACTACCCCCGCGTGGGGGTCAGTACCCCGTACCCCGCCCACCCATCGCCAGCCTGCCACTATTCCGCCCGGCCGGACGCGCTACGTTGAAAGCGTAAGACGTAATCTGCACCTAACTCACGAAACTACGTCGTCATCAGCACTTAGCAGCGATGATAGTTCGTTCGCCAGGCTGATGATCCTGGTGCTACTGGGGGCGTCGCTCAAGATCGATGAGACCATTGCATCCGCGCGTGCTTCATCGTCCTGCGTTCGAGCTACTGGCAGTCTGCGTTCGTGGTTCGTGGCTTCCATGAATCCTTTCGCGATCGCCACACATCGCGCCGTAGTGGCCTTCCGGATGAAGGAGACGAGTGATTCACCGCACCAGGCAGCGCATAGGCTCGCCAAACTCCGCTCGATCGTCGGCATGGAGACGTTGACGGAGCTTTGATGCGAAAGACGCCGGGAATTGTGGCGTTTTGCGATTGCCGGCGCCTTCCTGCGTTCCGCTCGCTTTGCCATCGTCAGCTCCATGTTCGTTGTTCGCCGGCGCCACCGTCGAGGCGTTGGCGCGTTCCGTTAGTTGGCGTAACTACGCCACCAACAATTTCGAAATCGTGGTGAAAAGTTTCCAACACCAGCCCATCAGTCGGCGTATTAATGGTATCGGAGGCTGGCTTAGCAGTTCAACTTTTGGAGGCTTTTCCATGTTCTTGACTCGCCGACAGTATGACGCCCTGGTCACTCACTGCCGCAACTGGATGGATTTGCGTTGGAGTGAATACCGGCGCAACTGGAGCTACGGTGGAGTTCATGTTTGCGGTTCTGCTGGTGCAATCGAGAACCTGCGCGAGCAAATCGCATACTGCGAGTCTCGCGAGCGGACCATCAAGAGTAAGTGACCTGCGTTGCAAATTGACACCAACCCCACTCAGGAGACTTTCCATGCGTTTCATCATCGTCGGCCGTCTGCGGAGCAACGCCAACCCGTTCAATTACTACATCACGTCTTCCGGATGCACGTCGTCCACGCCAGAGAAGGCGGCCGTCCTGCGTTCCATCGAGGATGCTCGCCTGGAACGCGACTACCACAATCGAGGAAACGAGCGGCATCAGTTCCACATCGAGAAGCTTCCCGCCCGCATGAAGATTGAGAATGCCGTTTTGAAATCTGTCGATGTCGAGTGAGAAACTTCCCACGCTCGCCCCACTCACGACGTAGTAAGAGTGAGCGACCGACACCCCGAACCAGGAGACGAAGACGATGACGACGCAGACTGAATACGCGATTGGCGAACGGCGCCACACATCCGCCGGCAACATCATGGAACTTGTCGCGATCACCCCCGATGGACGTTTTCGCGTCCGGCGCGTCGGCATTGTCGGCCAGGATCACCCGCAACTGTGGGACGCAGACGTTGTTTACACATGGCTGGAATGGCATTGGGAATCAATCCCGCTGATCGGCCAGGAGAGCGACACGCCACACTTCGGCAAGTTCCTGGCGCGCTGATCACCCCCACCGGCGCAGCGCATCGGCAGGATTCGCGACCTGCCCGCCGGCCTTGGTTTCAAATTGCCACGAACCCCTTGAAGGAGATCATCGCAATGACTATTGCCGAATGTAAACGCGAACTGCCCGATGTCCGTGTGCGTTTCATGGGGAAAGTGTGGATTGCTCGTGTATCTGGACGTCTCAATCAATTCGCGAGCGTCAGCCCATACATCGTCGCGAATCCCCGCAATCGATCCGAGGGCACGCGGATCATTGGCCCGATCTACCACTTTGCGTGGGATATTGTTGCCCGCGCCGCATCAGAGAATCGCGTCCTGACCGTCGACTGATCACCGCGCCACGCAAGCCCCGAACCATGCGCCGCCCTGGATGGACGGCGCAACATTCGCGGTTTTCGTGCCGATCTCTGATCGCTCCTGCTGCGTGAATCCGCAACGGGAGCCGACGATTTCCGAAAAATGCGAGAAAAGTTTCTTTCACTTTTCTCACCGACAGCGTATAGTCCTGTGGCTGCGTCAGTGTGACGCGGCCTGTCCACCTTCGCAAAGGGAGCCGATGCAATGACGACGACGCGCAACGCCACCGAGATCATTTCCGATGCCGGCCTGACGATTGAATTTCAGCACGTCCCCACGGGCTACGATCCGAGATCGAAGGAGTGGCAGCACATCGCCTGGAATGCCACGCTGACGACGCCGCGCGGCTCGTTCCAGACACCATATAAGCAGGGCATCGGCCACATCCCGAAGGAGTGGGCGATTGATTCTCGCTCGCTCGCCGGATCGGAGGCGTTGAACCGCATCCTACGGACTGGCCGGCGTCACATCATTGGGTATGGTGGCGACGCACTCAAAGCCGCTGGCGTGCTTCCGACGCCGGAACCGCTCGATTTGCTGTCGTCGCTGTGCTCCGATGCCGGCGCGATTGATGAGACGTTCGACAACTGGTGCGCGAACTACGGTTACGACAGCGACAGTCGCAAGGCCGAGGCCACATACAACGCCTGCCGTGAGATCGGCCTGAACATGATTCGCATCATGGGTGCGGCCTTGTTTGAGGAACTGCGGAACTGCGACGACATCACGCAGCGCTGACGCCCGCCTCTGTCCCCTGCTATCCCCACCAGCAGCCGCCTGGTGGGGAGTGTTGGCGACAGAATTCCGCCTGCGTGTCAAATTGACGCGGAGGCCCACTCACGCAAAGGGAGCCGACAATGCGCCGAATTACGATCACTTACGACGTTGTTACACCGGAATCAGCCGCCGATGGCGACTTCGCCGAAAGCGGCTGGGAGAACGAGGAAGGCATTGAGATTGCGCCGGACGCCGACGACATCGAGGAGCACGACGGAGACGAGACGGCCGCGATTGTGTCGGCGGCGCTGGAGGCGATTGGACGCGGCGGGAAGGAGCCTAGCTGCTATCCACGGTGGCAACGCGGAACCTGGTACACCGACGCCGATCCGGACATCGACTACAGCACCGGAGCCGAGAAGCGATTGAGTTATCATCTCAACGACTTCACGCCCGAAGAGGAAGAGGCAATCTATCGCGCCATCGTCGGCCGATAGTTCAATCCACGACAATTCACACGCCACCACGCAAAGGGAGACGACGATATGACGAATGCAACCGCGACTCACACGCCTGGACCGTGGATGGTATGGCAACTCGCTCCAGATAGCGACGCTCAACAACGAGCCATCATCACCACGGCGGATGGTGATGAGGAGGTCTGTGGCGTTATCGACAATGATGCCAACGCACGCCTGATCGCCGCAGCGCCGGAACTGCTGGCGGCGCTGGAATACGCCATCATAATCCTTGGGCGTGACGGCATCCGTCCGCTGCTGGGCGAGGCGTTCACGCAAACCGATCTCGATCAGCTCGAATCCGCCATCGCCAAGGCCACCGGCCGATAACCCATCAGCCGCCGCCAGCGTAATCCGGCTTCGCACCCGGACGGCGGATTTGTGTTGATCCTGAACCTGTTCAAAGGGAGCGACGACAATGGCGACGGCATTTCGCGGCATTCCGGATTCCCACAGTAAGCGCCACGGAACGAATTACGGCGCGGTGTGGGCCGCGCTGGAGTCCCAAGTGTTCCGCGTTCTCGACGAGGACGGCAACAATCCTTCGGACGGCAAAGTGCGCCACCTGTTGGGAAACTACTGGCTCTATGTGGATGAGATGGGCGGCTACCAGGTGATGGAAGAGGACGCCGTTGAGCGGCTGATCCTTGAAGCCGAGTGATCGATCATCCCCCGAAAGCGTAACCGGCTTCGCGAACCGGGCGGGGGCCTTGTGTTGATCCTGCCCAATTACACAAAGGGAGCGAATGCGATGGCGAGCGATACGGATGCTGTCAGTGTGGAGCGTGTTGGTGAGTTGTGGCGCAATTGGCAGTTGCGCCATCCAGCCGCAGCAAAGGAGCATAACGACTCGTTCACTCGTCGAGTGATTTTGGGAGACGCGAAATCAGCTACTGGATGGCATATCCGGTTCGCGGCTGAGGCGATCGGAGTCAGCACGGCGATCGTCTCGGAATATGTGCGGCGGCACCAGCACGATTGACTTTCACGATCCACCCAGCCGCAGCCGATCGCGTGAGGATCGCCGGTTCGCACCCGGCCTGCGGCCTTAGCGTCAATTTGAAACAGAGGTGAGACGATGCAATTCCGCAGCCGCAAGTCCTTCGGCCCACGCATCAGCCTGACTGAGACACAAATCGCCAAGGTGACGGCGACCGTCGAGGCGGCTGGATTGTTGTGTGAAGTCGAGAATTGCCGCACCGGATCGGCTTACGTCACAATCTTCGAGAAGACGAGCGACACGGACATCAACGGACACCCGATCGAGGTGACTGGAGACGAGATCGCCAAGATTCGCTTGAGCGGGCACGACGAGGGCCGGCGAACGGATTCGACGTACAACGTCGTCGGATCGAAGGCGGCGTGCCTGGCGTCACTCAATCGATGGATTGCTGACGTGATCGCCAATCGCTGAATTCAGCCTTAGCGTCAATTTGACACGGACCTACCATTCTCAAAGGGAGCGAAGACGATGAAAAGAGAACATCTTTACCCGAACGGTCACGTTGAAGTCGGAACTGGCCGCCCTGGATACCGATGGACCCCAGCGTACAGCGCCGTCACATCATGCGGCTTTACGATTCCGCTAACTCGCCGACACTGGCAGGACATCGCGAGGCGAGACGGGCATAAGTTGGTTTTTCATTCCGACGCCGACGCAGCACGCGACGCGTTTCTGCTGGAGGCGATGGCTGCTGTTGATTAATTGGGCATCACTTTCAAAGGGAGCTACGACAATGGCGTACTTCACCAGCAAACCGAATCACGACAGCCTTTTTGGACACGCATTCTTCCAGTCCGCGATTGATCTGTCAGTGATCGCGAAGGAGAAGGCGACAGTCAACGCGCGAGGTGTTGTGCCCGACTACAAGGAGGCGAAGCGGTTGTATGAGGCAGCAATCCGCGACGCCGAGGCCGGAATCAAGGAGATTGAGTCTGATGACGACTGGCGAATCGTCCGATCAGGAAGCGTCTCGCACATGAAGACTCAGGTTTCGCAGTGGCGCGGTGAGATTCACTCAATGCCATGAGATGCCTATGAGGCTGTTCGGCTACGCGCGCACGTCCACACGAGACTTGAAGCGAACCTGTGGACGCTGCGGCGCGACGAATGAGGTGGACGCCGAGACGCAAAAGTCTCAATGCGTCAATTGTGCGTTCTCTTTGCGATGGCAGAAGTCGCTGCCCACGCAAAGGGAGCGCATTTCGGCGTTTTGCGACGAGTTCTACGCTGGCGTTCCGAGGGCTGGCGTCCTATGCGAAGTTTGCTCGATCGCATCGAGGATCGACGAGCGCCCGCACCTGGCCGATCTGATCGGCCATCTTCGCAAAGGAGACTTGATCGTCACCGCTGCGCGACGGATCGCGTGGAGTGCGTGGTGCTTTGCGGATGAGGCGATCGGCCGCATTCTCGATCAGGAGGCCGGCATCGCGTTCGCCTTAGAGCAAGTGGTGATATCGGCCGACGATCCGAATAGCGTGGCGATGTTCGACTTGTTGAAACATGACGAGAACATGCGGGCGACTGGACCGCTCACTGACATCAGGATCGATCGGTGCCGGGCGACAAAGGAGCCGACAATCAACCGGCGGTTCGCGCCGCCCGGCTATGCCCTGGTTTGCCGCGACTGCCTGATCGACGGAAGCCCGCTGTATCGCATCCATCCGAAGTTCTGCCCGCTGTGCGGCATCTCTCCGGAGAACGCTCGCGTGGCATATCCGGACAGGGAGCGCATCTCGTGGTTGCTGGCGTTCCGGCGATTGGCGGCGATGGGCTGGGGGGCACAGGACTTCCGCAGCTATCTGAGGTATGTCGAGCCAACGGAGGGCTATACCTGGACCGTATATCGGATCAGAACAGCCTTGAAGGACGTGGAACAACTTGGAGACGAACTTGACCGGCTCGCGAAACTGACTGACGCGGAGCCGGCCTTTTGGGGGGATGGCGATGAGATTGAACGACTTGCTAACCGAATACGCGAGACAGGCGCCGGACTTGTCGAGCGGAACCGTCAAGAAAATGCGATCGGAACTCAATCGCTGGCTGAGGCTCGGTGGGCCAGACGACGCGAAAGCGATATCGAAATCGACGTTCGTGGAGTTTCGCCTAAAGGGAGCCGAGTCATTGCGTCCGAGGACGGTTGAGTCCGCCGTCTCCACGGTGCGGCAACTGCTGAAGTTCGCCGCCGAGGACGACGTGATCGTCAACGTGCCGTCCGTGGGCCGACGCCTGCGGTGCCCGGTTCGCGTCAAGTACGTTCCACCCGTCGAGCATATCGGCCGCATCTACACCGTCTGTGGCATCGCCGAGTGGCGATCCTGGAACTGGTGGAAGCGGTTTATTGTGCTCGCCTACACCACCGGCCTGCGGTTGTCCGATCTGCTGCGGCTGGACATGGAGCACGTCACCGACGAGTCCATCACGATCACGGCGAAGAAGACGCAGAAAGTGCAGGTGTTGCCGCTGCTGCCCTGTGCCAAACGAGCCTTAGCGCCAATTTGCTACGCAGGTGGCGGCAGACTGCTGCGGTGCCCGAAGTCGCCCGGCCTGATCCGTCGTGAACTGGCGAGATTCTGCGAAGTGGCGAAGGTGCCGACGATCACGCCGCACGCCATTCGACGATGCGCCGCCAACGCCTACGAAGCCGCCCGTCCTGGTGCCGGCGCTCTGCTGCTGGGGCATTCCCTGGAGGGAGCCACGGCGAATTACATCCAAGTGCCGCCGATCATGCGAGAAGCGGCTGAACGACTCGAAATCCCCCACCAATTCGACTGAAGGAGACGAAGATGGAACGCCCCTGCCCGGACAAACTGTTCGCCGAGAACCTGAAGCGCGTCATGGAACAGAAGAATCTGACGATGAGCGAAGTCGCCGATCGCGCCAAGGTGGACCGCGCCAGCATCTACGGCGTGCTGCGTGCCAATAATTCGCCGACTCTGAGAACCTGCGAACGTCTCGCCGCCGCCGTCCGTGTGCCGCTCTACCGGCTGCTGAAGGAGCACGAGGAGGACTAACCTGCGTGTCAAATTGACGCTAAGGTGAGCGTTCCTAG
>Ga0075472_10000803_pt1 | contig 13183 bp, 7 predicted proteins | sample DEB19_08_DNA_3_FD_77014 | JGI IMG/M metagenome (GOLD analysis project Ga0075472, IMG submission 77014) | Aqueous microbial communities from the Delaware River and Bay under freshwater to marine salinity gradient to study organic matter... | ecosystem: Environmental > Aquatic > Marine > Coastal ...
AACTGTATAAGTAATTGGATGTTTTAAGGGAATTCAATGTTGTTACGTTTTGTATTTTATTGTTGACTAATTTAGTTCAAAAAAATTGTGCTGAGTTATTTTCGAGCAGTGATACTGTGGTATTAAGGCTCTTATTTATTTTAATAGGTAAAAACGTAAAAAAAAAAATTCCTGTAATATCCTCATTTAGTGTTTGGTAAGGAACTAAGGCTAAATTGGTTTTATCTGAAAAAGTGGTTCAAAACTTAGGTACAAACTTTAAAAACTGACGATTAGAAGTTTTAGTATAGAAAGCAGAAAGCTTTGAGTACATTGCTTGTTGAAAAAATTTGAGGTTAAGAGATGGAAAATTTTGAGCGGATTTAAAGTGAAAGCGTTTAATTTTTGACGATTTTTTTTTTAAAATTGTAATTTTTTTAAATATTGTATTAAGGTTTTTAAAATCTGATCTAGTTTTCGTAAAATGAGTTCCACGCTTAAATCAAAATTGGTGGTTGAGTTCATTAAAGTTAGTTGTATTGAGGTAGCGGTCATTTTTAGTTTTATAGTGTTTAAATAATTTTGTTAAACGAGCGGTATTTGTGATAGATTCAGATTTTAACGGTTTCGTTGAAGTGTGTTTTTGTAGTGATGAAGTTTTTTTAAGTTTTAAAAATGACGTGATGTCAAGGATAGTAGGATTCGAACCCACATAAGCGGTTTTGAAGACCGCTGTTCTACCATTAAACTATATCCCTTAAATTTTTAAATTAAGTTAATACCAACAAACAACGGGACTAGCACCCCCTATGGTTATTTTTTCAAAAAATATTTTTCACTTGGTATATTTGGCTTGGGTTAAAATAATTTCGCTCATCGCTACTTTCATAATCTCAGTTGATTTCAATAATTGCGAAGTTAATGAGATATTTCACTTCACTTTCGTTAGTTTAATTTAAGTAACTTGTCTCAGTAATGCCAGTACTTCAAGTTAATAAAGGGCTTCCATACCTTTCCTAATCCAATATCAAGGGATTCTCTTAATGCGACGATTCCATATCTTCTAAAAAAATTAATTTTAATTTTTATAATTGTTAAGTATCTATTTTATTAATCAGTAAATAACATATGTGATGATTTTTAAAGCGGTGCATAAAGTTTAAAATTTATTTGTATTTATAGCGTACGCGCTGTATACATCAATAGAATATTTGTTATTTTGATTGATAAATTTTGTTTAAAATATATTATGTGTAATCCAACAACAGGTTCCCCTACCATTACCTTGTGTCAACTTCGCCCAAATTATCATATCGTCTCTAACTTACCAAAGATTTAAATATAAGAAACCTTTATAATCGTTCTTTAGAAATTTAATTAAGGGGTCCTAATTAAATTATCTAAGTTGCGATTATTTTATTCATATAGTTCTATCTAAATACGTCCCTAAACGTATGTTTAATTAATTTAATAGATATTATATAAGCATAAATCGGTTCAACATTTTATAAATAATTTCCGAAAAATTAACACTTATGATATAGTGTTAATTTCGCAAAAGTCCTTAAATCAATCATATTTGGATCTTACTTCCCTAAGTAAAATTTTATCCGCCCAGTAATTAATTTTTAGGAATTTTTGTAAAATATAGTTTACTACGCAAATAGTAAACTATATTCAGAACAAGAAATTATTGTTTAAATCTAGATAAAGTTTCCAGCCGTCACAACTCTCCGGGCGTGATGGGCGGTGTGTGCAAAGTTTGATAGGTCATTCACCGTAACATTCTGATTTACGATTACTAACGATTCCGACTTCATGTAAACGAGTTCCAGTCTACAATCCGAACTGGGACAATTTTTTGAGCTTTGCTTCGATTTTCATCGTTGCGTCTCATTGTTTTTGCCTTTGTAGCGCATGTGTAGCCCAACATATTTAGACCATAATGACTTGACTTCTTCCTAACTTCCGCTAAGTCGGTTAATCGTAAATTTTTAATACTTAAACCAAAATAATTAGTACTTACGTATTTTAAAGTAAGTTGGTGTTACTTTTTATTCTTCTAAGTTCGCTTATTTTAATTTGCGACATAAGATTCTTTTCACTAAATACTATTCCGTAATTTTTAAAATTTTTAAAATTATTACTTTATGAAAATAAACTCACTTGGTATTAATTTTATATTTTTTAATAATTATATTGTTAATCTATAATAAAATTAAATTATTCGTATAATGTAGTTTTATTAAAGCGTAAAATGTATAAAAGAATTCATAATATTTTGTTATAATTACAAATTGGTTACGCGTTGTTATACATTACCAAAACGACAATAACAATACTAAACGATATCTTATGATTTATAAATAATTTTTTATAGTGTTGGTAAATTAAAACTTTTAAAAATTTTAACTGTGTACAATTTAAAAAATTAAATATAAAAAAATTAAAAGGGTGTATTTTAAATTTAAGAAGTGCGAACCTACTCAGCAGTAACGTAAGATCGAGTTTACTACGTTAAGCCATTTTATTCTATATTTTTCAATATAAATTGATAAATTGGTCTCTTTAACATTCATTTAACTCGAAAACTTACGGTAAGGGTTGCGTTCGTTAAATAACTTAATATTACATTCTACAACACGAACTGACGACAGCCATGCAGTACCATTAAATTTTGCTTTCGTCGTGCGGAGTTAACCATGACTTTAGCCTAATTCATTACGTTGGTAAGATTCCACGTGGATTATCGAATTAAACCACACGCTCCACCGTTCATACAAACTCCCGCCAATCTTTTTAAGTTTTGCCTTTGCAGCCTTACTCCCCAGGCGAGGCATTTACGCGTTAGCTAATACACCGGAATTATTTTTCCGACATAAAATGCCCATTGATTCAGGGTACGAACTATTAGGGTCTCCAATCCTATTCGATACTCGTACTTTAGAGGTTCGATGTCAGACAAGAAGTAGTTAGCTGCCGTGGCATTTGATAACCCTCATAACCTATCCGAATTTTATCTCTAGGTGATGCGTGTTGCTAACCTCCTTATGTCTCTAGTATTAAGGTTTTATCGTAACTTTTGTTGTTCCTTCTATTTAAACGATAATATCTTAAACTATCTAGCCACTCTTCACGCCTAGTAATGACCAGTAACGCTCCCCCGTCAACGTATTACCGCAGCTGCTGGCACGTTGTTAGCCCGGGATTCTCTTCCGGCTTAATAACATTATTATAACTGGCGCACGAACTTTACAGCTACCGTAGCCTTCACGATTTTACTAATCTCTCATCCCCGCAAAACCCTGGTTCAAGCTTTCGCTTATTGACCAATATTCTCCACTGCTGCCTACGGCGGGGTATTTTTCATTCCCCGTGTGACTGATTCATCTTTCAATACAGCTAAAAGTTGACGGCTTGCCGTTATGTACTAGATTGGCAACTACCTACTTTAGAACGAATGCCTCAAAAAGTGATCTTTCTTTAAAAGCCTTTGATTTTGCTCAAACACCTAATTTGGTCTTATCAAATTTTGCATCTTTAGAATACAAAATACGAAGTTTTTCATAAAATTAAAAGTTGAGATTTTATTTTAGTACTAAACTTAGCCTTATTAGATTGCTTTAATGTAAAGTTGACTATTAAAAATCAACGTTAAATTAGAGTACAAAAATTGTGATTTGTAGAGCTATTCATTTTAGGTTTTTCAAATTTTAACAATTTAAAAATAACATAATTATTAGTAATTTTATAAAATATAGAAAGTGTAAAATGGTAAATCAGTTGCTATATTTACTAGTAAAGTAATCTTTTTGGTAGCTTTTTCGTACATTACTCACCACTTTACCACGAAGTTAAAAGTTAACTACGCTCGATTCGCATGTGTCAAGAGATTTTGCTCGCGTTCACTCAGAGCCAGAGTCAAACTCATGATACTCAATTAAAGGTATAATCCACAATAAATAAGTTATTAAATAAGTTAAAGTTACGTTGTTTGTATGTTTGTTGTATGTTTGTATTGTATATTGTAAATAGTTATATTGTTTATGTAAGTGTTGTCTGCGAACTTAGATTATTTAAGGGATCGTTTTTAGCTCGTTTGTTTATGAGCTTAAAAGTTTAAACTTAGTATGAACTTAGGAGTACGTTTTTAGCAGAAAAAATTAATTAATCGACAAGGTTAACTAGTTTTGTAAGTTTTCGTCGAATTTTTCGCTTAATACGTCCTCGTTTTTTTGATTTATGGGTACCGAATGCTTTAATAGCATCAAATTGAATAAAAACTGGATCAATAATTTTAGATGTACGTGTACGAACTCGTGGATCGACTTCATTAATATTTTTTTTGGAAATTGGATCTATAAAAGCGTGAGTAAGTGGTTTGAATAACATAGTTAACAGTGGATCGAGGTCAACGGGTACACCGTTAATTCGAAAACCGATTGTTCCTAAATTTGCAATAAGAAGGATTTTTCGTAAAAATCTCATCATTAAAAGTTTTATTGGTCTTGATCGTTTTAATGACTTTCGTCTATTAAAATATTTAATAAATAGACCCGGTGAAATAAAAAAATGGTGCTCATGGGAAAAATTTTCCCTAAGCGTTATTCGTAGTTTATTTTGATTAAACCTGAAATTGACTATATGTATATGTTCAATTGTTTTTTTTTTAATAGATTGTATATATAATTCGGTTTGGGGAATTTTTTGAATATTTTTATAAAACTCCATTAGTTTAAATCATTTATGGAGTGATGTTTTTCAAAAAACATTAATAGGTGCTGGTGTCGTACTATGCTTCGTAAATAAAGAGTGTAGTTTAGTATCGATACGATTATGTTTTCGCGCTAATGTTCGTATTATTTCCAAATTTCATTTCATTGACAACACATATTTCCTAAAAAGAAGGTGTCGAACGTGAAATTTTGTAAAAATTAATGAAATGTGTTTTTGAATATATGAAGTTAATGTTTTACCTGGAACTACTAGTGAGTGATTATAGTTAGGTAGATTTTGTAGTATATTACGTATGACATAGCGAGACGTTGTATGATTACGAAGTTTTTTGAGGTATTTTAAGCGTTTAAGTTTTTGAATTTTTTGTTTGTAAAATTTATTTAATCTGGAGATAGTGTAAATGTTAAAATATTTGTGTAAAATATGTTGTGGAAGACCATTCAGACGCATTATAGTATTTTGCAAATTTTTGCTATATTTTTTTGACTGTAGTGTTATAGAATGCTGAAGTTTTCGATTGTGGTGAAGTTGAAAGTACGAATGGCTTTTTTTAAAAAAGTTCGTTGTGTTAAACTGATGTTGTTTTTTTTTAGATAGGGTGTATAGATTTTCTAACGATGGAATAATGGCTTTGATACGGTTAATGGATTTTTTTTTTGATGCCAATATAATACTTGACGAACGTCGTTTATGGAAAAACCGATTCGTAAAAGTATTTATTGGTTCTTTACGTTTTGAATTTTGTGTATGAAGCATGAGTTTATATATGTGTTGTTTTAGATTTTGTGATGGGTCTCTAAAAACGTTAGAATGTTTTAAGTTAATTGTTTTTGTAACATTTGATTTAAACTTTGAAGTTATTATCTGAGAGAATGTGAAGTTTTGAACAGAAACTTTTAAATTTGTATCTACAATATTTAATTTATGTTGTATTATAAGGCGTCGAAGTCTTTTTGCGCGTTTTGAATTGAAAATTTTATTTGAGTTATTCGTAGATTTATTTATTTGGTTATTGCGGTGAGTTATATATGAGAAAAGTTGGATTCGAACCAACGTGAGCTTTTAACTAACAGATTTACAGTCTGTCGCCTTCGACCACTCGGCCACTTCCTCAAACAAAGAAATATATTTTTTTTTATATTTATTATATAATGATTAATTTTCAAATCATTAAATTATTGTCGTTGTTTATAGTTTAGTTTTGATATGTGATTAGGGTGTTAATTATGTGCGTGTAACATCAAATTGGTACCAAATGGATGCGAATAGGGGGCGTTTCTGTGCAATCAAATAAATTGGGTGTGATGTTTTTACTTTATACAGAGTTATACGAATAAAAACAATTGAGCCAATATTTGTATGTAAATATTAAATTCATGAATGTTTAATTCATGAATACCTAAGTTGTCAATATTTCATTCTGAGCACGCACTTAAAAATATTAATGTGAAGAGTAGTACTTCATTTATTTCAAAACGAGTAATCGATAATTTAGTTCAAGTTGCTAATAAATTTATAACAATTAAAGCGGTAAATCAAATTCCAAATTTCATAACCTCAGCTTGATCATAAAATACCACGTAAAAGCTTTTCAGTTCACCAAGATATCATTCTAAAATTCATCCTAAAATTGGTATACTTGTTATGTAAACTTCATATATAAAACTTTGGTCTGAATCTTTATCAAAGTATAAAATTGTTTTAATTGAGTACATACACATGACCTGAGTTAATATTACAAATAACAAACCTATAAAAAAAAGTTTTTTTTCTGATTTTGTTAACGAACGCGAAGTTCCGTTAGTGGATTTAGGCTCTTCGTTGTTTATATTTAAAACATAGTTTCGGTATAAACACGAATACGCAACTAATCACGGTAATACGTAATCGTGATAATTCAGTGGATTGATTAATTCGCTCAATATCGTAGGGGTATTATGTGAAAATAGGGCATCATAATGTTCTTGGCCTATGTTTAGTTTCCAGGATTTAGATTTTTGACACGTTCTATCGATAATAATTTCATTAACAACATAAAGTGCTATTCCGTAAATTATTGATAAAAGTATTAAAATTTTTATCGCCCTTGAATCGTATTCGTTTGCATTCGGTTTTGGGGAATTTTGAAACAATTTAGTATCGTTCAGTTTATTGTGGTAGTTGTTTTGTTTATTTTGAGTAAGTTTTTCGTTTTGACTAAATTGATAATTAGAGGATTGACTACTATTGTCATTGTTTTTAAAATTTGACACGTTTACGATGATGAAGTTTGGTAACTAGTTTGGGTTGAATTAAAAGTGTTATGGTTTGTAATTTTGTAATTAAAGTTTAAATTGATTTTACATGGTTTTCGTATAATAATGCATCATTCGTATACCTTATAGTTCAAATATTTACAATGTTGGGTAGGTATTTAAAAAGAGGTTCACATTAATCCCCATGATCATACTAATAATTGTGATTAATAATTAAAATTAATAAAAATTAATAAAGTAGAATAAAGTATTAAGGTATTAATTCTATGTAAGTTAAACTATTTAATTAAATTTAATTAAATTTGTTTTAGTTTAATAATATATTAATAATATATAACATTTATAATTTTAATTTATTTTATTAATTACTAAAATATTTATAATATTTATAGCTTTATTCATAAACATATATCATTATATAAACATATATAAACATATATATACATTGTTATTATATATATTATTAATTTATTTATCTAGTCACATCATAATTAATCGAAATTGATTATTTAAGATTATTTAATGATCATGCTCAGTACGAAATTGTTACTTTAGGCATGAGCACGAAATACGATATCTTATTATCCTATGTTTAGTCTGATCGTATAAAAGTATCTACACCCCCCCCCCCCATAGATACCCCTCTTTGAACCAATTTTTGTCTACAATAATTATTTTTATAGTAAATAAAAATTGGACAAAACTTATTTAAAAAATAAATAATAAAGCTTCGGTAGCTCAGTTGGTAGAGCACAGGGCTGAAAACTCTGGGGTCGTTGGTTCGAGTCCAACCCAAGGCACATTATGACAAAATTATTTGTAACTTCAATTTTATCAAATACGCCCTACTTATTTTTGCATAATAAACTTTTTCAAACTTCAAATATATCTATCTTAATACCAAATTACAGCCTATACTACCTAGTCACTCATCTGAAGTTTGCAAGTATTTCTCGTGCAGTACAGTTGATCGATATCTTTGCGTATGAAAATCCCGTTACTGATTCATTTACAAAAACTACTAACGTAAATACTAATCCTATTATTGTTTACCAATTTCAAAATCTTTTTTCATACGAACGATTTTTTATTTTTGTGGGTTATACAAATGCAACTAATACAGCTATTCCGAAATCATTAGAAAACTTATACGCCGCCTCTGCGTGACTTGAACGCGAAGTTGGTGAAATGAGTGGAATAAATTTTGAGTCAAAACGAGATTTAAGAAATTTAATGCTTCAATATGGAGACGCGAACGCACCATTTCGAAAATCATACCCCTCAATCGGTGTTAAAGAAATTTTCTATGATTCTGTCGTTGATACCATCGTACAGGTACCAACTTCAATACAAATATAAAAATTCTTTTTGTGAAAATAATAATCTAATTTAGATTATTAGATTAACACCTCTCAGCTACTTGAATATCTCCAATCTATGTATTAAACAATCCTTAACATCTCTAAATCTAAATACTCAACAAAGAACTTAAATCCAAATTCAATTATCAATTATATACCTAAATAAATTAAACAAAATTAGATTTTAACGGGCTATCGTCTAATGGTTAGGACTTTAGTTTTTCACACTAATAATGTAGGTTCGATTCCTACTGGCCTGATAATGCATACCAAAAATATTATCAGTTTACAAACTATTAATACTAACCAGCTAGCTACACATCAAATTAAAAAAATAAATCAAACTTTACCGACATCAATCTCTAAACACGCTTTTGTACGTTACGAATTCAGATTCGTATCGTTACTTCCGCCCCATATACCATCATTTATAAACTCGCATGCGTGATCACCCACTAGTATTAACACTAACACAGCACGTCGACATTTTTTAAAAAAATCATATCTTTTATTGTCCTGATTCCATTATGTAACTTCAAACCGTCGTTACACAAATTCAACCAGAATCAAAGTTCCTGAAGTTCTAAAAATAGCAATTTTACCTTCAAAACGAAGTATGTATACTCTCACCAAAGCTCCCATGGCGCATAAAACCTTTTCAAAAGAACAATATATGTTCAAATTTTATAATTTCAAATTTTCTATATCGTTAGTACCTTATGAAAAACTAACTATTACTTCTGTGCAACACGGAGCGTTTTTAATGGATTTTAGTGATACTAATTTCCCCTATTTTGAAACTAATTTACTGTTCTTAAAGTACTATAAAGTTAATTACCCCGTTACTGATTTTTTCTTTTTTACAAATATTTTTAATAATTGTAAGAACTAGTTTTAACCAGTAATATTTGTCTACCAGCATATTTAAACGCAAAATTACAATCTTACAATCCGATACAATAATATTTTATATTTTATTTTCATGTTTTCAACACCACGAACTTCGTAATAGCTAATTTTATATAATTTATGAAATTTAAACTTAGTGGGGTAGCTTAATTGTTAAAGCACAGAATCTAAAATTCTGAAGTTGTTGGTTCGAATCCACCCCCCATTTCATATTTTTTCTTGTTTAACCACCCTTATAACGATAATTAAAACACTGCAGTCGGGACGTCTATCAATTCAACCCGTGATCAGTAGCCTAATTAAAATAATTTTTATTATTATATCAATTACGTTATTGTCTGTACTCCTCATACTTCTACTAACTGCACTAATATGTTTTTGATTCACAAAATTACATCACTTAATTGATTGTCTATACATGATCAAATCTATTTTTGAATGTGCTGTAAAGGAATCATCACTAGCAGAACTTTTCAATGGACCATTTTTAAGTTTTACTAAATACCCAATTCGATGAATAATCTCTGATTGTTTTAATTTAATGATACTCACTATAGATATAATTCTACTTCACTTAATACTATTTACTCAATTTTTACCGTTTATTATAACATTTACAAAGAACATGTATACTGATTTAAGGTACATAAAATACACCCCCATACTAAAAATTCAAAAACAGATCGATTTATGTTGCCTTAGTTTGAAGCTATTTTTTGATCAACTTTTACACGAATACGTTATACCAATTTCGTCGTTGAAAAACTTTATAAAAACATCAAGTATTTATATTTTTTATTTAAAAATAGGAATAGAAATAAAAACTCACCCCTTTAAATACATTAACAAAATTAAACCCCAAATTTATAAAGTTTTTTTTAAAACTTTCAATAAGACGAATGAAACATTTTTTAAAAAAATGCTTACTACAAATTCTCAAAATTTTATGCAATGATCTCTAATACTTTATAATAAAATCATTTATTATATAAAATATATTAAAATAAAATTCACTAAACGCACAACATCTGTACCACCGCTACTTCATATGTGAATCGTAAACATAAGTTTGATTTTAATGTTGTACTTAGTTATTCGTAACAGCAACTACTGTGATTTTTGACGAAATATAACTTGATCATTTTTTTCATTTTTTCAAAATGTTAATTCGTTTACTGACAACGGAATAACCGAACGTTGAGTACCTCAAGACATATTTTCATTTTGGTGAATCTTGTTATCATCAGATTGGCCAAACTTTACCGTATTGTTTACTTCTGACATAATCCATTTTTTATTTTTAATTCTAGTTCTAATTTTACTATTTACAATATTTATTTTTTGATACACCCGTTTTCATTAATTTATTGAAACTTTGTAAATTTAAAACTAAAACACAACTAACCTAAAAGTTAAGAAAAAATTAATAGTATAATAACAAAAATAAACTTATTATTAACTTATTAACTTTATTAAATAAAAAAAAAATATTAGTACGTGTATGAGTATACACACGTGTTTAAATCTTTTTTTCGATATGTTCGTGTGACGGAATTGGTAGACGTGCATGGCTTAAAACCATGTTTTTCCTGGTTCGAGCCCAGGCACAAACATTTCTAAAACGTTCAAATAAAATTAAATAAAACTAACTAAAATGAAAAATTTAAAACATTAAAAAACATCACCATAATTATAATAAACTATGAATATTTAAACTTTAAACACGCACATAGGTAATGATAAATTCCCCTCTTACTTTATTTTGTTTTTAAACCAAAATGTCCAACGTAATACAACCTCATTAAACTACCTAAATATTATTTACTTATTGCCTGTAGTATTTGTAATTTTATTTTTTGGTATGATTGTCGTGTCAATGTACTCCGATTTAGTAATATATCAAAATTCTATATGAGCCCTTTGCTATTTTTCACATTCTATATATACTTTAGCTATTTCTTCAAGTATATTATATTTAATACCTAACTTACTAATACATGGAGATCCTAATTCTAATAACTCGACTAAAATTACTCAATTCGTCTCGTTAGAAGGTCTTAACTTATTAAAATTATGCTTTACGCCGGTTCTATTAATTCTACTAATTCATACTAATTGAGTAGGTCCTACAATAATTGCTTGATTCGGACATATTATTTTTTCAGATTATCAATTTAAAATAACATTTATTGTGTTTTTTTTTTATACATCTTACTTAACAAGTGTGCTACCTTCATTACATTTTTCGTCCTCAGCCCCATATGATTATATCCTATCAACGCTCAATTTTTTTATATGACTTTGAATTTCTTTTTTTTCAAATAATATATTTACATTTATTTTTTTCTTAGAACTTCTTTCTGCGTCAATCATGCTAATGTTGATAACATCTTCTTTTTCGTCCACTCATTTCTATAATAACCTTTCATATAACTCATACTCGTACTTTCACACCTCGACCCCATTAGCGTTTTTGCAAACATTACTATTTTTTTTTTGAATTTCTCTTCTTTCCTCATTAATGTTATTTGTTTTTATTATATTTTTCTATGTAAAAATCGTAACGTTTGACTGAAGTATTACGGATTTGGTTTTAAATTTCTTAATTAATATTTCCTCATTGAAACTACTTACCACGATTTCGTTAATTTGACTTCTATTAATCATTTGCATGTTAATAAAATGTGGAACTGTACCATTTTATTTTTGAAAACCTACTTTTTTCAAAGGTATGAGTTTCACGTCATTATTTTTTTATGTATACGTATACTACTTTTCAATATTTTTTTACCTAACATATGTAATTTTTATGTATTTAAACGAATTCTTTATCGCAAATATTCATGTTATGACACTAATTCTTTTAATCGCCATTGTCACTTTACCGTCTTTACTTTTTGAATCATATTATACAAAAACTTTTCTTGCACTAAGTAGTATTTTAAATTCCATATTTATTTTTTTTATTATGTGCAGCATACCTACGTCAAGTTTAATTTTTTTACTTTAATTAAACGTTAGTAAACCTAATCAAATAAGTACCTAAAAAAACTGCTTAACTTAAACAACCCCTAATCAAATTATATAATTACAATATAAGTATACCTTACACGTAAATTTGGCAACTTTAAAAAGTCCTAGAAATACAAAACGAAAAAAACTTTGAGCGGATAAATTTTCTACTAAAATGAATAAATTACCGTTAATTGGAATCGAACGAATAAAAAGCAACATTAGAATTAAGCATAGACTAGACGTATTTTTATCAGCATTGTCATATCAAGCCTACGCTCGACGACTATCCGTAACATCACCTAATGCAACGTCAGAAACGAACACCCACACTAATCTTCCGCTATATACAGTGGACGGGCGTCCATTATTAACAATTGTAAATCGTGAAACGGCTTTTGATCAAAAAAATATTCAACCTTCTTTTTTACGAAAACGAATTTTTAAAGCTAAAACAGGTCGTCGCATTTTTCACTTGTATGTGTCTGCTGGATATAATTTATAACAAATATAATTCGCAGTAAATTTAGCTAAATATGAATGTGTTAAGAATAACAAAATACAAAATTTATATATTCGTCAATTGAGTAATATTCTACGTTTAACATGTTGATTAACTACGATTTACTAAACACAATGCTATTAATACTAACTTACATGACAATTTATAATTTAACATCATTTGTACTGTTTATAACGATTCTACAGATAACTGGCTCATCAGTTAAAACTCTTTACGCATTCGCAAACTTAGATACATCTAATGTTTTAACAAAAATTTTAGCTGTTTCATTATTATCGTTAGCTGGAGTACCACCATTACTAGGATTTTTTTCGAAAATTTTCGTATTTGTACTATTAACGAGTTCAAATTTAAGTACTTTGTTTTTACCATTCTTTATATTGTTGTTTGTTGGACTCTACTTTTAC
>Ga0075472_10000805_pt1 | contig 13169 bp, 14 predicted proteins | sample DEB19_08_DNA_3_FD_77014 | JGI IMG/M metagenome (GOLD analysis project Ga0075472, IMG submission 77014) | Aqueous microbial communities from the Delaware River and Bay under freshwater to marine salinity gradient to study organic matter... | ecosystem: Environmental > Aquatic > Marine > Coastal ...
CAAGCCGCCGTACCGCATCGTCGATCGCACGGGCGCGAAGCAAATCGAGCTGTACGAGGCCCTCGCCATTGTGTGCGGCCTCCTCGCCGGCACGGGCAGCGAGGACAACAAGTGGACCCGCCTCGCCGAGCACTACCGGGAGCGGGCCACGCGCGCATTTGAGACGGCTTCGTTTATCTACGACGACACGGACGACGGCGCCCCAGGCGTGACGGATCGCCGCCCGGCGGTCGGGTCGCTCTGGCTCGGCTCTTCGGGCCGCCGCCTCTCCGCTGGCCGGCTGGTCTGATGGGCGCCGTTACCTACGCCGAGCTGCGCCAGCGGATGGCCGCCCGCATCGCCCTTCTGTCGGGGTGGTGGGAGGCGCCCGTCCCGTTTGAGCAGTTTGGTCCATCGGCCGTGCCCGACTCAGTCCCGTCCACCAAGGCCCACCTCGCGTTCGCGGTGGGCCTGGGCGAATCGGTAGACGCCGAAGAGATGCGCCAGCGCGCGACCGTCGGCGCGAACGTCCGTACCGAGGTGCAGGTACGCTTTCTCGCGCGCCACACCCCCGGGCCGACGAACTCCCAAACATCGCAGGACACCGCGCTTTCGGCCGAGCACGACATGATCAAACAGGTCATGGCGCAGGGCTCGGCGTGGCCGGTGGACCTGCGCATCCTCTACCGCGGAACCCGTCGCGAGGTCGCCGACTCGGGCGAGTGGTTCCAGCACACCGTCACGTTCTCCGTCACCCACCTTCTCGCGTTCACGTAAGGAGCCGTCATGGCCGAGTCTACCGTCGTCAAGAACTTCCGCGATGGCACCATCGTCCTCAAGGACGGCACCGGCACGCCGGTGACGTACACGGTCGCGGTGGAGGAGGGCAACCTCAAGCTCTCTGGCATCAACACCACCTCCCTGTCGTACGAGAAGGCGGTGTACGAGGACCGCGGCGAGGTCGCGAGCGTGCGCAAGACCAAGCGCAAGTATCCGGCCGTCGCGTTCGACATCATGCTGCGCGACGTCTCCGACGCCAGCTCGGGCACGTTCCTCGACTTCACGCTGAAGCAGAACGCCTACAGCGCGAACGTCTCGACGCTCGGCGCCAACAAAGAATACACGATCACGGTGGTGCTCACCATCGAGGGCACCGATCACGGCGACAGCGCCGACCACACGATCACGATGGCGGACATCCTCGTCGAGGACATCGGGATCGAGGAAGGCGACCCGAACAAGGTCACGTTCTCCGGTCGGGTGCTCGGCACCGTGACGATGACCTGATACCCTGACCTCTCGCCAAGGAAAGACGCATGAGCTCCACCCCGACGACGACCGTGACCATCAACGGACGACAGCACCCGGTCAAGGTGCCGCCGTCGTTTGCCGTGCGGGAGGAACTCGCCATCGCGTGGGCCGCCGCTGACGGCAACATGACGACGCTTCGGCGGGTGTACGCCGCCGCGGTGGGGCTTTGCACTCGGGCGCTGGCCGCCCGTCCTGGCGACAAGGTCAAGCTCCCCGCCTACGGCGGCGACGTGCTCGCATTCGGAGCGGGGGCGTACGATGTCCTTGTGGCGCAAAGCCCGGATACCTCGCTGGCTGACCGAGTCACCGAGCTGTTTGGGGCCGGTCAGGCGGTCATGATCGACGTCATGGAGTCGGTGTCGCCGCGGGAGTCGGAGGTCAAGGAGCGGGCGGTTTTTACCAATCCCGCCGTGGCCGTGTCGACGCCGCCTGTCTCCGGCTCGGACTGACCTACGGCGGGGGTGACCCTATGTGGTTTTACAGGCTCCCCCGCGACGTACAGATCGACGTTCTCGCCGTGCTGGCCCCCGAGGAGAAGACGACCGCCGAAGGGCGCGAGTTTTGGACGGGCGGCAAGTGAGCACGACCACGGTAGCGCCCGGGGCCAAGTTGGTCTTCGATGACGCGGCCCTTGCGCGCGTGCTCGACAAGATCGAGAACGCCGTGGTGCGGGCAACCGTGGGCGAACTTGACGTCTACCTCTCCGTTATCGGCGACTCGGCGCGGGTGCAGTGGTATCAGCAGGTCGACCGCAAAACCGGCAAGAGCGGAGATATTAGCGGTGGCGTGACGACGGTAACCGAAACTCGCATCCGAGCCGTCATCGGGTCCGGCGACACCCGTAAAGAGAAGGGCAAATCGGTTCTATTCTTTATCAGGCGCCCCGGCCCGCTGTCCACCAAGCGCCGCCTTGCTCGCGAGAATGAGAAGGAGCGCGCCCGGCAGGAGGGCAGGCCGGTGCCAAAGTACATCACGTACCCCAACCCGAAGGCGAGCGACGGGGCCTACCTCGTGGCCGAGCTCATCAATAAGCCCGCCAACGAGGGCAAGCGCGAGCTTCGGAAGGCGATAAAGGCCCAAATCCGCGCGAACTACCGGAGCCGCTGATGCCGACGTCCACCGAAGCCGTAACCTTCTCCATCGAGGTGGAACTGGCGAAGCTGAACGCCCAGCTCGCCAGCATTCCGAACACGACCAAGAAGGAGGCGATGGCGGCAACGTCTGCGCTCAAGCGGACGATGGATGACCTTACCCGAGCGGCGAAGGCGCAGACGGATGCCATCTCCACGCAGGTGAAGGGCGCAACGAAGGCGGTGGAGTCGGGAGTGGGCGCCGCGAAGGCCGGCGCCGTAAACCTGATGAACCAGATCTTCGACGTCGGTTCGCAGCTTACAACCGGCACGTCGCCCATAACGATCCTGATTCAGCAGGGCCCCCAGGTGGCCGGCGCGCTGAACCTGATGGGCGTGAGCATGTCGCGGATGCTGGCCGTAGCCGGCCCTCTCGGCGCCGCGCTCGGGCTCGGAGCGCTTGCCTACAGTCGGTATGCGGAGAGCGTGGCCGCAGCCGAACTGGCGCAGAAGCAGGCCAAGGAGGCGACCGAGGAGGAGATCAAGCTTCAGAAGGCGTTGGCCGACGCCGTCATCAAGAACGCCGTCTTGACCGGTCGCATGACGGAGGAGGAGGGCATCGCCTACGAGGCAGCGGAGAAGGCGGCCGACCTTTACGCGGTCCGCAAGGCCGCGTTGATCGACCGCATCAACGAGGAACAGATCGCGCTCAAGGCCGCCCAGGCAGCTCGCAGCCTCGACACTGACGCCATCGAGGCGGACATCGATGCCTCTCGGCGGTCTGGCGGGGCGCGCATGGCGGCGATCCAGGCCAGCCGAGAGGCCGAGGCCGCCGTCGGTGAGCACACCGCCAAGCTCACCGCCTTGGGGACCGAACTCGGCGACCTGACGCAGCGAGAGCAGCGGTACGGCGAACTTCTGGCCGAGAACGAGAAACTACAGAAGAACGCCGGCAAGGCCGACGACGCGAGGAGGCAGGCCGCCGAAGAATTGGCCGCCGCCCTTGCCGCCATCGTCAGCGGCTACCAGCAGTACGACCGCCAGGTGTCGCAGCTCTCCGACATGCAGCGCGCGGCCGAGACGGCGCAGCTTGACGCCATCGGCCAGGTCCGCGCCGCCCAGGAGGACGCACTTGCCCAGGCGGCCGAGCTGTACCGCGAGGCCGACAAGAACGCGCAGGGCAGCGCCGCCCGGCGCGAGGCGGCCGAAGCGCAGTACGCGGCCACGGTGGTCGCCATCAATGAAAAGGCCGCGTTCGATATCGACAAGATCAACGCGGACGCCGCCGCCAAGGAAGCCGCCCGGCAGGAGAAAGCCGCCAAGGACGCGCAGCGCCTCCGTGAGCAGCAGGTAGCCGCCGCCGCCGCCCTGACGCGCACCATCGGCGGGTACATGGGTGACGTCGCGAGCGTGGCGGACGCGGCCTATTCGCGACAGGTCGACATCATCGGCCGGCTCAACGCCCAGCTCGGCGCGGGCGAGGAGTACCTGACCGAGAAGCAGAAGGCCGAGCTCAACAACCGCATCCGGGCGCAGGAGAAAGCGGCCCGCCGGGCGTTTGAGGTTTCCAAGGCGCTCCGTATCGCGCAGGCCACCGCCAACGCCTACGCCGCGGCCTCCCAGGCGTTCGCCGAAGTGCCATACCCGTTCAATTTTGCGGCAGGAGCAACGGCGCTCGTCGCCGGACTGGCCAACGTCGCCCAAATCGCCGCGACGCAGCCGGCCTTCCACCGAGGCGGCATGATTGACGAGCAGCGGATCACGGCGCTCTCGGGGGAAGCGGTGTTGTCGCGTCAAGGCGTGCAGGCGCTCGGTGGCGAGCAAGCCGTAAACCGCATCAACGGCACCGGCGGCGGCGCATCCTCGGGCGGCGCGGTATACGCTGTCTCCGTGTACCGGCACGACCGCATCACCGAGCGATGGCAGCGCGACGGGCTCCGACGGGGCGACCCGGTGAGCCGCGCCATCGCCGCGACCCGGTCCACCCCGTACGGTCACCGGAGTTGACGTGGCGAAGTCCCAACCGACGCACGACCTACGCGGCCTGCTGATTCCCGACGTGCGGCTCAAGGGCGCCGCGATGACGGCAACCTCCGAGGCCGGGGCACGCCCGCACTCGGTCACCCGGGGCCGGTCGACGCTCCTCGGGCTGTCGACGTGCGGCGACGTGCAGACGGCTGAGACGTACCGGCTGGCGACCACCCGGGCCGGCGCGGTGGGCCCGTACGGCGGCGCGTACCGATGGCGCAAGTCGATCACCGAGGACTACCGCGAGTGGGATCCGCCCACCGCCTTCGCGGCGTGGGAGTACGTCACCAGGTCGACCACGGCGGGCGCGTGGCGGTCGTTCGACGCCTGCCGCCTGCCAAACGGTCGGATCATCGCGGTCGCGACGAAGGCGGCGAACGAGGTGGTCGCGAAGGTGCAGACCACGGCGGGCGCCTGGACGGAAGTGAGCATTGAGGACACGGGCTCGTCGACGTGCGCGACGATTGACGTCCTCCCCTCGGGCCGGGTGTGCGTCTGGTACATCCGCGACGTCGACGGGCTCGGGCAGTACATCCAACTTCGAATGGCGTACAGCGACGACTCGGGCTCGACGTGGACGGTCGGCAGCGCGCAGGCCCTCGATACCCCGGCGGACATTACCGCAAGCGACGTGACCCGCATCCGGGCGCGCTACGTCGACGGTTCGGTGGTGCTGTTTCTGCATGCGCTGGACGGCAGCTACGACTACCTGTACCAGTGGGCCTCGAGGGACGCGGGCGCGACGTTCTCCGATATCGTCGTGTACGAGCACAACGACATCGGCGCGTTCGACGTGCAGGTACAGGCGGGCTCGCTGGTCCTTGCGACCGTCGAGCGCGACACGTCGCTGACGACGTCCAAGTACGTTCCCTACGTGCGCCGGATGCCGTCGCCGTTCTCGGCCTTTACCTCGGTCGCCAAGGTGCTCGGGCAGGAGACGACGAGCGCGACCGAGTGGGGCGACTGGTCGGCGACGCATTTCGACGCCGCCTACCTCGCGCTCCTCTGCGACGACGACGGCGCGATGTACCTGTACGGCACGAACTACGACAGCGCGGGCTCTCGGGAGACGGTGGTACGGTCGTCTTACGACGGTGGCGCGACGTGGGAGACACCGACCGCCTACACCCTCTGGGCCGGCGGCGACACCAGCACGTACGCTATCGAGCACTGCGCCGTACCCGAGCGCGGCGGCCGGGCGCTGCTGTTCCATAAGATGCTCGCCAACCCCGGCACCGGTGACCCGTCTATGTGTGTCGCCTACCTGGGCGGGTCGACCACTAGGGCGCTTCCGTGGTCGTTGGGCGCAGGCTCGCTCATGACCGGCGTGATGCGCTGGAACGTGACGTACCTCCCCGTCGACGAGCCCGACGACATCGGCTCGACGTGGACGCAGAGCACGACCGGATGGCCCTCCGTGACGCTGACCTCCGACGGGCTCGACATCAGCCAGGCCGGCGGCGAACAGGTCTACTGGAACGCGACCCCGGCGACCTCGGGCAACGGATACGGCATCCTCGCGCAGATCACCGTCAGCGACTACAACAGCGGCACCGGCTACCTCTATCTGCGCATCAGCGACGGCACGAACGGCTACGCGGTACAGGTGGAATGGACCTCGGGGAGCCTGACGCTCAAGGACGTCGCCGCCGGGACGATCATCGCAACGGCCTCGGTGACCATCACCGGCGGGTTCACGGTGATCATCGCCTGCCAGCACCCCGGCGCGACGTGGACGACGAACACGGGCGCGGTGCGTTCGGCCTACATCATCCACACGGCAGGCGGACCGAAGCCTGACCGCGAGTGGACGACACTCGGCGCATCGGCCGCCCTGACGAGCGCCGCCTACATGACCAAGGCGGTGCAGTTCGGCGGTCAGACGGGCGCGGCCTCGTTCACCGTCGGGTCGCTGTTCTACTCCGACGGGAGCTCGGTCAAGGACGATACGATTGCGACGTCGGGGTGGCCGACGCGCGGGCGGACGTTCTCGGGAAGCGCCTCCCCCGGGTTTGTCGGGTCGCAGGGGCTCCGGCTGTGGGCGAGCGGCGGCCCGACGTACATCGGCGATACGTGGACGCTGACGCCCGCCTACGACTACCCGGTAACCGCCCTTGACCCGTGGGCGAGCCCGTCCCCCCGGCGCGCGTGGCGGTCGACGGATACGACGCAGCAGGACATCGTCCTGACGACCGACGCCGGCTACCGGACGGGGGACGTGCTCGCCGTGTACCTCCAGGGCTGCAACTTCGCGACGGCGAGCCTGTACGCCGACAGCAGCGGAACGACGAAGCTCGCCGACATCAGCACGGTCATCAGCGGCGGGCTCAAGTTCACCCGCACGCGCGACCTCATCGTGCCGGCGGGGACAGGCGGATCCGACGTGTCAAGGTTTTTCCCCCGGAACATCCTCGCGGGCGCCTCGTGGCAGTACAGCGTCGGCGGCACGGTTCGCAAGGTGCGAGCGAGCGAAGAGGGATCGTGGCTGTCGTCCGCCATCACGGGCTACAAGCCGGTGCAGCTCCTCCTCGATGACTACGCGGGAGGCGACTCGGCGAGCGGGTCGGCCGGCATCCTCCGGTCGGATCGGGTGCTCATCGTCACCGACGTGACCTCCTCCACCGATACGCTGATGCTGCGGATCTCGGCGCAGAACACCGCCGAGGGCTACTTCACCATCGGCGCGCTGACCATCGGCCGGTTCGTGGCGTGGGAGCAGCAGTACTCCTGGGGCCGGTCGGTCGACGCGGCGCACGGGTACGAGGTCAGCACGGCAACCAACGGAACGCGCCGGGCGCTGGAGCGGTCCCCCGGTCGCACGGGCGCCGAGATCGCATGGACGGACGGCGTCGACGCATCCGACGCCTACCGGAGCGGCGGGCTGGCCCCGGACTACTTCACGCTCGGGTACACGTCGGCGCCGCCCATCGGCACGCGCTACGCCGGGCTACCGGGATCGCTCCTGTCGCTGATCCGCGACGTCGGGCCCTCGGTGCCGGTCGTCTACATCCCCGCGCTGCCCCAGGCCGGCAGCGCCCCGACGAGCTCCGCGCCGATTACCATCACGGATGCCGAGCGCCTGCTGTACGGCCGGATCATGACGGAGACGCTGCGCCTCGACACCGTCCACGGAACCGAGTTTGGTGGCGTGGCCTCGGGCGAGGTGTGGCGCACGGGCACGGTGCGGATTGAGGAGGAGCTGTAGATGTACCGCCTCCCCGCCGGCTACGAATCGGCCCGCGTCCACGTCCTTGTCACCCTGCATTGGGGCGCCTCACCGATTCGGGTGGCTACCGACGCGGTCGACGTGACCGACGCCGTGACGGGCGAGGTCTACGCCTACGCGCCGGGCGTCGGCGCAGTGGACCTCGAGCAAGCGGCGGCCCTTGCCGGCGGCGGCGACGCGCAGGGTACGTCGGTTCCGCTGGAGATCGTGCTCCCGGTCGACGTGCCGGCCGTCATGGCGTCGGCTACCCCGTTGGCCGGCGCGCTCTGCGAGGTGGCGCTGTGGGCCGAAGGGAGCGACTACGGCGAGCGAAAGGTAGTCGTCCTCGGGTTGGTCGCTGACCCCGAGTACGGCGAGGAATGGGAGCCCGTCCGCTTCTCCGTCGAGTCGCAGGCGTGGGACGACCAGACGCTGATCCCCGGTCCTGACCTTATCGTCACGGGCACGAACTGGGTGAACGTAGCCACGCTCATCCCCGAATACCTTGGGCTTCCGTACCCCATCATCATCGGATCCCCGGGCATGGTGTCGACCGACACGGTAGCGCCTCGCGGATGGATTGCTGCGGCGCGCGGTGTGTGGGCTGAATACGACACCGGGAGCACGGCGGGCCACAATACCTACGGCGTAGTGTGCCTGCTCGCCGGTCATCACGTCGACGCATCGCGCGTCTACATCACGACCCCCGAAACATTCACGCAGGGCGTCCGCGTCCGCGTGCGCAATAGCTACGATCGCGCCGGCCACCCTATCGCGTGGCTGTCGTGGTACGAGGATTGGAGCGGCACGGACCCGGGCGACGAGTTCACCTACAACGCCGCAACGACGTATTCATGGTTCACCGGCCCCGAATCGGATGGCGAGTACACCTACGGACTCGGCTCCAACGTGATCAACGGCATTTATCTGGTGGACGACGCCCAACCCGTCCTCTATATCGCTGTGTACGACCCCATCGACGGCGCGACGGGGATGCAGTGGCGCGGGCGACGTCATCGAGTGGGCGCTGTCGCAGACGACGACGATGGTGGACCACGCCCGGTTCGCGTCGGCGGCCGAGCGGCTCAACCAGTACAAGATCGACGCCTTCATCGACGCCCGGGTGAATCCCTGGGAGTGGCTGAACAGCAACGTACTTCCGCTCCTGCCGGTGTCGCTCGTCTCCGGGCCCGCGGGCGTATACCCGGTCGTGTGGCGCCTCGACGCGCGGCCCGACCACGCCGAGATCATCATCGACGCCGACGCCGATGCCAGCGTGAGCCGCGCCTCGGGCGTGCGCTGCGACACGGGCGGCATCGTCAACCGGTTCACGCTCCGGTACGCCTACGACCTGATGAAGGGCAAATACTGCGCGACGGCGCGGGTAAGTCCGGGGCCGCTGACGTCGGATGACCTGGCGTCGACGGTCGACATCGTTCACCCGCTATGCTCGAGGTCGCAAGCCACATACCGCACGGCGGTCGGGCGCCCGCTGGTCGCAGAGCAGGAGATCACATCTACGGTCATCTACGACAACGCCACCGCCCTCGCGGTGCTCGCGTGGATGCCGGCCGCGTACGCCATGGCGCGCGAGACGGTAACGTACTCGGTCCCGGCGACGACGTACGGCCACCGCGTCGAGGTGGGGTCGGTGGCACTCCTGACGGACTCGCGGATGTCCTTTGCCGGCCGCGTCGCGCTGGTCACGGCTGTCACCGACCGCGCAGACGGGTATACTGACCTCGACCTGTGGATCCGCCCGGAGGTGGCCTGATGGCCGACGCTGAAATCCCGCTCCTCCGTCGACTGCTGACGAGCATCAGCGGCACGCTCACGGCGATGCAAGAGGTCGTCATCGCTGCGGGCTCGGGCGTGACCATCACACCGACCCGCTCGGGGCAGCGGCATACCTTGACGATCTCGGCCTCGGGCGGCGGCGGCGGCACCCCCGCATCCTCCGTCGTCTCCGAGACGAGCTACGGGCAGTCGACCGTCGTCGGGACGTCCACCGACTACGCCCGCGCCGACCACTCGCACGGGTCGCCGTCGCTCTCCAGCGCCACCCCGGCGGCCCTCGGGAGCGCATCGGCGGGCGCCGCGTCGACGCCGAGCCGCGCCGACCACGTCCACGCCATGCCGTCCGCATCCGACGTGGGCGCGTACTACCCAGGCGGCACCGACGTAGCCATCGCCGACGGCGGCACCGGCGCGTCGACGGCCTCGGGCGCCCGGAGCAATCTCGGCCTCGCCATCGGCACCGACGTGCAGGCCTACGACGCGCAGCTCGCCGCCCTTGCTGCGACGACCCCGACCGCCGGCAGCATCCACACCTGGACGAGCGCCACCGCGGCCTCGGTGCTCGCGGCCGGGACGGACGGCTACGTGCTGACGATGGTGGCCGGCGCCCCGGCGTGGCGTGCGGCCCTGCTCGTGACCGTACTCGGCGGACGCGAATTCGTGATGGAGGGGCGCACCGTCATCAACGTCCCCAACTGTACCAGCGTGGAGAAGATCTGATGGGATGGACCCGCTACCATGCAGGCGTGAGCACACCAGCGTCCGCCGACGCCGCGGGCATCATGGCGTCGCTCAACACCCTGTTTTCGGTCGCTAACGACGTCGACACGGCCGCCGCCATCACCCAGCTTACATGGACGCGCGACACCACCGCCGGGTCGCAGGCGATCTACTCCAGCGCCTTCGGGCCAAACAACTACCGGATCATCCTCGCGATTCACGATTCCGGCTCGCCCGCCTCGGGGCCGACGATGGTCACGTCCGCCGACACGTACGCGGCGGCGCGAGTGTTGATCGGTTTGTGCGTCAATGCCTCGGGCGCCTACGGAAACTGGTACGCGGCGGCGCCGTTTTCGGGATGCTCGTTTGCCGGGTACTACCTGCTCTGTCCGACCGCAAGCGCCACGCTCGGCGACATCCGCGCATACGTATCCAATAAGGATCTCTGGCTGCAATTCCGCACGAATACGACCAACATCTACACGGCCCACGTCGGCGCGATCCTCGCGGGGGCAACCGGCTACCAGGAGAGCGACGGTTACCGATACGGGCTGATAGTGTCGGGGTCGGGCGGCGATCAGGGTAGTACGTGGCGCAGTCAGGCGAGTTTGTTCGGGTCAAACGTGGCGGTAAATACCAGCCCGCACGCCGGGATTTATTCGGTCGCCGGAACGACGTGGCAGACGATTCGCATGGAACATATCCGCGTTGCTGCGGCCACGACCGATATGGCGAAATGGAACAGCTCGGGCCCGGTCGTCGCCAACACGGGGATCAGCTTCCAGCGCGCGTCATCGCCGGAAAATTCAATCGGGTCATGGGCGGGCGTCAGCGACGGGCCGAAAGGAATCACGGCGAGCGTCGTCAACGACGGCGCCGCGTCTCCGTGGGGCCTCCTCCTCTCGTCCACCTACACGGGCGCCGGTGAGGATACCGTCATCGTGCGCCGGGTGGTGCCGTGATGCTGTTCGCCCCATCCGCGCTGTCCATGGACGCCGAGTGGCCGCCCGTCACCGGGATCGCGGTGCCTCCCGAGTACGTCGAGCGCGCCCGGGAGGAGCTGGTGTACGTCGAGCGCCCCGACCTCGCCGCGCTGGTCGTGGAGGGTCCGCCCGGTGGCCTGTGGACCGTGACCGCGGCCGGGCACGTCTGGCCGTTCGGAGGGCTGTAATGGACGCACCCGACCTCCTGACCTTGACGCGCACGACGTTCCTCGACCAGCGGACCATCGGCACCCTCGACTGGCAGGGCAAGCCGTTCGGGTTCGCCTGCGAGGACGTGGATAGGGGCCTCGACGCGCGGATGCCGGCGGACCTCATCGGCAAGCTGAAGGTCAAGCGCGCCACCGCCATCCCGGTCGGCCGTTACCAGCTCGTGTGGGCGAGGTCGCCGTCGCGCGGGGTGGAGACGCCGCGGCTGCTCGGCGTGCCCGGGTTTCAGGGCATCCTGATCCACCCAGGCAACGACGAGGCCGACACGGAGGGCTGCATCCTCCCCGGGACCGTGCTGCTGTCCGGGGGGATGGGCGTCGGGCACTCGCAGATCGCGTGCTCGTGGCTCTACCCGAAGATCCGCGACGCCTGCGCTTCGGGGCCGCAGTACATCACCGTCCGCCGCGAGCCGGTCGCGTGGACCCGGCGGTGCAACGCGGTGCCTGGCCTCGGGTGGGAGCCGTGAGCGCGCGTCCTCCTCTCCGCGACCGCGGCGCCCGGAAGATCGCCATGCTCGCCCTCGGACTGGGCGCGGTGGTCGCGTGCGTCGCCGGCGGATGGGCGGGCCTCGACGTGGAGCTGGTCCGCGTGGGCGTCGGCGGCTGCGTCGCGCTGTCGTTGGGGGCGCTCGGGGCCAACGTCGGCGAGCATCTGACCTCGGGACGGTATAGAGTGCCGCCATGATGCCCGGCGATCACGACGACAGCGTAGCGGCAGTGACCGATATCGCGACGCGGGCGCTCGACGTCACGCAGGCGGTATCGCGCGACTACGCGGCGCTGACTCGTGAGCTGGGGCGGACGCGCGAGACGCTATCGCCGCTGCCCGACCTCCTTCGGGCGGCGCATGACGACTCGGTGGCGACGCGGGCCCTCCTGCTGGAGCTGCGCGACCGTCGCGCGTCCGAGCGCGAGCACGAGCTGGTCGCCGCTCGCCGCGCCGGGCATGAGGCGGGGCGGGCCGAAGCCGACCGCGAGCACGCGGCGAGCGTCCACGGGGCGGTACGGGGGTCGCTCGTTGCCGTGATCGCCAGCGACCGCGGGCGGATGGCGCTCGGAGCGATCCTGATCGCGGCTGCGTGGGCGGCAATCCATCTCCTTGCGCCGCCGCTCGCCGACCTCGACCTCCTGGGGCCCACGCCGTGACTGCACACCCCCGAGCGCATCCGCAGGCCCTCGCCGACGATTCCACGCGCGCCACATCGACGGCGGTCTGGCAGGCGCTCGGACGGCTGGCCGGGTCGGCGCAGGTCCACCTTCAGGCGGCGGACGTCAAGGCTGAAATCAGCGCGCCGGTCAAAGCTACCGAGACTTCGCTTCAGGGCAAGTAACCCCCGCCCCCCATCTGGCCACGCTGCCCTCACCGACACCGAGCCGGCGCGCGGTGATCGCAGCAGTCGGGTCGCTCTGGCTGAACGCCAACGTCCCGTCGAACGAGCAGGCGACGTGGTTCGCGTGCGGATGGGCGGGCGTCCAGAAGGTGCAGACCGACCTAGGCCTGTAGGGCTACGGGAAGAACCCGTCGAGTAGGACGAGCATGTAGCCGATGGTCTCTGCGACCGGCGGCACAACGCAGTTCCCGATCTGGCGATACCTGGCCGTTTTGGTCCCCTGAAACGGGTAGTTGTCTGGGAACGCGCAGAGCGTCGCGCACTCCTCGACGGTGAGGCGGCGGCGGCCAGCGGCGAGCCAGGCCGCATCGCTGGCACGGTCGGGTCCGCCGTGCATCGTCCACCCCGATGCCGCAGACGCACGGGTGCCCTTTACCTCCGTCGTCGTCACGGTCGGACTCGGGCGGTCGGCGAGCTCCGGGCGCTGAGGGCCGATTAGGGCCATCGGCGCGCAGTTC